>X137_Gaur__coassemble_155_pt1 | contig 17227 bp, 16 predicted proteins | sample X137_Gaur__metabat2_high_PE_003 | metagenome-assembled genome bin X137_Gaur
CGGTTAAAAAACCAAAGTCCGGTTGATGCACGCCCAGCATGTCTTGTACGGCTTTGCTGGTAACACCAATTTTTTTGCCGATGATTTTTTCGCCATCGCCTTGGCGCAATTCCAGTGCGGCCAAGGAAATGTGATACGCATCTTCAATGGTCAGTTCAGGATGATCATCGGTTAACGGGGCGATGGTTTTACGCTCACGCAAGGCCTGATACAGGCGCTTGGCAAGCTGTTGGCGTAGTGCCGTCATTTGGGTCATGAGCGTTTCCTCAACAAGCGTTAAGGGCATCATGCGCTGATTGCTATATCTCGTGCCTCATCCTATTGCAGTACTCGTGAAACCTTTTTCTTAAAATTGAGCACTGCAAAATCGTGGGGGGAACGTGCGTAGGGTATGTGTTAGAGCATCGCCCATAACGTCGCGAAATTTGTGCTGCAAAAAGGCGAGCTGCTCCATCTGGACGAGGTGACAGACAGACGATTTAGCCATGCTATGAGCTCAATCTTAAAAGGCTCGGCTATGACGCCCAATCGCTCATTTGGCAAGACCCTGCATGCGATGCTTGGCATCTATGCAGTGCTTTTTTTGCTGGGTTTAGAAACCACCTTAGGCGGTGCGGTCTTACCGCACGCTGCACAAAATTTAGGGGCGCTGGAAAGCTTTAGCTGGCTGGCCACTATTCAGATGCTAACGGCAGCGTGTGCAACTCCTTTAACTGCACGTTTAGGGGATATGTGGCGACGTAAATGGCTGGTGGTGATCTCGGTTGTGCTGCTCTGTGGATCCGGTGTGCTGGCTGCTAGTGCCGAGCACATGTGGGTATTGATGCTCTCACGGGTGTTAAATGGTCTGGCGGTAGGGATGATGGCGGGCGCAGCTTTTGCGGTGCCGGTGGATGTATTTGTAGATCCTGCTGAGCGGGTTAAATGGCAAAGTATTAGCGGCATTATTTTTGCCATCGCCAGTTCCATGGGCCCAAGTTTAGGGGCCGGGCTTAATGAATTATGGGGCTGGCGGCTAACACTTTTAAGTGTGCCGGTGGTGGCTTTAGTGGTGTTGGTGGTCTTGGTGTTTATGCCGGACTATCAAGATAAAACCATGAAAAAACAGCGCTTTGATGCGTTGGGAGCACTCTATTTAACCGGCTTTATCGGCTGCTCGTTATATGGGCTACAAAGCATTAGCCATGATGTGCTCGCGACGGGCTATTTGCTCTTGGCCGCTTTTTTTTGCGTGCAGTTTTTCCGCAGACAAAAGCACACCGCCCAGCCTATCTTGGCATTAGAGGTACTGAGTAACACCCAGGTGCGGGTGATCAGCTTAAGCACCCTTTTTTCAGGGGCTGTGCTTGGGGTGTTGATGGCCTATAGCCCTTTATTGTTGGTGACGATCAAAGGAGTTAGCTACGCCCACGCCTCAATGCTGATGTTGCCGTTATTGATCGGCATGCCCTGTGGCAGCTTTTGTAATGGCTACTTATTTCGCAAGCTAAAAAATCCCCATTACCTGTTTTATCTAGGCACCTTTTTGCTGATCTGCGGGATGAGTGTACTGGTGGCTATGGGGTTGGGTGCGCCTAAGTATTTAGCGTTTTTAGGTTATGGTCTAAGTGGCGTTGGCCTTGGTTTTTTAAATCAAAGTCAGGGGCTTTTTATTCAAATAGTTACCCCGAGGGCTTTTGCAGGTGCGGCTACCGGCTTGGTGTCGACTGCCCGTAGTTATGGCGGTGCACTGGGCAGTGCTTTATTAGGCTTGCTGCTGATTGTGTTTGAGTTAAGCCAAGGCTTTGTCTGGGGCTTAGTCGCGTTATGGGTGTTAACGCTTTGTTTAATTCCTTTGATTCTAAGGATCAAACCTTATGCCACTGCCTAGCCTGTTTATCCCCCATGGTGCAGGACCATGCTTTTTTATGCGCCCCGAAGAGGGCTTTGGAGACATGTGGAATGGGTTGGGCCAATGGCTTAGGGATTTAAACGCTTGGGTAAAGGATACACCTAAGGCGATTTTAGTGGTGTCGGCGCATTGGCAGACGCAAGGCTTTGCGGTAACTGCGGCAGCTCAACATAGCCTTTTGTATGACTATTCTGGCTTTCCTCTACACACCTATGCGCTTAAGTACCCTGCCAGTGGTGATCCTGCGTTGGCTTCACAGATTGCCGGTTTGCTTAATGACGCAGGTCTTAGTTGTGGGTTAGATGACGATCGCGGGCTTGATCATGGGGCTTTTATTCCGCTGATGCTGGCTTACCCAAAAGCGGATATTCCGGTACTGCAGCTGTCTTTGGATGCGCGTTTAGACGCTGCCACGCATTATCAGGTAGGTGAGTGTTTGGCGTGTCTGCGCGAGGAGGGCGTGCTCATCATCGGCAGCGGGATGAGCTTTCACAACATGCGCCCTGATCCTCAGGTTGTCACCGAGCGTGGCGAGGCCTTTGATCAGTGGCTCAATCAAACATTAAGCCTTGAGGCCGAGGCGCGTAAACGTGCGTTGGTGAATTGGCAGTCCGCGCCTTTTGCCCGATTTGCTCACCCAACCGAAGAGCATTTTTTGCCCTTGCTAACCGTCTGTGGCGCTGCCCACAACGTGCCTGCCAAACGCGTGTATCACGAACGTTTAGCAGGCATGGTGGACATCAGCGCCTATCAGTTTTAGCCGGTTACCATATCGGATTGGCCAAAGTAGGCGCGCATGGAGGTGATCAGACCTTGTTCATTAAAGGTCATCACATCAATCACGCTGACCCGCGTTGTGGCAATGACGGCTGTGAAGGCCATGGCTGCCGCATCGCCCATACTGGCGCGGATGGGTGCGTTGAGTTCAAGCTTCGCGCCTGTTTGTAGGGCGTTTGCGTAAAACTCACGAATGGCGGCATGGCCTTGTTTAGGCGGGGTGCCATAGGGGTCTTCAACGGTGGCATTCTCGGCATAAAGGTCGACGATAGCCTCAAGGTCGTTGCGGTTAAAGGCATCGATATAGCCTTGTAAAACGCTTTTCATGTGGTGTTCTTGGTTCATAGCCATTCCTTTAACGACGGTAGGATTAAGCGTTAAGTGCGTTGTAATCGACGCCGCAAAGCTTTTCCGAGGTTTCCCACAGCCACCTTGCTAACGCTTGGTCTTGAGCAATCGGCGCAATGCGCGCAGCCTTGGGTGGGCCTTTCATTTCACCAAAACCGCCTGGCCCATAAAAACCACCGGCGGTGACCTCATTGGATAGGGCGGCATACAACAGCGGTAGGGCGCCTTGTTCAGCATCCTGTCCAAGCAGGGGCATCACAATTTTCAGCACCACTCCGACCAACTTATCTTTGGCACTTAATGCCCCTTGGCGCTGGCGGTTGTGACCGATGCCTGTGCGGGCAACGCCTGGGTGCGCGGCAAGGCTTAACAAATTAACGCCGGCCTTGGTGGCGCGCCGTTGCAACTCTTGAGCAAATAACAAGTTGGCGAGCTTGGTTTGGTTGTAGGCGCGCTGGGCTTCGTAGTGATGCACCATGTCTAGGTCATTGCGATCGATCTGTCCTTGGCGGTGCACCAAACTTGAGGTGGTTATCACCCGTGGGTTTGGGCTTTGCAACAGCAAGGGTAGGAGTAACGCGGTCAAGGTGAAATGGCCCAAATGGCCGATGGCAAAACACAATTCATGCCCATCAGGGGTACGATTTGCATTACTCAACGGCTGAATGCCTGCGTTGTTAAACAGAAAATCGAGCTTTTGTTCGGTGCTTAATAGCTCTTCAGCAAGGCTTCGAATGCTTTGCGTTTTGCCAAGATCAAGCGCCATAAATGAAGACGTGGCCTTTGGCTGTAGCGCGTTAAGCTGCTCTATCGCCGCTTGCCCGCCTTTTTCATCTAGATCGGCGATCACAACTTGCGCACCAGCCTTGGCCAAAACCTTTGCGGCGGCTAAGCCGATACCACTGGCACCACCTGTGATCAGCGCGTTTTTACCCGTTAGGTCAATGGAACTTAAGTGCTCAGTGAACATGGTTTTGGCTCGTTTTTATTGTTTTAGGAATTGCTAACGCGCAGGCTAGGGCCACAACCAGTAAGGCCGCTGTAGTGCTCAATGCCAGATCGTAGGAGTAACGTTCAGCTAAAAGGCCAATCAGAATAGGGCCGACGACCATGCCAAGGTCGGCTGACATCTGATAGGTCGAAATCACGGTGCCGCCGTTGCCGTTAGCCGCATTACCCGCTGCAACCGCCGCAGAGGTGGTACAAAACGCGGTGCCTAAACCCATTAGGGCCAAGCCGGTTAAATAGCTGATCAATGAGTGACCGAACTGAATCATTAAGAAGCTACTTAAGACCAAGCACAGCCCTAAGATTAAGGTTTTTTTAACGCCCCATTGATCGGCCCACTGGCCCGCTTTAGGCAGCACCAGCGTCTGCGCCAGCGCACCTACGGTTAAACCAATGCCAATCCATTTGGCGGGCTGGTTTAAGACGGTCAGTAAAAACAAGGGCAATACTGAAACCCGCACGCCATACACAGCAAAACCCACGGCGAAATTACTGGAGAGCGCCGCGCGATAAGAGGACAGTTTTAACGCCTCCCACACCTTGGTGGGCACCGCGCCTTGGGCTTTACGTTGCTGATGGGCATGGCGTTCTTTACGCAGCAGCACCATAGCGACCACGCCTGCGGCCCCTGCGCCTGCGCCATAGATGATAAAAGGCAAGCGCACCGACACATCCACAAACAGGCTGCCAATGGCCGGGCCACTGATGGTGCCAATGTAATAGGCGCCCATAAATAGGCCTGTGGCTTTGCCTCGTTGATCGGGGGCGGTGGTGCGGAGCAATAAACTCATGGCGGAGATGCTGTACAACACTGACCCGACGCCGCACAGCCCGCGATAAATCAGTAAGTCTTCGGCCGTACGGGAAAAGCCTGCGGCAATGCTTGCCGCGGCGATCACAAAAAGCCCGCCGACCATCAAAGGGTATTCACCATAACGGTTACTGAGCGCGCCGCCGGGCCATGCCATAAGCAGGCGTGCCAGCGGAAAGGCGGCAATGATCATCCCAACCATGGCGCTGCCCACGCCTAAGGTTTGGCCAAAGACAGGAATCGCCGGGGACTGGATGCCAAAGCCCACAGCGGAAATAAAACTGATAACGCACAGGCAGCGTACTTCCAAAGAGATTCCGCTCAGCCAGCCGCTACCTGTGGTTAGGGTTTTCATCGTGGCTTAACGTCCTTGGTAAGTCGCTTCACGTTTTTCCATAAAGGCGCTGACCGCTTCTTTATGGTCATTGCTTAGGAAGGTGGCGGCTTCGGCTTGCAGACCCGTTTCTAAGGTCAACTGGCTGCGGTGGCGGATAATTTTATTTAAGGTGCGTTTAGTGCCTTGAACAGCAAGCGGCGGCAGCTTGGCAAATTTGTGCGCCATTTTTAAGGCTTCGGCTTGCAGCTCATCGGCCGGCAGCGCCTTAAAGGCAAGACCCAAACGCGCCGCTTCCGCCCCTTTTAAGCGATCCCCTGTGAGCAGGTAGTACTTAGCGGCACCCATTGGTAAATTCAGTGGCCACGCCAGCGCGCCACCATCACCTGCCACCAGTCCCATCGGCACATGGGTGTCGGCAATTTGGGCGTCTTCGGCGATCAGCAGCACATCGCCCATCAAAGCTAACGTGGCACCTAAGCCCATGGCATAGCCTTGCACGGCGCAAATGATCGGTTGTGGCACGTCAATAAAACGTTCGATCAGGTTCATGGAGCTACGGGTCACCAGCTCGATCAGCTCGTGCGGCGTTTGCTCCTGCTGCATCTCTCCTTCGTCAAACATCTTCACATCACCGCCCACGCAGAAGGCGCGGCCGGCGGCTTGCAAGACAACGGCGCGTACGCTGGTGTCGTGGCTTAAATCAGCGAGGATGGCCTCAAGGCCTTCGTGCATATCATCGCCCACAGCGTTCATACGATCAGGGCGGTTTAACGTCAGAATTAATACATGCTCCTGGCGTTCAGCGAGGATGCTGCGAAAACGTCCGTAATCAATCATGGCTAACTCCATTAGGCAGTAAGGCTTATTTGTTCTGAGAAATTTTGGCGAGCATCGCCGCACGGGCTTTAGCGCGTTCCGGATCGTTGTACGCCACGGTTTGCAGGTGCGCTTCGGCTTCTAGTTGATCGGCCAGACTATTGCGGCTGGCTTGGTTCAGCAGGCGTTTAGTGAGCCCGATCGAAAGGCCAGGCTTTTGGGCCAGTTGTTCGGCGATTTCCAGCGCGCGCGGCAGCAAGGCCTCAGGCTCAAGCACCTCACTGACCAGCCCCCAGTTCAAGGCCTCTTCAGCACTTAGGCGTTGGTTGGTGGCAAACCAGCGGAAGGTTTTGGCGTAGCCGAGCAGGCGGGTGACAAACCAACTGCCGCCGGCATCTGGCACCAAACCGATATCCACAAAGGCCGGGACAAACTTGGCGTGGGTGGAGGCCAGTTGAATATCGGCTGAGCAGGCAAGGGCTAAACCAGCGCCTGCGGCCGCACCATTGATCGCGGCAATGACGGGTTTATCCAGTGCAGCCATGGCCAGCGTATGGGTGTTAAAAGTATGGCGCAGGGTATTGTGGCCAATGGTTTCAAGTGCCGGTGGCGAGTGCAGATCCGCCCCTGCACAAAACGCTCGACCTGCGCCGGTAACAACCACCGCCCGAACCTCTTTAGCGCTGGCTTCATACCACGCGTCAGAAAGGGCTTGGTGCAGTTCCGTGTTAAAGCCATTCAGTGAGTCAGGACGGTTGAGCGTGACTTGCAACACGCTGCCGTGACGTTCTAAAAGTACGCAGCTCATAGGGCCGCCTCGCTACCCAAGATGGCGGTCACTTGGCTGGAGAACTGGCCGCCGTTGCCTTGGGCGAGGGCGATATTCACATTGGCCTGTTGACGTAACCCTGCATCACCACGCACCTGACGGGCCGCTTCAATTAAAGCGAAGATGCCGTACATGCCAGGGTGGCAATAGGCGAGGCCGCCGCCGTTGGTATTGACCGGCAGACTGCCGCCTGGGGCGATACGGCCGTTTTGGATAAAGGCGCCGCCTTCACCTTTCTTACAAAAGCCCAAGTCCTCAAGGAACATAATCGGGTTGATGGTGAAGGCGTCGTACAGCTGTAAGACGTTCACATCCGAGGGCTTAACACCGGCCATGGCATAGGCGCGCTGGGACGACTCCACCGCGCAGGTGGTGGTCAGATCTGGCATTTGCGAAATGCTACGGTGCGAATGGGCTTCACCGGCACCTAACAGGTACACAGGCGTTTGCTTTAAGTGCTTGGCGCGATCGGCGCGGGTCATCACCAGTGCGCCGCCGCCGTCGGTTACCAAGCAGCAATCACGGATGGTTAAGGGGCTGGAGATCATTTTGCTGTCCAGCACTTCAGCCACGGTTAACGGGCCTTTGCCATAATGAAAAGCCACGGGGTTAAGCTGTGCCCAGGCGCGTGCGGCAACGGCCACTTCGGCCAGTTGCTCACGGGTGGTGCCAAATTCGTGCATATGGCGAGCGGTGGCTAGGGCATAACCCGATACCGGGTGGCGCGGCTTGTAGGGCGCTTCAAAATTTGGGCGTTCGGGGCTGCCGGTTAACGGCTGCTTGCGATGACCATCCGCACGAGGGGTGCTGCCATAAACAATTAAGGCGGTTTCGCACAGGCCTGCTTCTAACGCGGCGGCAGCGTGGAACACATATGACAAAAAGGAGCTGCCGCCGATCACGCCGCTGTCGCTGTAGCGTGGGCGAATCCCCATGTACTCGCCAAAGTCCAAGTTGGACATAAAGCGGCCCATCACACAGCTAAACAGGCCATCCACATCAGTGGCTTTAAGGCCTGCATCATCCAGCGCGCGATAGGCGGCTTGGGCGGCCAGTTCGATCGGGTAGCGTTCAGGGCCCACATCACCTAAATCTGATTCTGCTACACCGACAATGGCGGCTTTGCCGCGTAGGTAGTGATAGTCCATTACGCGTCCTCGACTAAATCAAAAACAACCCGTGGCTCTTGGCCTTCGATGGCTTCTACATAGCCTTTAACCCGCGCACCAATGGCAGGTTCTTCGCAGGTAAGCAGCGTGCTCATCAGGCGGAATCCTTCATCCATATCCACCAGCACTAGGTTGTAGTTTTGGGTCTTATCGAACACGACACTGGCCGAATACACAGTGCCTAAACGTGCACTTTCTTTAAATTCAAGGGTGGTGCTGCCGCAGTGAGGGCAACCGGAGCGTGGGTAAAACACCGCCTTTTGGCACGCTTGGCAGTGCTGATAGAGCAGCACGCCGCGCTTAAGGCCTTCGACATAGCGCTGGTACGGGGCGACTTCAAATTCATCAGCCATGAACTTCACCTTTTGCATAATGGGCAACCGCCGTGGCTTTAAGGGCTTCTTGGCTTGCGCCGTCAGCCTCGCGGTGCACGCTTAATGAGCAGCTCACAACCTGTGTGCCGTCCTCAAGGGTTGTGATCTCATCGACTTGACCGCTTAACACCAAGGTGTCGCCGGGCCAGACTTGCGCCACATAACGCACGCTGTATTTCCTAAGGGCAGTGAGCCCCAGCCAGTCACTGGCGAAGCCCGATAAAATCCCTGCGGTCAAAAGCCCATGGGCAAAGACGCTCGGAAACCCTGCTTTTTGCGCAAAGGTTTCATCGTGGTGAATGGGGTTAAAGTCGCCGCCAGCGCCTGCGTAACGCACAATTTGCGTGCGGGTGATAGGGCCAACACGGCGCTCAGGCGCTTTGCTGCCAACTTGAAATTGACTCATACCGCCTCCTTAGTAGGGCGCGGTGGCATTTCGATAATGGTGCTGCGCGCAATCAGCGCAAGCTTGTCGTCAGCATCGAAAAAGCCCATCTCGCGGATGATCATGGTCATGGTGCCGCGCGAGCCTTCTTTGTGGGTGACATCGGCGATGTGGGTACGCACGGTAAAGGTTTCGCCGGCGGTAATCGGGCGGATGTATTCCCACTCATTGCCGCCTGCCAAGACGCGGCGTAGGTCAAGGTTTAGTGGGTTGCCCTCTTGGGGCGGTTGCCAGTGCAGGGTGACGGTACTGAAGGTCGGTGGTGCGGGCAGGGCATTAAAGCCCTGCTCGCGTGCTGCCGCCTCGTCAAAGAAGGCGAGGTTGCCGGCGCTAATCGCCTGTGCAAACTCACGCACCTTGCCTTCTTCAACGGTGAACCGAAACGCTGGGAACTGGTAGCCAATCAAGGATTGATCTGCCATGTTCTTACATCCTTAGTGAGCGACTTCAGGTGCGCCAGCCAGCACCACCAAAGCATCAGCTGCCAAGGCTTTGCCGTTGTCGACACGGATTGGGTTAATGTCCACTTCTTGGATGTTTTCGTGCTCAAGCGCCAAGTTGCCTACACCGACCATAATGGCGGCGATTTGCTCTTGCTCTGCTTCCGAGAGGCCACGACGGCCCTGCACTAAACGTCCACCCAAGAGTTGGCCTAGTGCTTGTTTGGCGGTGGCGATGCTAAACGGTGGACGCAGTAGGGCGGTTTCAGCTAATTGCTCAACCAGTACGCCACCAAGGCCTACGGCAACCATCGGGCCGAACACTTCATCGCGTTGCAGACCACAGGTCAGCTCCATGCGTGCAGGCACCATTTGTTGCACCAGTACGCCATCGAGTTCGGCGTGCGGCGCTAAGCGCTTAACATCAGCAAGCATGGCGCGATAGGCCTCACGTACCGCCGCTTCGCCCTCAAGGTTCAAGCGCACACCGCCCACATCAGATTTGTGAGGCAATTGGTACGACATGATTTTCAGTACCACTTTTCCGCCAATACGCGCCGCGGCTGCCACGGCGTCATCTTCGCTGTGTACCCATGCTTCTTGGGTGAGTGGAATGTCGTATTCGGCAAACAGACGCTTACCTTGGGCTTCCATCAGCACAAATTGATCTTGTGGGATTTCCAAATGCGCCTTGGCGCGTGCTTGGCGCGCGGTATCCACGCTAAAGCGTGCGGCGCTCGCCGCTGGGCGGCTGGAGAAGCGGTACAGCGCTGCCAAGGATTTAGCTACCCGTTGTGGATCGGTGTAAGTCGGAACACCTGCCTCTTTTAAGACTTCAACCAGATCCGTTGAGAGCACTGCCAAAGGTTTGTCAGTGGACTCATACAGCTTGACCAGATCCTTACAGGCTTCCACCGCGCGGGCCCAGGTGACGGTGGTAATCATGTCCACCGACGGGCTTTGCGCGATCAGTTGTTGCACCGCTTTTAACGCATCCGGTTGAATGGCAGCGGTGGTATCGACAGGGTTAGCCACGCTTCCGAAGAACGGGGTGTGCAGCACATCGAGCATTTTTTGCTGCTCGTCAGCGGGGAAGGTCGGTACATCCAGACCGTTTAAAGCCGACTCATCCGCCAGCAGCACGCCCGTGCCGCCAGAGGTGGTCATGACCGCCACGCGGTTATTTTTAACACGGCGGCCGTCTTGGAAAATCATGCCCAAGTCCAGCATCTCTTCCATGCTGTGAGCCACGATAACGCCGTATTGACGGCAGACCGCATCAAACACGTTCACCGCACCCACCACCGATGCGGTGTGGCTCATGGCCGCTTTGGCTGCTGCCTCAGAACGACCTGCTTTCAAAATGACCAAAGGCTTATCCAGCGCTTGGGCACGTTTGGCGGTTTCGATAAAGACTTCAGGGTCACGTAAGGTTTCGCTGAAGGCGAGAATCACCTTCACCTCTGGCTGCTCAACCAAGTAGCGCATCACGCCTGCAATGTTGACATCCAGCTCGTTACCAGTGCTAACAAACCAACCCAAACGTAGCCCTGTGAGCAGACCTTTGGTGGTGACATACGAGCCAAAGCCGCCGCTTTGCGAAACCAGTGCCACGCTTCCGCCCGGTGGCAGTGGCTCGTCAGGCGTTAGGGCAAAGTTCGCCATTACGCCACCGGCAATATTTAAGTAGCCGATGCAGTTCGGGCCAATCACGCGCACGCCACCGGCGCGGGCTTTTTCGGCAACGCGCGCTTGTAAGGCAATGCCTTCTTCACCGGCTTCAGCAAAGCCAGAAGACAACAGCACGATACCGCCGACTTTTTTAGCAACCGCTTGGTCAACCACTGTCTCAACCAAGTGGCTGGCAACGGCAACGACGACCATATCCACGCTTTGCGGCAATTCTGCAACCGCGCTATAGGCCTTAAGCCCTTGGACTTCGGCGTCTTTAGGGTGAATAGGGAACAGCTCACCTTTAAAGGAGCGCTTTAGGTTGGCAAACACCAGGCCGCCAATGCTCCATTGGTTATTCGAAGCACCCACCATGGCAATGGAGGCAGGCTTTAGCAGACGATCAAGATTGTTGTACTGACTCATCATGGTCTCCTGGCTTAGCGCACCAGCATCGAACCGCCATCGACCGACAGCACTTGGCCGGTCATATAGGAGGATTCTTCACTGGCTAAATAGACGAAAGTGGGCGCAAGCTCAGAAGGCTCGGCACTGCGGCGCAGCGGATGCTGCTTAAGTGCTGCCGCTTGCTGCTCGGCAAATTTCGGATCGTTCATAATAAGCTTGGTCATTTCGGTGGCAGCAGCAGGCGCTACGGCGTTAACCAAAATGTTGTGTTTACCCAGCTCGCGCGCAGCGGTGCGGGTCATGCCCAGTACTGCGGATTTGGCTGCGGAGTAGTTGATCTGACCGATCGAGCCATTTTGTGCGGTGGAGGAACTGACGAAAATAATGCGGCCCCATTTGCGCTCGATCATGTCGTTAACCACCGCTTGCAGCCAGTAGAACGAACCATGCAGATGCACATCAATCACTTGGTTCCACTGCTCGTCAGTCATCTTGTGCAACAGGGCAGGGCGGGTGATGCCTGCGTTGTTGATCAAGATATCAATCGGCCCCAGCTCTTGTTTAATCGCAAGAGCGGCAGCATTGACTTCTTCGCGCTTAGAAATATCGCATTTGACGAAGATGGCCTTGCCGCCTCTGGCAGTTAATTCCGCGACGGCTTTTTCACCGGCTTCAGGGTTTACGTCGATAATGGCAACAGCGGCGCCTTCATCTACGTAAGCATCAGCAATTGAGCGGCCAATGCCTTGAGCGGCACCGGTAATGACCGCAACACGGTTAGCTAAACGTTGCATGATTTTCCCCTTAGCGCGGCATGTCGAGCATGCGAGCGATGATGTTTTTCTGAACCTGAGAAGAGCCGCCGTACACACTCACAGGGCGCGAGGTGAAATACTCAGAAAGCCAATGCGGTGCTTTGCCGTTAAGGGCGTCCGCGCCCAAAATATCCAGTGCCACATGCATGGTGTATTGGGCGGCTTTGGACCATAAAAGCTTACCGACCGAACCTTCAGGTCCCGGTGCACGTCCGGCCAAACGCATGGATAGCTGCTGGGCGACGTTGAGTTTGAGCGCTTGAATATCCACATAAGCGCGGGCCAGTTTTTGCCGCGTGGCCGGGTCTTTTAACAGGCCACGCTCGGCGGCTACCGCTTCAAGCTCGCTTAGTTGACGCAAAAGGGTTGAGATCGAACCGGTATCCGATGCGCCGCGCTCATAAGAAACGGTGGTCATGGCGATGCGCCAACCGTCGCCTTCGTTACCAATCAGATGGCTGGCGGGAATGCGTACATCATCAAAGAACACTTCAGCGGTTTCGGGCTCGCCGTTATGAATGACAATCGGCTTAACCGTAATGCCAGGGGCATTGAGCGGGGTTAACAGGCAAGAAATGCCTTTGTGCTTGGCAACGCTTGAATCAGTACGGGCCAGCAATAAGCACCAGTCGGCAAAGAGCGCGCCACTGGTCCACATTTTTTGGCCGTTGACCACGTATTCATCCCCATCACGCTCGGCGCGGGTACGTAACGAAGCCAAATCAGAACCAGCACCGGGCTCGCTAAAACCTTGGCACCATTGGATGTCGCCGTTTAGGAGCGTCGGCAAGAACTTGAGTTTTTGCTCTTCGGTGCCGTAGGTGAAAATAGCGCGGCCAAGGTAGTTCACCATTGCCGGTAAACGCGGTGAGTCAGCGCGGCCTGCTTCTTCGTTTAAGATGGCATCGTAGCTCGCCTCAAGGCCTTGTCCGCCGTACTCTTTTGGCCAGTTAAGCCCCATGTAGCCGCCCGCATACAGCGCTTGGTGCCAGCTTTTTTGTAAAGCGCGTTGGCCTTCAATGTCGGTAATTTCCCGCCAGCCCGCTGGGATATTGTGTTTAAACCACTCGCGCAGCTCGGCACGGAATTTGGCTTCTTCGGGTGTGTCACGGTAATCCATGATTAAGCTCCTAAACGAGCATCAGCAATGTGATGCAGTTGCTGTGATTCGTTGCCAAACAGGCGGGCATTTAAAAGGGCGCGGCGGGTGTAAACGTGAGCGATGTGCTCATAGGTTTGGCCAATACCGCCGTACACCTGCATAACGGTTTCAGTCACAGGTAGCGCCACGGATGAGGCGTAGGCTTTAGCGGTACGCGCAGCCAGCAGGGCTTCGTCTGCGTCCAACACATCCACCGCCCATGCGGCATACGCATTGGTGCTTTCAGCCGCTTGGATTTGCACCAGCATTTCTGCGCAAAGATGCTGAATGGCTTGGAAGCTGCCGATCAAAACGTCGTATTGCACGCGCTCTTTGGTGTAGGCCACAGCACCTGTAAACGCACCTTTAAGGGTGCCGGCAATATCAGATGCAAAGCAGGTGAGGGCTAAGGCTAGCCAGCGTTTAGCAGCGTCTTCAGACAGTGGGTTACCAAGGGTTTCAACTTCACCCAGTGCACCGGTGCGATGTTGAATCTCGCGGGTCAAATCAGCAGCCTTAACCGCAGGCTCAAAGCCTTGGGCCAATGAAACGCGTACCACGTGGTTACCTTTAAGGCCCAAAGCAAACCGCGCGCCATCACAGTCCCAAGCGATGCAGTCGGCTTCATCGGGGGAGGCTAGGCGCTCAAGGTTGCGATCTAACAGCAGGGCATAACGCACCTCGCCAGCCGCAAGCTCTGCGGTCAGATCAGTTGAAGCACCGGCTAACTCTAAGAGTTCAGCCGCCAGTAAACCTGCTACAAAAGGCTGCGGCACCAAGGTTTCGGCCAGCGCTTGAGCGGCGATCATGACCTCCACGCCAGAGGCCAGCGGAATCTCGTTATCGCGCAAACGAAGACCGAGTAAACCGACCTCGTTCATCATGTTCCAACCGGCATCACGGGCAATGGTTTGCAGGTCATGCGGGTTTTGAATGCCGATAGATTGAGCAAGCCGCTTGGCGGTGCTTTCAAACATTTGCTGTTCTTCATTGAAAAGCGCGAGCACGGGGGAGCTCCTTTATGTGGGTAATAGGGAAAATCTGGGCTCGGTCTAGCCCCCTCACAAAAAAGAGGCGCTAAACAGAGCGGAACGTTTACGTCTTAAAGGTTAGGGAATGGCGCTTGCTGCAACCTTTTGTCCGCCACTGGTGGCAGATTTTTGGGTTTTCGCAATGTGATTGGCGGCGCGATAACCAAAGGTCAGCGCAGGCCCTAACGTGCCGCCTGCACCCGGATAAGAGCTGGCTGTGACAGCGCCTGAGTTGTTGCCAATGGCATACAGGCCCGCAATAGGCTGATCGTGGGTATCCAAAACATTGGCGTCTTTATCAACCTTAAGACCGCCCTTACTGCCTAAGTCACCTAAATCGACACGGATGGCATAGAACGGGCCTGTTTCAAGTGCGCCTAAACTTGGGTTTGGCTGATGACGTGGGTCACAGTAGAAGCGGTCAAAGCTGTAATGGCCGCGGTTAAACTCAAGGTCAACACCGGTTTTAGCGTAACCATTAAAGGTCTGGATGGTGTTTTCTAACGTGCTTGGGTCGATGCCGATTTTTTGGGCTAATGCACTCACGCTTGGCGCACGGTACAAGACGGTATCCCACCACTCAGGTGGCAGGCTTGAATCAGGCATGATTGAGCCTGGCATGATCCGGCCAAGGATATTTTTCTTACGATAGCTTGCATCAAAGATAAACCAGCATGGCATGTTGGCGCCGGTCTCGGCGTTGTCACGAATCATCTCGTGGCCAAAGTCGTTGTAGGACATGGCCTCGTTGCAGAAGCGCTTACCCAAACGGTTTACACACAGGCTGTGGGCGTAGCTGCGCTCAATAAAAAGCGCACTGCGCATATTCACATTCGGAGTATCAGCGGCAGGAATACGTACGGTTGGTGCCCACCATGCCTCGTGCATAAACTCAGTCGCCGCACCAATGTTTTGGCCAGCCACAATGGCATTGCCAGTATTGCCATGCATGGGTGTAACGCTCCACTCTACCTTCGTTTGAACGGGTAAATGTGCATCACGCAACTGTTGGTTTTGTTCAAAGCCTCCGGCACCCAGAATGACGCCCTGACTGCTATGGATCGTAAAGGTATTGGCGTTTTGACTGACCACGGCCCCTTCCACACGACCGTTAGCCACTACCAGTTGCTCAAGGTTGGTGTTTAGCAATAAAGGAATGTTGCGATGTTGCATGCCGATACGCAGGCCTGCAATCAAGGCGCTGCCCATGGTGACACGGCGATCGCGACGGGTTTTGGCACGCCAGCCAAGGTCTGACCAGTAATTCCAAATCAGCGAAAAGACTTTGCGTTTCCAGCCTTTAGCGCGTGCGCCTAAAAGCTGGCCATCGTAGTAGTCAAGGGCAATGCGGCCAAAGAGTTTTGCGCCCATGTCCGCTTCACGAAGGGCAAAAAAATCATCGCCTAAAATACCCGCATCCACAGGTTCTACGAACATGGTACGGCCAGTGTCTGAGGCGCCTGGTAAGAACTGGCAGTAATCCGAATAGCCAGCGACGGGGTTGTATTTAACACCTACTTCATTTCGCATGTACTCGACCATCTCGGGTGCGGTGTCTAAGTAGGCGCGTAATTTTTCTTCAGGGACCAAGCCTTGGGTGCAGGCTTTGAAGTAGGTCAGAGCTGCTTCGTAAGAGTCTTGTTCGGTGATGCCGTGGTTATTAGGAATCCAGATCCCACCGCCAGAAAGTGCAGAGGTGCCCCCGTAACGGTCAGTCTTTTCAATAACCATAACCTTAAAGCCAAGGTCGTGGGCCCGGATTGCAGCGAGCAACGCACCTGCACCTGAACCAACAACCAAGACTTCGCAGTGTTTGTCGTTAATGACAGCGTTCATTACTTGGGTCTCCGAAATTCTTTTTGTTCTCTAAGGAGAGCCTGCACACGGTGGGCAGGGGGTTACCAATTAGGTTGCCGTTGTGTGGGTGTAATGAACATCAACCGAACGCAGTAGATTTCGACATTTTGTTGGTAAGAGAGAAGATTTTAAGAAAACTGCGTTTAGCTACTGCAAACGGTTGAGGATTTGTCAGATCGATTGTGAGGACACTAGGTGCACGACAGCATTCTGGATTTATGCCGTCGGGAATATGAAACGAGTCAACCCCAACAAAAACAACAACAGACTTGGACTTGCGGAGCACTTCATGCGAGTTAATAAAAAAGCACTACCTCATCCAGAGCGTTGGCGACAGGCAGCGTTACCCATCGCTCTTTCCGGACTGCTACTAAGCCCTTTGGCCGAAGCCATTCAAATCGACACAGGCAACCCAGATCTGCGTGTTACTTGGACAAACGAAATTCGTTTAGGTCTGGGGTGGCGGGTAGAGGGTATCGATAGCAAAATCGGTGACAGCGCTATTGAACACCATTCAGATTATTTCGCTGAACGTGGCGATATGACCAAGCGCCGCTTGGATATTTTGAGTGAGCTCGATGTTATCTACAAAGATGACTACGGTTTTCGTGTGAGTGCGACTGGTTGGTATGACCATGCTTACCGCGACCACAAGCTTAAAGGCAATCCGCTGTATGAGGGCTCATCGGCGTACCCTAATGGCAAGCTGTCGCGTCAAGCGCAGCGTTACTACCACGGCCCATCTGGAGAAATCCTTGATGCGTTTGTCTTTGGCCGTTTTGAATTAGGCGATATTCCGGTTCAAGTAAAAGCCGGTCAGCACTCCTTGATTTGGGGTATCTCACAAGTTAACTCATCGGATGCCATTAGCTGGAGCCAACAGCCGGCTAACTTGCAAAAAGGTGCAGAAGTACCCGGTGCATCCCCCAAAGAATTGGCCATGCCATTGCCACAGCTTTCGTTCCAGTCAAACTTGACGGATAACGTATCGCTGTCGGGTTACTACCAATTTGATTGGAAGCCCAATCGTCAGGCAGAGGGTGGTACCTTCTTAGGTGG
>X137_Gaur__coassemble_161_pt1 | contig 16739 bp, 13 predicted proteins | sample X137_Gaur__metabat2_high_PE_003 | metagenome-assembled genome bin X137_Gaur
CTGCCAAAGCCTCGAATTTCTATTCGATCACCTGTAGCGAGCGCTTGAGACATCTGCTCAAGCATAGTTTTGATAGCAAGCTCTACGTCCTTTGAGGACAGCATACCTTGCTGCGAAACAATTCTTTCGATCAACTCCGACTTGGTCATGATTTTCCCTTTTACTTCAAGCGGCTAGATCAGCTCTCTTGTGTTTTTAACATGCTCTATTGCATTTGAACAGCCTGCATAATCGTTATCCTGCACCCTCACACATTTTCTTTCACCCATTATAAATTTTCTTATTTAGCAATACGTTAGATAAAGCCTCTAAATTAAAGATGCAGCTTTCATTTTTCGGACATAAAAAAAGGGCGACCTAAGTCGCCCCTTTTTCACCTAAGCAAAACTTAGTTTTGCTTAGCCATTGCTTCGCGCAGCAGCGCAGCCATGGTGGTGTCAGCTGCAGCTTCTGGAGCCGCTTTCAGGCTCTGGATAGCTTCACGCTCTTCAGCGTCGTCTTTCGATTTGATCGACAGGCTGATTACGCGGCTCTTACGGTCAACGCTAATGATCTTAGCTTCAACTTCTTCGCCTTCTTTCAGAACGTTGCGCGCGTCTTCAACGCGGTCACGGCTGATTTCGGAGGCTTTCAGGGTCGCTTCGATATCGTTGCCCAGATCGATGATGGCGCCTTTGGCGTCAACTTCTTTCACGGTGCCACGAACGATAGCGCCTTTGTCGTTGATCGACACGTAGTTGTTGAACGGATCGTCTTCCAGTTGCTTGATACCCAGGGAGATGCGCTCACGCTCTGGGTCAACAGACAGGATAACAGTTTCCAGCTCGTCACCTTTCTTGAAGCGGCGTACAGCTTCTTCGCCGGTTTCGTTCCAGGAGATGTCGGACAGGTGAACCAGACCGTCGATGCCGCCGTCCAGACCAATGAAGATACCGAAATCGGTGATCGACTTGATGGTGCCGGAGATTTTGTCGCCCTTGTTAAACTGACCCGAGAAATCTTCCCATGGGTTAGTTTTGCATTGCTTGATGCCCAAGGAGATACGACGACGCTCTTCGTCGATGTCCAGAACCATCACTTCAACTTCGTCGCCAACTTGAACGACTTTGCTTGGGTGAATGTTCTTGTTGGTCCAATCCATTTCGGATACGTGAACCAGACCTTCAACACCTTCTTCCAGCTCAGCGAAGCAACCGTAGTCAGTCAGGTTGGTCACTTTAGCCAGAACACGGGTGTTTTCTGGGTAACGCGCTTTGATAGCAACCCATGGGTCTTCGCCCAGTTGCTTCAGACCCAGAGAAACGCGGTTACGCTCACGGTCATACTTCAGGATTTTAACGTCGATTTCGTCGCCAACGTTAACGATCTCAGAAGGATGCTTGATGCGCTTCCAAGCCATGTCGGTGATGTGCAGCAGGCCGTCTACGCCGCCCAGATCAACGAATGCGCCGTAGTCAGTGAGGTTCTTAACGATACCTTTAACTTGTTGGCCTTCTTGCAGCGATTCCAGCAGAGCTTCGCGCTCAGCGCTGTTTTCTGCTTCCAGCACGCTACGACGAGAAACCACAACGTTGTTGCGCTTCTGGTCCAGCTTGATAACTTTGAATTCCAGCTCTTTGCCTTCCAAGTGAGTGGTATCACGCACTGGACGGACATCTACTAAAGAACCTGGCAGGAACGCACGGATGCCGTTAACGTCGACGGTGAAGCCGCCTTTAACCTTACCGTTGATAACGCCCTTAACCACTTCTTCAGCAGCGAAAGCAGCTTCCAGAACGATCCAGCACTCAGCACGCTTGGCTTTTTCGCGGGACAGTTTGGTTTCGCCGAAACCGTCTTCGACAGCGTCCAGAGCAACGTGGACTTCGTCACCAACCTTGATGGTCAGCTCGCCTTGCTCGTTGAAGAACTGCTCGAGCGGGATAACGCCCTCAGACTTCAGACCGGCGTGGACGGTAACCCAATCACCATCGATATCAACAACCAAGCCAGTGATGATGGCACCTGGTTGCATATCAAGGGATTTCAGGCTTTCTTCAAATAGTTCTGCAAAGCTTTCGCTCATGTTGATTCCTGTTGATGCGGGCGGTTCATCCGCCCAATCCACACTCCAGACAATGTGGGTTTGTTTATATAAAAAGAGGCATGCGGACGTAGGACTGGGTCTCCGCTTGCCTCCTTGTCATGTCACATGTGTGACCTGATTTAGTCCAGCAGACCGCGACGGGCGATCTCACTGTTGATGTGCTCTAACACCTGTTCAATCGAGAGCTCAGTAGAGTCAAGTTGAACGGCGTCATCAGCCGGCTTTAAAGGGGCCACTGTACGCTCAGTATCACGCTGATCGCGCAAAGTGATCTCTTCAAGAAGACTCGCGAGATTAACATCATCGCCCTTTGCCTTCAACTGATGATAGCGTCGCTGGGCACGCTCTTGTGCGCTAGCCGTCAGAAAAATCTTAAGTGGCGCTTCTGGAAAAACCACTGTCCCCATGTCACGCCCGTCAGCAATCAAACCTGGAGCTTGGGCAAATGCACGTTGTCGCTCCAAGAGTGCAGCGCGTACTGAAGGCAAAGCAGCTACCTTACTCGCACCTGCACCCACTCGCTCATTACGAATCAGTTCAGTGACCACCGCACCTTCTAAAACGATCACTTGACCTTTTTCGGCATCTGCAATGAACTGCACATCCAAATGCGCTGCAAGCACAGCAAGATCCGCCTCATTAGCCAAATCCACACCATGATTGCCCGCTGCCAGTGCCAGTAAGCGGTACAAAGCACCTGAATCAAGTAAGTGCCAGCCCAGCTGCCGCGCCAAAATGCCGGCTACCGTGCCTTTACCTGAGCCACTTGGACCATCGATGGTGATGACTGGCACACTCATGCTGCACTCTCTTGCGCGACCCGAATACCGACACCCGACGCTAGGCCTAAGAAGTTAGGGAAGCTGGTCGCGACGTTCGCACAATCATGAATGCGGATGGTGCCAGTAGCGCGGAGGGAAGCCACACTAAAAGACATAGCGATACGGTGATCACCATGCGCCCAAACTTCGCCACCACCAAATTCGCCACCATCAATAATGATGCCATCAGGCGTTGGCTCCACCTTCGCGCCTAACGCCAAAAGACCATCAGCCATCACTTGAATGCGGTCTGATTCCTTAACGCGAAGCTCTTCTGCACCGCGCAGCACCGTACGCCCTTCAGCGCAGGCCGCCGCAATGAAAAGCACAGGGAATTCATCAATCGCCAATGGCACCAATGCTTCAGGAATATCAATACCTTTGAGTTTGGCGCTACGTACGCGAATATCAGCAACCGGTTCACCGCCAACAGTCCGCTGGTTTTCCAGAGTGATATCAGCGCCCATGAGCTTCAAGATATCAATCACGCCGGTACGGGTTGGGTTGACACCCACATGCTCAAGTACCAGCTCCGAGTTCTCAGCAATGCTTGCTGCCACCAAGAAAAACGCAGCAGAAGAGATATCAGCGGGCACTTCAATACGGGTTGCCGTCAGGCTGTGGCCAGACTCAACTGTTGCTGTGCTACCAGCAACCGCAACCGGATAACCAAAGCCTTGCAACATACGCTCGGTGTGATCACGGGTAGGTGCAGGTTCAGTCACCGAGGTTTTGCCTTCGGCATATAAACCTGCGAGCAGCAGGCAAGATTTAACCTGCGCACTGGCCATCGGCATTTCATATTGCATGCCTTTAAGCTTTTGACCGCCACGAATGGTCAGTGGTGGACGACCTTCGGGACCGGTTTCAATCACCGCCCCCATTTCACGCAAGGGGTTGGCTACTCGATTCATCGGACGCTTAGAAAGCGAGGCATCACCCGTCAGCGTGGTATCAAACGGCTGTGCCGCTAACAAACCTGAGAGAAGGCGCATGGAGGTACCCGAGTTACCCATATAGAGCGCGCCAGCGGGTGCTTTAAGACCGTTAAGACCTACGCCGTGCACGGTTACGCGACCATGGTGCGGCCCTTCAATAACCACACCCATATCGCGAAACGCCTGAATGGTCGCCAGGGCGTCTTCACCTTCCAAAAAGCCTTCAACTTCAGTGGTACCATTAGCCAGAGAACCCAGCATGATCGAGCGGTGAGAAATGGATTTATCACCCGGTACGCGAATACGACCGTTAACAGAGCCGCCGGATTGGGCGATGAAAATCAAATCATTATTATGCATAGCGTCCACATAAGCCCTGCGGGCTAAAATTTTGCCAAAATGCTCGCGAGCAACACGGGCGCGCGTGAACACACCCAGTAATTGATGCCCATCCCCAGCAACGATCGCCGCGCGCAGCGCATCTAAATCGTCACGAAAATCATCTAATGTGTTTAGCACCGCATCACGGTTGGCTAAAAAGATGTCGTGCCACATCACCGGATCGCTGCCAGCGATACGGGTAAAATCTCGAAAGCCTCCAGCAGCGTAGCGGAAGATTTCTAAGTTCTCATTACGCTTGGCCAGAGCATCCACCAAGGTAAAGGCTAACAGATGCGGCAAATGACTGGTCGAGGCCAGTACTTTATCGTGATAAGCCACATCCATACGCTCAACGTCCGCCTCAAGGGCTTGCCAAAGCCCCTGTACGACTTCAATTGCCTGCGAATCATTGTTTGGAAGTGGCGTCAAAATCACTTTATGCCGGCGAAATAGCGCTCCATTAGAAGCCTCCACCCCACTCTGTTCAGAACCTGCAATAGGGTGGCCTGGCACAAAGCGTGGATGATCAAAGCCAAAGGCTTCACGCGCGGCACGTACCACATTGCCTTTAGCACTGCCCACATCTGTCAGAATGGCATCGCCAAGATCAAAGCCTGCCAAGATACCCAGCAGCTTTTCCATAGCCAGAATCGGCACAGCCAGCTGAATAACACTCGCCCCATCACACGCCTTAGCAAGATCCATTTCGCAGCGATCTACCACGCCCAATTCTACAGCTAAGCGACGAGACTCGGCATCTAAGTCAACGCCAACCACCTCTTCAAACAGATTTTTTTCACGAATGCCTTTCGCAAACGAACCGCCGATCAGACCAAGGCCGACCACCACAAGGCGCTTCATCAAGGGCTTACTCACGACCTAACGCCTTAGCGAGCGCTTCTAAAAGGCGTGCGTTTTCTGCCTGCGTGCCTATTGAAATACGCAGGAAATGAGCCATGCCATACCCTGCCAAAGGCCTTACGATTACACCTTGCTCTAATAGGGACTGGTTAATTGGCGCGGCATCTTGCGCAAAGTTAACAGCAATAAAATTGCCCTTAGAACGAATCCACTCAAGGTTAAGCGCTGCAAAACCCTGCTCAAGCTGGGCCATGCCAGCAGTATTAAGCGCACGACCTTGCGCCAAATACTCAACATCATCAAGCGCCGCTTCTGCAGCCACCAAAGCAAGGCTGTTGACGTTAAAGGGCTGGCGTACACGATTGAGCACATCAGCGACTTCTGGCGATGAAACTGCATAACCCACTCGAAGGCCTGCTAAGCCATATGCCTTACAAAGCGTGCGCGATACGATCAGATTTGGATAACGGGCAACATATTCGAGCCCATTAGGCAGCTCATCGCCTTGCGCGAACTCAAAATAGGCTTCATCAAGCACAACTAAGGTTGTTTCAGGCACATTCGCCAAGAATGCATCGAGCGCGGTGGCATCAAACCACGTACCGGTTGGGTTATTTGGATTAGCAACAAATACAACACGTGTATTTTCGTCGATAGCTGCCAGCATTGCCTCTAGATCATGTCCGTAGTTTTTAGCTGGCACTTCGCGAAGCTCTGCCCCAACTGCCAACGTGGCTAACGGGTACACTGCAAAGGCATACTGACTAAAAACCGCGTTACGCCCCGGAGCCAGCCATGCACGCGCAACCAATTCCAGAAGATCATTAGAGCCATTGCCTAATGTGATTTGCGTAAGCTCAAGACCGAAACGTTCAGCCAATTTAGATTTGAGCCTAAAACCTGCTCCATCAGGATAACGAGTGATTTCTGGCAGCTCTTTTTCGATAGCCGCAAGCGCCTTAGGCGATGGACCCAGCGGGTTTTCGTTACTGGCAAGCTTAACGATGTTGGCCGGATCAAGATTCAGCTCGCGGGCCAACTCATCAACCGGCTTACCCGGTACGTACGGAGAAAGTTTTTGCACACCTGGCAATGCCAGAGAAAGAAAATCAGCCATATCCAAGCCTCAAGCGTAATCTTGGGTAAGCGGGCAGCGCCCGCCACCTCTTAAAGAACTGCACGCGGGTAAGAACCCAACACCTTCAACGCAACGCTTTCACGGGCAATTTTTTCTAAGACGTCTTTGATTAACGGGTCATGTTGATGGCCGACCAGATCAATAAAGAAGACATACGTCCACTTGCCACTGCGTGATGGGCGCGTTTCGATACGGGTTAAATCAATCCCGTTTTCGTAAAAAGGCACCAGAAGGTTATGCAGCGCGCCCGGCTTATTGTTTGTTGAAACAATAATCGAAGTTTTATCGTCGCCTGTCGGCGGCACTTCTTGATTGCCAATAATCAAAAAACGCGTGGAATTATCAGGACGATCTTCGATTTTCTCGTGCAGTTTGGTCAGGCCATACAAGTTTGCCGCCATGTCGCCAGCAATCGCCGCACTACTCCACTCATCTTTTACGCGACGGGCTGCTTCTGCATTACTGGATACAGGCACGCGCTCAACATTCGGAAAATGCGCGTCCAACCATTTGCGGCATTGAGCCAATGACTGCGCATGAGAGTAAATGCGTGAAATTTTGTCTGTCTGCGTATTTTCCCCCACCAGCAAATGATGATGGATACGCAGCTCAACTTCACCGCAAATATGTGAATCGTGCTCAAGCAAGCTATCCAAGGTGTGATTAACAGCGCCTTCGGTTGAGTTCTCAACCGGCACCACACCAAAGTTCACAGCACCCGCAACAACCTCACGGAACACTTCATCAATCGCTGCCATCGGCTGACTGATCACAGCTGCCCCAAAATGCTTAATGGCTGCCGCTTGGCTAAACGTACCCTCAGGCCCTAAGTAAGCCACCTTCATCGGATGCTCAAGCGCCAAACAAGTCGACATAATTTCACGGAACAAACGCGCCACTTCTTCATTGCTGAGTGGGCCTTTGTTAAGTTCCATAATGCGCTTTAACACCCAAGCTTCACGCTCTGGGCGGTAAAAAATAGGCTCCTCACCCTCTTTTAACGAAGCCGTCTTAACCCGCGCAACTTCTTCAGCGCAGCGCGCACGCTCACTGATCAGATCAAGAATTTTGGCATCAAGTGCATCAATACGAACCCGTAAGGCTTTGAGTTGGTCAGCTTCGCTCATTAAGCGTGCTCCTTCTCAAATTCCGCCATGTAGGCGACCAATGCTTCTACTGCATCTAACCCTAAAGCATTGTAAATAGAGGCACGCATGCCGCCCACGGAACGGTGTCCTTTGAGATTGAGCAAGCCACGCTCTTCGGCACCAGATAAGAACGCTTTATCAAGCTTTTCATCGGCCAGACGGAATGGCACGTTCATCCACGAACGGTTCGCAACTGCTACAGGGTTGGTGTAAAAGTCACTTGTATCAATGGCTTTGTACAAAAGCGCTTGCTTAGCAAAATTACGTTTTGCCATGGCTTCAACGCCGCCTTGCTCTTTGAGCCACTCAAATACCAGACCTGAGAGATACCAAGAGTAGGTCGCAGGCGTGTTGTACATTGAGCCATTATCAGCTGCGGTCTGATAGTTGAGCATGGTCGGGCAAATAGCCTGCGCTTTGCCCAGTAAATCTTCACGAATAATTGCGACAACCAAACCACTTGGGCCGATATTTTTCTGCGCGCCCGCGTAGATCATGCCGTATTTAGAGACATCAATAGGGCGCGAGAGAATGTCAGAAGACATGTCACACACTAATGGAGCTTGAGTGTCTGGCACCCAATCAAACTGCAAACCACCGATGGTTTCATTGCTGGCGTAATGCACATACGCCGCATCAGCAGTTAGGTTCCATTCACTTTGCGCAGGAATAGCAAAGTAATTCGCAGCCTTAGCACTTGCCGCAACATTTACGCTACCAAAGCGACGTGCTTCTTCAATGGCTTTTTTCGACCAAATGCCCGTTTCGACATAGTCTGCCACACGGCCTTCAGCTAAGAAGTTCAGAGGAATTTGAGCAAACTGCTGGCTGGCGCCACCTTGTAAAAACAACACTTTATAGTTGGCAGGCACCTTTAACAGATCACGCAGATCTTGTTCGGCCTTTTCCGCAATGGCGACATATTCATCGCTACGGTGACTCATTTCCATCACGGACAAGCCTTTGCCCTGCCAGTCAAGCATCTCCGCTTGAGCGCGTTGTAATACCGCTGTAGGTAAAGCAGCTGGACCTGCGCAGAAATTATGGGCTCGTTTCACTTCAGTCTCTCTCATTTCACCGAACGTCCGCGCATGGCGCGAAGGATAGTCGTGGCCGGCTTAGCTGCGGCTAAAGCCACACCAAAAAAAATAGGGCCTTAGAAAAGGCACGGCCTTGCAGGGTTAGCTGCAAGGCCTCGGAAAACACACGAACAAAGCTTAACCTTAAGCCTGTTCGTCGGTGCCTTCCTCGGGTAACTGCTCTGAATGATCAGCCTCTAGCTCATCGTCGTCCACACCTGATGGCTCTTGCACTCGCTCAAGCCCTACCAAGGTTTCTTCGGCGGCAAGCTTAATCAGTGTCACACCTTGGGTATTACGGCCTGAACTTGAAACCTCATCAACGCGAGTACGAACCAGCGTGCCTTGATCCGAAATCAGCATGATTTCTTCACCGTCTTGCACCTGAACTGCACCCACCAATGCGCCGTTACGCTCGTTGATCACCATACCAATTACGCCCTGACCGCCTCGGCCGCGACGCGGGAATTTGCCAAGCGCTGTGCGCTTACCAAAGCCGCGAGCAGAGGCTGTCAGAATTTGCGCGCCCGATTCAGGGATCAGCATGCTAATCAGTTGCTGGCCTTTACCAAGCTTCATACCGCGCACACCGCGTGCGGTACGACCCATGGTACGCACCACGCTTTCGGCGAAGCGAATCACTTTACCGGCGCTTGAGAACAGCATGACTTCTTTAGCACCATCAGTGATGGCCGCAGCAATTAAGGTATCGCCTTCATCTAAACGCAGCGCAATCAAGCCGCTTGAGCGAGGCTTGGAGAACGCGGCCAAAGGCGTTTTCTTAACCGTACCAAAAGCGGTCGCCATAAAGATGTAAGCACCGGTCGGCTCAGCAACAAGCTCTGGGGTATCGCCATCAGCTTCTTCAGCCTCTGCTTCTACCACTTCGCCTTCGATTACCGCGCCTTCAGTGTCTTCGATGTCGTCTTCATCGCCCGCTTCTTGTTGCAAGGCTTCAAGATCAATTTGCAGCATCGCCGTGATGCGCTCACCTTCATCCAACGGCAGTAAGTTCACCAATGGACGGCCACGTGCGGTACGTGAGGCTTCTGGGATTTCGTAGGTTTTAAGCCAGTACACCTTACCTTTGCTTGAGAACAGCAAAAGCGTTGCGTGGCTGTTCGCGACCAGCAGATGCTCAACGTAATCTTCATCTTTAACGCCAGTCGCGGATTTACCTTTACCGCCACGGCGCTGGGCTTGATACGCCGCCAAAGGCTGGCTCTTGGCATAACCACCGTGGGAGATGGTCACCACGCGCTCTTCTTCGGTAATCAAATCAGCGATGGTTAAATCGTGTTGCGAAGCAACGATTTCCGTGCGGCGCACATCGCCGTATTCAGCTTTAACCTTTTCGAGTTCTTCGCGGATCACTTCCATCAAGCGCTCAGGGCTTGTCAGGATACGGATCAGCTCGCCGATCAGGTTCAGGATTTCTTGGTACTCGTTTAAGAGTTTTTCATGCTCAAGACCGGTCAAACGGTGCAGGCGCAGCTCAAGAATCGCTTGGGCTTGCTCAGGCGATAGGTAGTATTTGCCGTCGCGCAGGCCGTATTGCTCTGGCAGCTCATCAGGACGGCACGCATCGGCACCCGCGCGCTCAACCATGGCTTCAACAGCACTGGATTCCCACGCGGTTGCGAGCAAGCGCTCTTTAGCTTCAGCAGGCGTCGGCGAGGATTTGATCAGCTCGATCACTGGATCAATATTTGAAAGTGCAACCGCTTGACCTTCAAGGATATGACCACGCTCGCGGGCTTTGCGCAGCTCAAACACGGTGCGGCGCGTGACCACTTCACGGCGATGCAGGATAAAGACTTCCAGCATCTCTTTAAGGTTTAACGTGCGCGGCTGGCCATCCACCAGCGCCACCACGTTAATACCAAAGACCGCTTGCATCTGGGTTTGCGCATAGAGGTTGTTGAGGATCACCTCCCCGACTTCGCCACGACGCAGTTCAATCACAATGCGCATGCCGTCTTTATCAGACTCATCGCGAAGCTCTGTGATGCCCTCGATTTTTTTCTCTTTAACAAGCTCGGCGATCTTTTCGATCAAGCGCGCCTTGTTAAGCTGGTACGGCAGTTCTGTGACGATAATTTGCTGGCGATTGCCAGACTTATCCATATCTTCAACCGTTGCACGGGCGCGGATGTACACGCGACCACGACCGGTGCGATAGGCCTCAATAATACCTGCACGGCCGTTGATAATACCGGCGGTTGGGAAATCAGGGCCTGGGATGTACTGCATCAGCTCATCAACGGTTAGATCACCGTTATCCATCAGCGCCAAGCAGCCATCAATCACTTCAGAAAGGTTATGCGGCGGGATATTGGTCGCCATACCGACGGCGATACCGCTTGAGCCGTTAACCAGAAGATTCGGGATTTTGGTCGGCATAACCGCAGGGATTTGTTCAGTGCCATCGTAGTTAGGCACCCAATCCACGGTTTCTTTATCAAGGTCAGCTAAAAGCTCATGCGCAAGTTTTGACATACGCACTTCGGTATAACGCATCGCCGCTGCGCTATCACCGTCAACCGAACCGAAGTTACCCTGACCATCTACCAACAGGTAACGCAAGGAAAATGGCTGAGCCATACGCACAATGGTGTCATACACCGCTGAGTCGCCATGCGGGTGATATTTACCGATCACATCACCGACCACACGCGCCGATTTTTTGTACGCCTTGTTCCAGTCATTGCCCAGCTCGTTCATCGCGTAGAGAACGCGACGATGCACAGGCTTTAAGCCATCGCGCGCATCCGGCAATGCCCGTCCGACAATGACGCTCATGGCATAGTCAAGATAAGACTGTTTTAACTCGTCTTCGATATTGACCGGGAGGATTTCTTTGGCCAGTTCGCCCATGGAAGCCAGATTCCTTATTGTCAGCAGAGCTCTGCGTTAAGCGAGCCATAGTATCACAAACAGCCGTTACAAGCCGCTACAGCGTTCGTCGTTTCCTAGCGCTAGGTCCATAGCCTTTAATGTAATCGTTTACGACACATTAGCTGAGCTATCTTCTCACGATTAGGCCGACCAATGATGCCTTTCTCTGTGACCAAATAATCAATCAAGTCGGCGGGCGTGACATCCACCCATGCACCTGATGCCTGCACAGCCATTTCAAGCTCAGCATCTGCTACATCATCAAGCGCCAAATCCTCTACCGAAGGACTTGCCAAATCAATGCTTGAGGTTGGGGCGACGACCATCACGCGTACACCATGGTGCATCGCATTAATAGCGAGCTGATACGTCCCTAAAGCCCCTAACACATCGCCGTTAGCGCTAATGCAATCAGCACCCACCACAACCCACGTGATCGCTTGCGTCTTGAGTAAATGCGCGACTGCACTATCACTACAGAGCTTTGTATCGATCTGTGCTTGGGTAAGCTCCCACGCATTGAGTTTGCCTGAGCCAATAGGCAAGCCTTCTGTGACGTAGACATGGGTAAGTTTTTTAGCCACCGCTAAAGCGTGTACCACGCCAAGGCCACTGCCCACCCCAGCCGTAGCTAAAGCACCCGTTAGGCCATGCGTTAAGAGGGCTTGCGGCTCATCCAGATGCTCGAGAATAAGCTCAGCACCGAGCTCTGCCATGGCCACATTCGCCTCGCGATCGCTTTCCTGAATATGTCGAGCCATCTGCAGAAGCGCAGAATAAATATCTTGATCATCTTCTAACGCATCCATGCAATCGATCATCTGGTTTAGCGCCCAGATAAGATTGATGGAGGTGGGATGCGCGTGCACAAGGGTTTCATAGTCTTCTTCAACGGCTGCGCGCCAGCCATCTTGTGCCAGATGCTGTTTAAGCCCCAGCACTAAACCGTATGCCGCACTGATCGCAACTGCCGAGGCACCTTGCACAACCCTCAGGCGTATCGCTTCGGCAACATCAGCCACTGTTTGGCAGCAATGCCAATGCGTTTCATTGGGTAGGCTACGTAAGTCCAGTAGATATAACGCTTCATCGCGCCATTGCACCGCCTCAAGCGCTGCTACTGCTAATAAGCGCTCACGCATATCCACATTCCTTAAGACCAAAAAACTGGCGATTATACGCATCCCCCTTACTGTCACGCACGCTCAGTAACGCACCCTCTACAAAATACAGATGTCGATAAGAAAACATTGAACTAGAGCCCTTAAGGCTCTAAAAAACCATCATATGCATATTCCAAATTAGAATTTAACTTTAATTACTTATATCTATAAATTTGTTTTGCCGCGTACTTATAGGCCAACCGTTAAGCCGCGCATTTATCACTTGGGCACGTCTTGCCCTCGCTCATTTCAGTGATCATTTGCATGGAGCCTAGGTAATGACTGCGGCACTACCCCAACCCTTTGAAGTTCGTCCCTTTGATGCTGTGCTTGGCGCAGAAATTGTTGGCATTGACCTTAGCGCACCCTTAACGACTGAGGATTTTGCCCGCGTACATCGTGCGCATTTAGATTATGGTGTGGTGGTCTTTCGTGACCAACACCTAACCCCTGAACAGCAAATTGCCTTTAGCCGCCGCTTTGGTGAATTACAAATTCACGTGCTGCGTCAGTTTTTACTCGCCAATCACCCAGAAATTTTCATCATTTCGAACATCATCGAAAACGGCCAGCCAGTAGGCCTTGGTGATGCGGGCAAATATTGGCATTCGGATCTTTCCTATAAAGACACCCCAAGCTTAGGCTCAATGCTCTATGCCCAAGAGATCCCGAGCGAGGGCGGCGATACGTTATTTGCCTCACAACATGCCGCTTACAACGATCTGCCTGCGGCGCTTAAAAATGCCCTCAATGGCAAACGTGCGGCGCATTCGTATTTGGCCAAATACGATGACGAAGTCTTCAGCGGTATTCGTCGCCCAACCCTTACGCCTGAGCAAATTGCCGAAGTTAAACCTGCGATTCATCCGGTGTTTCGTACCCATCCAGAAACGGGGCGCAAGGGCATTTTTGTGAATGAGAACTTCACAACGCACATCCTTGATATTCCAGCCGATGAAAGCAAAGCGATTTTAAATGAGCTGTTTGCCTTAAGCGCTCAAGCGCAATACATCTACCGCCACGTATGGCAAGACCATGACATGGTGTTCTGGGATAACCGTGCCCTAATTCACCTCGCCACTGGCTGCCCAAGCCATCTGCGCCGCCGCATGCACCGCACCACCATTCAAGGTGATGTGCCGTTCTAAGTATTAAATTGTTTGTGGCCACCGCCGTGCATAGCAGGGCGGTACGCGGAGAAATGTCATGAGTTCAGTTACAGGCGCCAAGGCGCTTTTAGAGGTTGATAAGGTCAGCCTCGAATACCGCACCCCACAGCGTATTGTGCGCGCGACCCATGAGGTCAGCTTTGCGGTGGATGCGGGAGATCGTTTTATTTTGTTGGGCCCATCCGGCTGCGGCAAATCCACCCTGCTAAAAGCGGTGGCAAGCTTTTTAGCGCCGCAAGAAGGCCATATCCAGCTTGCGGGTAAGGACGTCAAAGGCCCAGGTGCTGACCGCATTGTGGTGTTCCAAGAATTTGACCAACTGTTGCCGTGGAAAACGGTACGGCAAAACGTGATATTCCCGTTAACGGCAGGCGGTTTACTCAGCCGTAAAGAAGCCGATGAGCGCGCGTGCTTTTATTTAGAAAAAGTCGGTTTAGCTAAATTTATAGACGCATATCCACACACCCTATCCGGCGGCATGAAAGCGCGCGTAGCTATTGCCCGCGCGTTGGCTACTCAACCCAAAATATTACTGATGGATGAACCCTTCGCTGCTCTTGATGCATTAACCCGTCGCAAGATGCAGGAAGAGCTTCTTGAGCTGTGGGATGAGGTGCGCTTTACCTTGCTGTTTGTCACGCACTCGATTGAAGAAGCGCTGGTGGTCGGCAATCGTATTCTGCTGCTCTCGCCCCATCCGGGCCGCGTGCGCGCGGAAGTGAACAGTGGCGAGTTTGATTTATCCAGCACCGGCGGCGTTGCCTTTCAGCAAACAGCCCAGCGCATTCACCACTTGCTGTTTAACGAAACCCCAACTCAAGCGCCAACGTCGTTCAACTTCCAAGATGTCAAACTCTCGTACTAGGAGCGCCTGATGAGCAACCAAAATTTGCGCCCAGAGTTTGAAATCGAACTGGCGCCGTTTGTTGAAAAACCGCTTGAGCGTGATTTACCGCTACTTACCCGTCTGTGGCAACACGGCTGGTTGCGTAAAAGCATCATCTTGCTGATTTTGGCCGTGGTATGGGAGTTGGTCGCGCGTTATCAGGATAACGACCTTCTGTTCCCAACCTTTTTGCAAACCGCCAATGCACTGTTCTCCGGCCTTGCTAGCGGCGAGCTGTTGGTTAAGTCCTTGATCTCGATAGAGGTACTGCTTAAAGGCTACCTGATCGGTATCGCTTTGGCCTTTGGCTTGACCACTTTAGCGGTCTCAACTCAGGTCGGACGGGATTTACTGTCAACCTTAACCTCCATGCTGAACCCGCTACCGGCGATTGCGCTTTTGCCTTTGGCACTTTTATGGTTTGGTTTGGGTGAGGCGAGCCTAGTATTTGTATTGGTGCACTCTGTGCTCTGGCCATTGGCACTTAATACTTACTCAGGCTTTTTAGGGGTTTCTGAGACCCAGCGTATGGCCGGTCGCAACTATGGCCTTAAGGGCATCCGCTTTGTGGCGCTGATTTTAGTGCCTGCCGCCCTGCCCTCGATCTTATCGGGCCTAAAAGTCGGCTGGGCCTTTGCGTGGCGCACCTTAATTGCGGCAGAACTGGTATTTGGCGCCTCTTCTGGCCAAGGTGGTTTGGGTTGGTTTATCTACCAAAACCGTAATGAGCTTTACACCGACAACGTGTTTGCCGGCCTAATTGTAGTGATTATGATCGGCCTTTTGGTTGAGAACTTAATTTTTAATGGTCTTGAGCGCATCACAGTTAAGCGCTGGGGCATGCAACGCTAAGCCCATAGGGGTAAGGAAAAATAATGAGTAACGTTGTATTTATCACCGGTGCAACTTCAGGTTTTGGCCGCGCCAGCGCCCGCCGGTTTGCCCAAGCGGGCTGGTCACTGGTATTAACCGGCCGCCGTGTCGAGCGTTTAGAAGCGTTAAAAGACGAGTTAGGCCAACAGGTGCCTGTACATATTGCAGCGCTGGATGTGCGTAGCGCCGATGAAGTAAAGCAGGTGGTCGCATCACTTCCGGCTGCGTTTAAGCAGGTCAAGGTATTGGTCAATAACGCAGGCTTAGCCCTTGCCCCACAGGCGGCCCAAGATGTTGATCTAAACGACTGGCACACCATGATCGACACCAATATCACAGGCCTTGTGAACGTTACCCACGCGCTGCTCAATACATTAATTGAGACAGGCAAAGGCGCCAGCATCGTCAACCTGGGTTCGGTGGCCGGTCAGTGGCCGTATCCGGGTAGCCATGTGTACGGCGCAAGCAAAGCCTTCGTGCAGCAATTTAGCTACAACCTGCGCTGCGATTTAGTCAGCAAAGGCGTGCGCGTAACCGACATCGCCCCTGGACTTGCGGAAACTGAATTTACCCTCGTGCGTACCAAGGGCGATCAAGCAGCATCGGATCGTTTATATCAAGGCACTACGCCTTTATCGGCTGAAGACGTGGCTGAGCAGATTTTCTACGTAGCGACCTTGCCTGCACATATCAATATCAACCGCTTGGAAATCATGCCAAGCCGCCAAGCATGGTCGAACTTCTTAGTTGACCGTGACTGATTGCAGTTGCGCAGGCTTGCCTGCGCCTTAAATGTCATGAGACCGGATCACCGGATCGTGCCTTCTCACACATAAGAATGCTTTGATTAAAGGTGATCCCATGAAATTTAAGAAACTGGCAGGGTTAAGCCTGCTCTCTGGTCTTTTGGTTGCATCGAACGCCGCACTCGCCGAAGGCACCCTTCGCGTTGCGCAGCAATTTGGCATCGCCTATTTGCTTTTGGATGTGGCGCGCGAGCAAAAACTGGTTGAGAAGTTTGGTAAAGAAGCCGGCATCGAGATTAATGTCGAGTGGAAACAAATCTCCGGCGCTGCGGCCATGAACGAAGCCCTCTTAGCCGGTGCTTTGGATGTGGCAACCGCAGGCACCCCGCCGATGCTGAACCTATGGGACCGCACTTACAAACGGCAAAACGTTAAAGGTATTGCTTCCTTAGGCAATATCCCAAGCTATCTTTTGACTAACGCTGAGCACATCAAGTCGCTTGATGATTTCACTGAAAAAGATCGCATTGCTGTGCCATCGGCCATTGTTGG
>X137_Gaur__coassemble_164_pt1 | contig 16535 bp, 18 predicted proteins | sample X137_Gaur__metabat2_high_PE_003 | metagenome-assembled genome bin X137_Gaur
GGGGCGTCTTCTGCCAGTACAGTGGTGCTGCAACTGAGTACTGCACAGGCCAGTGCAGTGCGTGCATAGGGAATGAACATAGATCCTAGCTCCAGAAAATTAGGGCTGCGTTTTATTGGGTGCGGATGATAACGATTTTCAATTAGCTGCATAGAGGAAAAATAAGGGTGAGAATCAACCTCATCTGCATTTTGCGACCTAAAGCCGCGCCGAATAAGGCTTTGTCATTTGTAACAAAATGTGTAACTAGGTAAGCGTGGCGAGAGTAGGCGTTACCAATGCTTATGGCAAGCAACGTTGCGCGTCTCGAAGACTGCCAAGCTAGGCGCGCGTTCGTAGCAAGTTGAGAAGGCATCAGGGCATCTTGCAGCAAAGGTGCAAGCCGCATTACTGACCCTTCGCTCAATAGGCTCTACCTCTAAACGCCTTGGCTGATTAAGAGAGGGAGTGGCGGCCAACAGCATTTGGGTATAAGGATGCAGTGGCTTTTGGTACACAGTATTGCTTAAGCCGTGCTCAACAATTTCACCGCGATACATCACCGCGATTTCATCGGCGATATAACGCACCACCGGCAAGTTGTGCGAGATAAACACCATAGCCGTACCCAATTGCGCTTGTAGCTCCTGAAACAGATTTAGCACCTGCGCTTGAATCGACACATCTAAAGCTGCCGTTGGTTCATCGGCAATGAGTAGGGCGGGTTTTAAAATCATTGCGCGGGCAATGGCGATGCGCTGACGCTGACCGCCAGAAAACTCATGGGCATAGCGTTTGGCGTGATTTGAATTAAGGCCGACCTTTTCCAGCATTTGATGCACTTCTTTTAAACGCTCTGCGGCATTTAATGAGGTGTTGAGTTTGAGTGGCTCCTCAAGCTGCGTTTGAATGCTCTGGCGCGGGTTTAAAGAGGCATAAGGATTTTGAAAAACCATTTGCACCTTGGATCTTAGAGCGCGGCGCTCGGCTCTACTGGCCTTGGCAAGGTGGGTGCCTAAGAGGGTGAGTGACCCAGAAGTAGGTTGATCTAAAAGCGCCAAAATACGCGCAAGCGTTGACTTGCCGCAGCCCGACTCGCCAACGATGGCAAGTGTTTTACCGGCCTCAAGATTAAAGCTCACGCCATTTAGCGCTTTAACGGCGCTTCGTTTAAAAAAGCCTGCACTTTGATAGTGCCGCGTTAAGGCATGGGCTTCTAGCACAAGGCTCATGGCACGCTCCTTGGGAAGAAGCAGCGTACGTTGTTTATCACCGGCGGCTCTTGTTGGCAGCACGCTTGCCGATACGCGCAGCGCTCAGCCAATAAGCAGCCTGATGCTCTTTGCCCAAGGTTCGGTACTTGGCCGGGTAAGCTTTTTAGAGGTGTATCAGGCGCGCCGGGAAGGGCGTTTAATAGTGCCTCTGTGTACGGGTGCTTAGGGTGCGTTAAAAGTTCTGTTGCCAAGCCTTGCTCAACCCATTGTCCGGCGTACATGACGCACACATCATCGGCATATTGCGAGGCCAGTGCCAAGTCATGGGTCACCAAGAGCATCGCCATCTTTTCGTCGCGCTGTAGCTCGGTGAGCAGCGAGAGCACTTGTTGCTGCACGGTTACATCAAGGGCTGTGGTGGGTTCATCGGCAATTAACAGTTTGGGTGAGCATGCCAGTGCCATGGCAATAGCGATACGCTGATTCATGCCACCAGACAGCTCATGGGCATAGGCCGAAAGCCGACTTTTAGCGTTAGGGATTTTGACTTTATCTAAAAGCTCAAGTGCTTTATGGGTAGCGGCTTGGCCTTTGAGTTTTAAATGCGTGGCCAATACTTCTTGTAATTGATAGCCAATCGAAAGGCTTGGATTTAGCGCATTCATGGGGTCTTGGGCGATCAGCGCCATGTCTTTACCCAATAATGCACGGCGTGCTTTTGGCTTTAACGTTAATAGATCAAGCCCGTTAAAGCGCAGTGTTTTCGCGGTAACTTCTGCATTAATCAAACCTAAAATCGCAAGACTGCTGACCGATTTTCCGGAGCCAGACTCGCCCACTAACGCAAGGGTTTGTCCGCGTTCAAGACGAAGCGAAAGGTCGCTGACAATCGAGAGCTTGTTAAGGGTGACGCTTAACGATTCGATCTCTAAAAGACTCATCAACGGCGCCCCCATGCTTTAGGATCAAGCGCATCGCGTAACCCATCGCCTACAAGGTTAATCGCAAGTACTGTCACTAAAATCGCAAGCCCAGGCCAGGTGACCACCCACCACGCGCTGTCGATATAGTCCCGCGCAGACGAAAGCATGGCGCCCCATTCGGCGGTAGGGGGTTGAACGCCTAAGCCTAAAAAGCCAAGGGCAGCGGCTTCTAAAATAGCGCTCGAAAAGCCCAGGCTTGCTTGCACTAAAAGCGGCGCTAGGCAGTTAGGTAAAAGGGTTATAAACATCAGGCGACCATCATGTGCGCCGGCCATTTTAGCTGCCGTGACATAGTCTTTATCTTTTTCGGCTAAGACGGCGCTGCGGGTTAAACGCACGTAAGAAGGCAGAGCCACAATGGCGATGGCAAGCACCGTGTTGGTGAGCCCCGGGCCTAAGACCGCGACAATGGCCACCGCTAAAAGGAGCGCAGGGATACTTAAGATAATATCCATCAAACGCATAATAGGCGTGCCTAAAAGGCGCGGATAAAAACCTGCCAAAAGGCCTAATGCAACGCCGGGAATGAGCGCAAGGACAACAGCCGTAGCACCTACTAAAAGCGAGAGCTGCGCGCCATACAAAAGCCGGGTGAGCATATCGCGGCCCAGCTCATCGGTACCTAGGACAAAACGTGGATCAGTAAAAGGCGGCAGCAAAATGGCTTCGCGAAATTGCTCGTTAGGTGCAAAAGGAGCAAGCCAAGGCGCTAAAACGGCCGCGAGTAGCACCGCGCTAAAGACACTTAAGCCTAAAACGGCACCTGTATGGCTGCCAAAGCGCTTCCACAATTCAGGCATGTTGCGCCCTTAGGCGTGGGTTGAGCCACGCACTGACGATATCCACAAGCAAGTTAACCATCATTACCAAGAGGGCGATTAAAAGCACGGCGCCTTGCACAACACTGTAGTCACGGGCACTGATTGATTCGATCAACCATTTACCAATGCCCGGCCAAGAAAATATGGTTTCGGTTAAAACAGCGCCGCCTAAAAGAGAGCCCATTTGCAGCCCCATTACCGTGATCACCGGCAAAAGCGCATTACGTAAAGCATGGACCCAAATTACCCGCCACGGCGCAAGGCCGCGTGCGCGAGCGTTGAGTAAATATTCAGCGTTGAGCACCTCTAAAAGACTGGCACGCATCATCCGCGCAATGACGGCAAGCGGGATGGTGCCAAGCACAATCGCAGGCAGTACCAAGTGTTTTAAGGCATCAAGAAAAGCGCCTTTTTCATCGCTTAAGAGGCTATCGATCAACATAAAACCTGTGACAGGCTCAACGTCAAAAAACAGATGAATATTGCCTGCGACAGGCATGATGCCTAACTGAACGGAGAACACCATTACCAGCAGCAGCGCCCACCAAAAAATAGGCATGGAGTAGCCGGTCAGTGCAAGGGTCATCAGCGCCTGATCAAACAAACTCCCTTTTTTAAGCGCTGCCACAACCCCTGCAACAATGCCCAATAGCGAAGCCCACAGCATCGCCGCTATGGTCAGCTCAAGCGTTGCCGGAAAGCGTGCTAAAAACTCATCCCAAACCGGCATATTGCTGCGCAGTGACTGGCCTAGATCAAGGCTTAACAGATTGCTGAGGTACTGGCCAAATTGCACATATAAAGGCTGGTCCAGCCCAAGTTGTACTAACGCGGCTTGATGGGCCGCAGCATCCAGCGCGCGCTCACCCAGCATCACTTCTACCGGGTCACCTGGGATAAGCCTTGTCAGCGCAAAGGTTAACAAGCTAACCCCAATTAAGGTTGGGATCAGCGCAAGCAGACGGCTTAAAATAAACCTAAGCATTTAGTGCAGAACTTCAATCACACCGTTAAGGGTGACATTGACGTTACTGGCGCCGGCTTCAATTTCTGGGGTGTCCATCATCTTAGCCATAGCAGGTGCTGCGCTTTGCATTCGTGACATCGGATGAAAACCTGCACTATCAATATTCATGGAAACGAGCTTGAAGCTCTTGCCACCCAACGCTTTACTGATGCGCGTGGCGCGCGCGTTAAAGGCTTTAATGGCCTCATCTAAAAGCGCATCTTCGTGTTGTGCACGCAAAGATTTTGAAAGGCTAAAGTCCATGGTGGCCATTTTCAAATCCCCTAAAAGCTCGCCGGTAAGGCTTGCAAGCGCACTAAAGTCTGCGCTTTCTAACCGAACCTCTGCACGCTCACGCCAGGCGATAATGGTTTGGTTCTTTTCGTCATACACCGGATAACTATGGCGTGCACCTTGGCTTACGGTAACGTCTTTGACTTCACGGGCTTTTTGTAAGGCGCTATTAAGCGTTTGGGTGATGTGCTGGGAGAGCACTTGGGCATCTGCATTTTGTGCTTCGTGATACAGGGTTACCTGCATCAAATCGTGGCTCACTTCTTGACTGACTTCTGCACGAAGCGACACTTGGTTATAGCGTGTGGCATCGTTGGCGAACGCCGGCAACGCAAAAAGAGCAGTCACAAGCAAAAGGGTAGAGCGTAAGAGCGCAGGCATACGTTGATCCTTTTATCGGTGGGCATCTTAAGCATGGCATGCTAAGCGGCACGTGCGCCAGCTCTGGCATGTGCGCGATATACTGATGCATTAACGCCTATTATCTGCTCGAGGGCTTTATGCCACCTTCTGCCGAGCGTTTGCTCGAACCGGTCAAACTCTTATCAGCCAGTCGCCAAAATATGTGGCGCTTGGTGCTTATTCGCCTGTTGGTGATTTCCGCGCAAGCCGGCACAGTGGGCGTTGCCTACCTTTTTAACTTGCTGCCTCTGCCATGGCTTGAACTCAGCATTGTGCTTGGCATTAGCGCCTCGCTTATCGCCCTGACGGTGGTGCGTCTACGCACAGCGTGGCCGGTAACTGAGGTTGAGTATGCCGCTCAACTGGCTTGTGATTTGGTGATTCACAGCTTCTTGCTTTATTACTCAGGCGGCTCGACCAACCCCTTTGTGTCTTATTACTTAGTGCCCTTAACGATCGCTGCAGCGACGCTGCCTTGGGTGTATTCACTGGTGTTAAGTGCGCTGGCCTTAACCGGCTACACAGCGCTTTTAATGTGGTATCACCCGCTGCATTTAGAGGTGGAGCATGAGGCCACGTTAATTAACCTGCACCTTTTTGGGATGTGGTTAAACTTTGCACTGTCGGCAGCCTTTATCACCTTCTTTGTGGTGAAAATGTCTGGGGCGCTGCGGCGTCAAGATCAGCTCCAAGCGGAACGACGCGAAGCGCAAATGCGCGATCAAAGGCTTCTGGCGGTCGCCACCCAAGCAGCAGGTGCGGCCCATGAGCTGGGTACGCCTTTAGCAACGATGAGCGTTTTATTAAAAGAGCTGCGCCGCGAGTACCGCGATGAAACCCTGCAAGAAGATTTGTCGATCCTGCAAGATCAGGTCAATCTCTGTAAAGAAACCCTGCAACAACTGGTGCGCGCCGCTGAGGCGGATTTAAAACAAAACATCGTTGAGCAAACGGCGGTTGAATGGCTTAAAGCCTCGGTTGAGCGTTGGCATCTTATGCGCCCAGAAAGCACGTATAAATATGAGCTTTTAGGGCAGGGCGTGGTCCCAAGACTATGGCCCTCCACAGACCTAACCCAAGCACTTTTAAACCTTCTTAACAACGCAGCTGATGCGTGTCCCGATAATTTGCGGATTACCCTTGACTGGACAGAGGCGGAAATCATTGTGGCCGTACGAGATTTTGGTGCAGGCGTACCCCTTGAGATCGCTGAGAAAATCGGCAAGCCATTTTTCACCACCAAAAGCAAAGGTAAAGGCTTTGGTTTAGGGCTATTTCTGACCCAGGTCGCGGTAACACGTGCGGGCGGCTCAGTGAAACTCTACAATCAGGGCGAAGGTGGCACCCTAACTGAAATGCGGTTGCCACGTTTAGGATCAGGAGACTCGCATGAGTGATGAAATAGTTACAGAAGGCGAAGAACTGCCGCATCTGTTATTGGTGGATGATGATCCAACCTTTACCCGTGTCATGGCCCGTGCCATGGCTCGCCGGGGTTTACGCGTAAGCATTGCAGGTTCTGCTGAAGAAGGCTTGGCAATGGCTGAGCAAGACACGCCAGATTACGCCGTGCTGGATCTAAAGATGGACGGCGATTCAGGGTTGGTGCTACTGCCTAAGCTGTTAGAGCTTGATCCTGAAATGCGTGTGGTGATTTTGACCGGCTATTCAAGCATTGCCACCGCTGTTGAAGCCATTAAGCGCGGTGCGTGTAATTACTTATGTAAGCCTGCTGATGCCGATGACGTATTGGCGGCCTTGTTGTCGACCCATGCAGATTTGGAAACGCTGGTGCCAGAAAACCCTATGTCGGTGGATCGCTTGCAGTGGGAGCATATTCAACGTGTTTTAGCTGAGCATGAAGGTAATATCTCGGCCACTGCGCGCGCGTTAGGTATGCATCGGCGCACCTTGCAGCGCAAATTACAAAAGCGCCCGGTGAGGCGATAAAAAAAGGCCCTTCAGTGAAGGGCCTTTTAGGTTAACGCGGTAATTGTGTCACGCGCAGCAAATGAATTCTGCGGCTGTCTGCGGTCAGCACCCGAAAGCGGAATTCGCCCACTTCAGTCACTTCATTGCGTTTAGGTAAATGATCAAACGCATCAATCACTAACGCGCCGACGGTGTCGCTGTCTTCGTCTGAGAATTCGCATTCAAAGAACGCGTTAAACTGCTCAATGGGGGTGATGGCTTTTACCAAAAACTCGCCATTAGGCAGGGCTTTGATATAGCTCTCTTCTTCCACGTCGTGTTCATCTTCAATGTCGCCGACGATTTGCTCAAGCACATCTTCAATGGTCACAAGGCCTGCCACACCGCCGTACTCGTCAATCACAATGGCCATGTGATTGTGGTTAGCGCGAAACTCACGCAACAGCACATTTAAGCGCTTGGATTCAGGCACAAAGGTTGCCGGGCGCAAGAGCGTGCGGATGTCCACGTCTTGGTCTTCTTTAAGAAGCAGCGGTAAAAGATCTTTGGCGATTAAAATACCAATGACATCGTCTAAGTTTTCACCGATCACAGGGTACCGTGAATGTGCCGCCTCAATAATGGCGGGCAAAAACTCACGCGGACTTTGTTCGGCTTTAATGCTAATCAACTGCGAGCGCGGCACCATAATGTCACGTACTTGCAGATCAGCCACTTGTACAGCTCCTTCGACAATGGCTAATGCCTCGCTGTCGAGAAGCTTATTTTGGTGAGCTTCGCGCAATACAGCGATCAGCTCCTGACGGGTATTGGGTTTGCGGGCAACTGCCTGGGCAATTTTTTTCAGCCAGGACTTCTGCCCGCTGCTCAATCGATCTTCGCTCATGATTCCTAACTCAAGTCGCCCGTATCGGGCCTTTCATCACTGGCATAAGGGTCGGGGTAGCCGAGCTTTGCCAGTAACACGCGTTCTAAGCCTTCCATTTCTTCGGCTTCGTCATCTTCTATATGGTCGTACCCTAAAAGATGCAAGCAGCCGTGTATCACCAAGTGCGCCCAATGGGCCATCGGCTCTTTACCTTGCTCAGCCGCTTCGCGCGCAACCACTTGTGCGCAAATGACCAAATCGCCCAGTAAAGGAATATCTAAAAACTCATCCGGCACATCCGCAGGGAAGCTCAGCACGTTGGTCGCGTAGTCTTTACCGCGCCAGGTGTGGTTCAGCTCACGGCCTTCGGCTTCATCAACTAAACGAATGGTCAGTTCTGAGTCGCCCTTGCGTGCGGCAAGTGCGGTTTCGCACCACAGCAGAAAATCGTCAGCCGTGGGCAAGCCGCCTGCGGTGCAGGCGTTTTGCAGATCCAGTTCAATCATGTTTGTCTTTATCGAAACGGGCGCTTGCGCGCGCAGCTTCCTGTGCTGAGTCAAAGCGATCATAGGCTTCGACGATGCGCTGCACTAACGGATGGCGCACCACATCTTTGGATTGGAAGTGGGTGAAGCTAATCCCGGGCACGTCTTTTAAGACGTTAATCACGTGGGTCAAACCGCTTTTAGTGCCGCGCGGCAAATCCACTTGGGTGATATCGCCGGTAATCACCGCGGTTGAGCCAAAGCCGATGCGCGTTAAGAACATCTTCATCTGCTCAAGAGTGGTGTTTTGGCTTTCATCCAAAATGATAAAGCTGTTATTGAGCGTACGGCCGCGCATATAGGCCAATGGCGCCACTTCAATAATTTGCTTTTCAATCAGTTTAGCGACCTGCTCAAAGCCGAGCATTTCGTACAGTGCGTCATACAGCGGACGCAAATACGGGTCGATCTTTTGCGATAAATCACCCGGCAAAAAGCCAAGTTTTTCACCGGCTTCAACCGCTGGACGCACCAACAGAATGCGGCGTACTTGCTCGCGCTCAAGCGCATCTACCGCACAGGCTACCGCAAGGTAGGTTTTACCGGTGCCTGCTGGGCCAATCCCGAAGTTGATGTCGTGATCAAGGATCGCGCGCACGTAACCTTGTTGATTGCCGCCACGGGGGCGAATCATGCCTTTGCGGGTTCTTAAAGCAATAGAAGGCTGCGCGGGGGTATCGATCAGGGACTCAACGCCTGCTTCATTTAAAAACAAATGAACCATGTCAGGGCTTAAGTCGGTGGCTTCAGTTTCGCGGTACAGAAGACGAATCAAACGTTCGGCGGCTTTGGTCTTTTCAGGAGCACCAATGAGTTCGAATTGGTTGCCGCGGTTACGTAGCTCAATGCCCATACGTTGTTCGATAAGCCGCAAGTGTTCATCGAACTGGCCGCTTAAATTGGCAAAGCGGTGAGCATCAAAGGGTTCGAGGGTAAAACGATGAGCTGTAGAGGCGTTCAAGGGCGTTTTTGGGCCGTAGGCTTAGGAAGATAACTCAAGAATAGCTGGGTACAAGCAAAGCGGGAAGCGCATCAGTCGCTTCCCGCTTTTTTGTGTTAGTCGATTAAGGTGCCGCGCAGTGAATGCGGGGCTGCTTCATCGATATGCACATTAACAAATTGGCCGATCAGTGCTGGGTTATCGCTTCTAAAATTCACGATCCGGTTGTTTTCAGTGCGCCCGGTTAAGCGGCCCGGATCTTTCTTCGAAAAGTCAGTTACCAAAATGCGTTGGGTGCTACCGACCATACGGCGGCTGATTTCAAAGCCGTTTTGGTTAATGCGCTGCTGCAAAATGTTCAGGCGCTGCTTTTTCACTTCTTCCGGGGTGTCATCAACCAAGTCCGCCGCTGGGGTGCCAGGGCGTGCGCTGTAAACAAAGGAGTAGGAGAAATCAAAACCGACATCTTCGATCAGCTTCATAGTCTGCTCGAAGTCTTTTTCCGTTTCACCAGGAAAGCCCACGATAAAGTCAGAGCTGATGCAGATATCGGGCACCGCGGCCTTTAATTTACGAATGCGCGATTTGTACTCAAGGGCGGTATGGTTACGCTTCATCGCCGCCAGAATACGGTCCGAGCCTGCTTGCACCGGCAGATGGACAAATTTTACGAGTTCAGGAATTTCAGCGTGGGCCTGAATCAGTGCGTCTGAGAATTCCAGCGGATGGCTTGTGGTATAGCGGATACGCTCAATGCCATCGATCGCCGCAACCAGGTAAAGGAGTTCAGCGAAGTCAACGATTTCACCGGCAGCGTTAGTGCCACGGTAACCGTTTACGTTTTGCCCAAGAAGTGTCACTTCTTTCACGCCGCCATCGGCTAAGTGGATGACTTCGGCCATCACATCTTCAACCGGACGGCTGACTTCTTCGCCACGGGTGTAAGGCACCACGCAGAAGGTACAGTACTTGCTGCATCCTTCCATGATCGAGACAAATGCTGTTGGGCCATCCACACGCGGCTCAGGCAGGCGGTCGAACTTTTCAATCTCAGGGAAGGAGATATCCACCTGCGGCTTTTTGGTGGTGCGCGCCGCATCAATCATTTCTGGCAAGCGGTGCAGGGTTTGCGGACCGAAGACCACGTCTACATAAGGGGCACGCTCACGAATGGCTGCGCCCTCTTGGCTGGCCACACAGCCGCCCACACCGATCACAAGATCAGGGTTATCAAGCTTTAATTCACGCCAGCGGCCTAATTGCGAGAACACTTTGTCTTGCGCTTTTTCGCGGATCGAGCAGGTATTAAGCAGGATCACGTCGGCTTCGGCGGGGTTCTCGGTGACTTCCAAGGCCTGATGTTCGCCCATTAGATCGACCATGCGCGAGCTGTCGTACTCGTTCATTTGGCAGCCGTGGGTTTCGATATAAAGCTTCTTGGCCATTTACTGTCGCCGCTGGTGGTTCAATAGGACCGCGCATTATAGGGATCTGGCGCCATCGCGGCCATAGCCATTGGGAGCTTGCGGGCGAAAATACCCATGCTAAGCTCTGCACCACTCGTTTTAAGGCATGTTGGTAGTTATGAGTAAACCTGAAAGCAGCATGTACAAAGTGATCTTTGTAAACCAAGGCCAAGTGTTTGAAATCTACGCTAAAAAACTCTTTCAAAGTGATCTGTGGGGCTTTTTAGAAGTTGAAGAGCTGGTCTTTGGCGAGCGCACACAATTGGTTGTTGACCCCTCTGAAGAGAAGCTCAAAGGCCAGTTTGAAGGGGTCAAACGCAGTTACATTCCTGTGCATGCTGTGGTGCGTATTGATGAAGTGGAAAAAGCCGGGGCGGCTAAAATTTCCGAAGCGCAAGGCAATGTGATGAGCTTTCCTTTGGCAGGCGTGCCCAAAAAGTCATAAGTACGGGCCTTGCGCCTGTACGTTATGCATAAATCCTCGAAAGATTTGTCCGAGCACTTGTTTGGCGAGCGTGAGTTCCTCTTTTAGGAGGGTTTCTTCCACGCGATCGGCGCTGTCCAAAGCACTTTCTTCACCATTAATAGCTGACATTTTCAGCACGATATACGCCTGTAAGGCATTGGCAGTAACACCTTGGCCTTTAAAGTACATTTCGCCTAGGCGAAGCTGCGCTTTAGCATGACCTTTAAGAGAGGCCTGCTCGAAATAGTAGAGTGCTTGGGCAAAGCTTTGGGTGGTGCGTGTGCCTTGATAGTAAAACGCGCCAAGCTCGTATAAGGCGTTGGCATCGCCTTTGGCGGCGGCTTCTTGGCACAGGCTTATGGCCTCTTTGAGATAAGCATCTTGAGTATCCAAGCTGCAGCGACCCGTTGCTGGAACCAGCAGCGAATTGTCCGCCAGTGCCAACGGTGCCCAAAGCAGCATGCAGCCCAAGGTCAGGGCGCGGCCGGTGCGACTCATCTCAATCAAACGCCTCGCGCAAACGATAAGCTGCCTGATGCAGCTTATGGTCTATGCATTATGGATAAGCCTTGGACAGCTGACAAAGGCTTTGTCCGGACAACAGACGTATTACCTGTTGTCCGGCACGTTTTTAGCGTTATTTCAGCGCTGCAAAAGCTTTTTCGGCGGCAGCAAAGGTGATTGCCAGTTCTTTTTCGCCATGGGCGATAGAGGTAAAGCCTGCTTCAAAGGCGCTGGGTGCTAAATACACGCCACCTTCGAGCATTTTATGGAAGAACACGTTAAACCGATTGGCGTCACTTGCCATCACATCGTCAAAGCTTTCAATGGTCTCTTTATCAGTGAAATAAAGACCGAACATGCCGCCCACTTGGGTTGTGGTAAAGGCAATGCCTGCCGCTTTTGCGCGCTCTTTTAAACCATCTAGCATGCGCGTGGTGTAAGCCGCTAATTCGTCGTGGAAACCTTCACGGCTAATCAGCTCGAGGGTTTTTAAACCTGCTGCCATCGCCAGTGGGTTACCGGACAAGGTGCCGGCTTGATACACAGGGCCTAATGGCGCGATTTTTTCCATGATTTCGCGTTTGCCACCAAAGCAGCCAACCGGCATACCGCCGCCGACAATTTTACCAAAGGTAGAAAGATCAGGCGTGATGCCGTAATAGCCTTGAGCACTGCCTAACGCCACGCGAAAACCGGTCATCACTTCGTCGAAAATCAACACCACGCCGTGCTCATCACACAATGAACGCAAACCTTCTAAAAAGCCTTTAACTGGCGGTACGCAGTTCATATTGCCCGCAACCGGCTCAACGATAATGCAGGCAACGGTTTGACCGACTTCAGCCAGGGTTTTAGCCACCGCATCAATATCGTTATAGGGAAGCGTTAAGGTGTGCTTGGCAAAGTCAGCGGGCACGCCCGCTGAGCTGGGTACGCCTTGGGTCAGTGCGCCAGAGCCTGCTTTAACTAAGAGGCTGTCGGAATGGCCGTGGTAGCAGCCTTCAAATTTAATGATGTTGTCGCGGCCGGTGTAACCCCGGGCGAGGCGAATGGCGCTCATAGTGGCTTCAGTACCGGAGCTGACCATACGCACCATATCCATGGATGGCACCAGCGCGCAGACGCGCTCGGCCATTTCGGTTTCCATAGCCGTTGGCGCGCCGTAAGACAGGCCAAACGCTAATTGCGCGCGAACCGCTTCTAGCACCTCCGGATGGCTGTGCCCCAGAATCATGGGGCCCCACGAACCGACATAGTCGACGTATTGTTTGTCGTCTTCATCGGTGATGTAAGCGCCTTGGGCGGCTTTAATAAATAACGGGGTGCCGCCAACGCTACGAAAAGCGCGTACAGGTGAGTTAACGCCGCCTGGAATATGGGCTTGGGCGCTGGCAAATAACGATTCAGAGCGAGACATAAACATTTCCTAGCTAAGGCTGGCCGGTAGAGAGGGCAGCGAATAGTGCATTCTACCGTGGTTATCTTGAACGGCGTTGTGGCTGATCAGTTCATCAATCAGGGTTTGAATATCGGATTCGGAATATTTCTTCTGAAAAAGGGTGTGTAGGGCATTGCTTAAGGTTTTACGGCGCACGGGTTTGGATTGGGTGAGCTTGTGTAAATAGGCAATCACGGTCCATGCGTCATCGCTTAGAGGCTCGGGCGCAACTTTAGGCGCTTTGTTGGGGTTGGGTTTGACCTCTATACGCTTGGCTTTGATGTGTTGCTCCTGAAGATGCGTCAAGAGCGGATCGTAGCCGGTGTCATTGGAGACAATACAAAACTCAGCCTCCGGATATTGGGTCACAAGTCGTCCTAAGTAATAGGCGATATGAAAGTCCAGCGCATTGCGCCCTGTACCTTGCATGGTGATGTATTCAGCATCCTTGCCAAATTCTTGCACTTGGCTGGCCAGCGCTACGGGAATACGCAGCTGGCCTGCGCCGACAAAAATTTTCAGCTGATAACCATGGGCTTTAAAGACATTGAGTGAACTGGGCTGGACGTTCTCCAAGTCAAACAACGCAAACCGATGGTTCATGCGGTAAATCCTCTAGGGCATAAAAAGTTGGCTAAAGGCGTGGGCGCGATCTTCAACTTCTAAGGCGCTTTCGGCGCTGAATAGGGCGTGTACAACGGCGACTAAATCCGCGCCCTGCGCAATCAGTGTAGGTGCATTGGCAAGGGTTACACCGCCAATGGCAACCCGTGGCAGGTGAAATTGATTTTTAGCCTCTTGCAGCAGCGCGCTATTGGCTGCAGGCGCACCGGGTTTGGTATGCGAATTAAAAAAACGGCCAAAGGCTAAGTAGCTGGCGCCCTCGCGAGTGGCTTTAGCGGCCAGCTCAAGGCTTGCATGGCAAGTTGCGCCGATAATGGCGCGCTCACCCAATACCTTGCGTGCTTCAACGAGTGAGCCATCGTCTTGACCTAAGTGAAGGCTTACCCCAAGCGCTGCGGCCAGCGCCAGATCATCATTGATAATGAGCGTCGCATTATGCGTTTGACAAAGCTCAGCAAGCGCCTGCGCCTCTGCCAGGCGCTTGGCATGATCTTGGGATTTGTCGCGGTATTGAATCAGGCGTGCGCCCCCTTTCAGCGCCGCTTCCACGTAAGCCTCAAGTTTGCCTTCCAGTAAGGCACTATCGGTAATCGCGTACAGTCCACGCATCAGGCAAGCTCCAGCGGTAGACGACGCGGAATGTACTGACCGTGGCCCGGTGCTTCGGCATCACGCAGGGTGCGCCAGGTGTAATCAAGGGCCCATTCAACTGCACCGACGAGGTCTTGGCCATGGGCAAGGCGGCCTGCGAGGGTGCTGGCTAAGGTGCAGCCTGATCCGTGGTAGCTTCCGGGAAGTCTTGCGCAGCTAAAGGTTTGGACGCGGCCATCGGCCATATACAGACGGTTAACTACATCCGCTTCATCGCCATGGCCTCCGGTGATGAGCAAATTCTTGATAAAAGGCTTTAACTTGGCCGCGCACTCATCGGGTGTGCCATTGGGTAGCTCAGCTAATATGCGTGCTTCAGGCAAGTTAGGCGTGGCAATGGTTGAGACCTTGAACAAGCGCTCACGCATGGCGTAGCCGACTTCATCTTTACCCAAAGCACCGCCGCCACCGGCACGCAGCACAGGGTCGCACACCAAGGGCACACCGGGCAGTTCTGCCATCAGTATCAAGACGGTCTCAACCATTTCTACTGAGCCGAGCATGCCAAGTTTTACGGCTTTGACGGGCATGTCTTTGATGACCGCACGGGCTTGCGCAAGAACCCAGTCGCGATCTAAAACACGAAAATCCTGCACATCAACGGTGTCTTGGACCGTTAGGGCAGTGACTGTAGGGGCCGCGTGACAGCCTTGGGCGATCAGGGCTTCGATATCGGCTTGCAGGCCAGCGCCACCACTTGGGTCGTGACCTGACAAGCACAAAACAACAGGGCGGGAGGTATTGTAGGTATTCATGCGGGCGACTTTAGCATTTTGCGCCCGCACGGTCAGCGTTAGCTTAAACGAACAATTTGCCCGATTTTGGGTGACTGACGACCATGCACCAGATCGGCAATGATCTCAGCGGCTGCGGCAAATCCTTGGTTGTGTTTAACCTCAACCAACTCATTGCCACGCGCTTTAACACGTTCGTAGAAGTTCACCATGCCTTCGCCAACGTATTTGGAAACTTTCCCTGGCCCCCAATCGACATTGCGTTTGCGCATTTGAATCGGTGCGAAGAACATTTTTGGCTCAGGGCCTACGCTTGCGCTGTAATCGGCCTCTTGAGTGTTTTGTGCAGAGCCCGCGACACAGCTGTACAGAAGGTTGTCGCCAAAATGCAGATGCACGCGGTCACGCAGCGCCATGTCGCTTGAGAAATCCACATACACCGTCGGCACGCTGGCATCCAGCAAATTCAAATCCTCATAGCTAATTGCTCGGTCGTAGCAGCCAAGGCTTTCTACAAAGTCGATATTGCCTTTAGAGGTTAAACCGACGCGCTCAATGTCGTGGCCTTCAATGCAGAACAGCGTGCAGTAGGCGGTTTTGCTCGAGGCGCTTGAGAACACCAAACGCTTAGCCCCGAAAAATGCGTTGTCGATTAAAAAGTCGGCAAGCATTGCTGAGGTTAAATACAAAGGCTTAAGCAGCGCTTGTAGGTCTTCGTACTCTGGCTTGTAGTAAGGATCAGCCGGGCACAGTGGGTATTGGTTGTAAGGTGTCGGCAGCTCTGCGCGGTGCTCATCGAGGGCGCGGAATCCACGCGGTGTGGCACCTGCTTTAATCCACACATAATTGGCAATGGGGTAATAACCGTAATAACGCGCACCGACTTCAACGCCTTCAGCATTAGAAGCCACCACGGTGGCAAAGCCCCACACCGGCATATGGCCCCAATCGGCTTCGCCTGTTGGATAAAAGTCCCAATAACGCATGGACTCACCAAAGGCTGCATAGGTAATGTTGTTGGTGGTGAGCGCAAAGTGATCAGGCTTTAGGATAACCTCACCGGGCGCTGCAACAAGCTCGCGCTCATACGACTCAATGCGGCTTTGCTCAAGGGCTTTTTTACGGGTGAGAAGGTGGGTTACGGTCACAACGTCGCTCATGACAACATCCTTTTAGGCAGTGAATAACAATGGCTAAAGGTTAGCGAGTGATGACTAAGGATGGGTTCGGAAAGCCTGCTGCCACGCAAATCGTGGCAAAACCTTTAAAACGCCCGCGTCAGGCTCGGGCGGTCTTTACCGTTGAGGCCATTTTTGAAGCCCTTGTTCGGATTTGGCAGCGCCAAGGCTGGTCGGCTGTGACCACCCGTTCGGTGGCATTAGAGGCAGGGGTTGCCGTTGGCACCTTATATGACTATTTCCCCAGTAAACACGCGTTGATCTCAGGCTTGGTGCGCTTTCATATCGAAAAACTTTTACAGCGCATTGATAAAGAAGTGATCGCTCTTGAGTGCGATTGGCAAACCCGTATCCGCACCTTGATCACTATTTGCTGCGCGGGCACCCATCCGCTTTATAGTTTGGAAATGTGGCAGCTTGAGCCTGAGATTGCCGAACCCAAACATCAAAAACGTGCTTTTGAAGAACTCGCCGGACGCTGGCATTTGGC
>X137_Gaur__coassemble_165_pt1 | contig 16505 bp, 16 predicted proteins | sample X137_Gaur__metabat2_high_PE_003 | metagenome-assembled genome bin X137_Gaur
CTCCAGAAGCTCCAGAAGCTCCAGAAGCTCCAGAAGCTCCAGAAGCTCCAGAAGCTCCAGAAGCCAATCAGGCTGAGGCCGTGACTGAAGCGCCTGCAACGGATGCGCAAGAAAAAACCCAAGGCTAAGGCCTTGGGCTACAAAAAAGGGATGCTTTAAGCATCCCTTTTTTATTGGCCTTTAAATCACATTAGGCTCTATTTCTAAAGCAACACCAAAATGCTCAAGCACCGTTTTTTTGACATGCTCAGCTAACGCTAGAATCTCTTTACCCGTCGCTGATCCATAGTTCACTAAAACCAATGCCTGTAAACGATGCACACCTGCATCCCCTACCCGGTAGCCTTTAAGCCCCGCCTGCTCAATTAACCAGCCCGCCGCAAGTTTTACCTGCCCATCCACCAAGGGGTACTGCACTAGATTTTCAAAGCGCTGAGACAACTCATAAGCCTTAGCCCCCGAAACCACAGGGTTTTTAAAAAAGCTCCCTGCATTGCCCAGCTCGCTTGGATTAGGCAGCTTTTCACGACGGATAGCCGAAATAACCCGCCCCACATCTTTAGCCGTCGGTGCTTCAATACCCTCTGCCAATAAGCGATCACGCACAGGGCCATAGCCAAGATGCACAACGTTCGATTTGGTCAGATTAAAGCGCACCGCCAGAATCACCCAGCGATCCTTATCACGCTTAAACAGGCTTTCGCGATAGGCGAAGTCACATTCAGCCACCTGCATCTCGACTACCTGCATGGTCTTGCGATCAAGCGCCGTTAAACTATGCATGCAGTCTTTGATCTCAACCCCGTACGCCCCAACGTTCTGCACCGGTGATGCACCGACGGTACCCGGGATAAGACTCAAGTTTTCAAGCCCATTAAAACCTTGCTCAAGCGTCCACTCTACAAAGCGATGCCAGTTTTCACCGGCCTTGGCCTCAACAACGACCGCTTCCCCCCCCTCCTCGATCACCTCGCGCCCTAAAAACGCAAGATGAATGACAAGGCCCTTCACATCTTGGGTTAACACCATATTGCTCCCGCCACCTAAAAGCAGCACTGGCAGATTCTGGCGTTGAGCCCAAAGCAAAGCCTCTTTTAGCGAGACGAGGCACTCGACCTTGATAAAGTGCTCGGCGAATACCTCAATGCCAAAGGTGTTATAAGGTTTAAGGCTGATGTGATCTTGCACAGGTAGGCTCACAGCGATTTTTTCACTTCCAGAAGTAACGCATCACACGCATGTTCAACGAGGTCTAAGACCTCCTCAAAGCCCTCTACCCCGCCGTAGTACGGATCAGGTACCTCATCGACAGCACCGTCATAGCGCTTAAGAAAAAGATCAAGCACCGCGTGGCTGCCCGAGGGTTGAAGCGCCTTGAGATTGGCAAGATTGCTCTTATCCATCGCCAGAATCAGATCAAATTCTTTGAAGTCGCCGCGATTAACCTGCCGAGCACGTAGCGTGGATAAATCATAGCCGCGCTTAGCGGCTGCCTCTTGGGTGCGTGCATCTGGCGCGCGCCCCACATGCCAGTCGCCAGTTCCCGCTGAATCAAGCAGGACTTGATCGGCAAGACCTGCCTGTTCAAGCTTATGGCGCATCACCGCCTCAGCCGTTGGCGAGCGGCAGATATTGCCAAGGCAAACGAATAAGATTTTCATCAGTTGGCCAAAATTGCGCGAACACGCTCAAGATCTTCTGGAGTATCAACGCCTACGGGCGGTGCCTGTAACGCATCGGCCACATGGATGCGCACCCCATGATAAAGCGCGCGCAGCTGCTCTAAGGATTCGGTATTTTCTAACCAGCAAGGGCCCCATGCGACGAAGTCATGCAGAAACCCTGCACGGTAGGCGTAAATACCGATGTGGCGACGGTATGGAACACCTTGCGGCAGTGTATCTTTGTTTGCCGCAAAAGCATCACGCGCCCAAGGCAGTGGCGCGCGGCTAAAAGTCAGCGCCAAGCCATTGATGTCCGCCAACACCTTAACCGCGTTGGGGTTAAACAACGTGGCCGCATCTTCAATAGGCTCGGCCAATGTTGCGATTGCTGCTTGCGGATTGTGCGCAAGATTTTCTGCCACTTGATTGATAATCGAAGGCGGAATTAACGGCTCATCACCTTGAACATTCACCACAATCGCATCGGGCGCCAAACCTAAAAGGCTGGCTACCTCAGCCAAACGATCAGTGCCTGAGTTGTGATCGGCGCTGGTCAGTACAACTTCTGCACCAAAGCGCTGACACGCCTCAACAATGCGCGCATCATCGGTTGCCACCACCACGCGATGGGCTGAACTTTGGCACGCTTTACGCCAGACATGCTCAATCATCGGCTTGCCGCAGATGTCTTGCAAAGGCTTACCGGGCAAACGTGTTGAAGCAAAGCGGGCCGGAATAACAACAGTAAACGCTTGGCTCATGATTATTTGTCCAAACGCTCATCAGTGGTTAAGGTGCGCGCCTCAACCTCAATCATCACAGGAATCCCATCGCGAATCGGATAAGCCAAGCCCGCGCCGCGGCTGATCAGCTCGGTTTTGTCTTCGCTTAATTCAACCGGACCTTTGGTCACAGGGCAGGCAAGGATATCGAGTAGTTTCGGGTCCATCAGGCAACTCCTGGCACTTAAGACTGGGCAGTTGGCGCAGCCTTGGAAGAGAGTAATCGGTCTAACTGCTGGTCAAGCCACTGGCTAAAAGCCTCTGAAGGCTTAGCTTCGACCGCAAGATACCACCAATTAGAGGCCGCAAAGGCTTGGCATTTGACCGCATCTTTTTCAGTCATCACCACAGGATAGTCCGGGCTAAAACATAAAAGCTCAGGCGAGTAATTCGCATGATCGGCAAAGGCGTGTCTAATAGGCGTTAAGTTTAGCGCCTCGAGGGTTTTGAAGAAACGCTCAGGATTACCAATACCCGCCACGGCATGTACGCGCCCTTCTAGATGATCAAGACCGTAAGCCGCTTGCGTGGCAAGCTGAATCAATTTGCAGGGACTTAAAGCAAAGCCAAACCCTTGTGCTGAGTCTGAAGCGCCGTTGTAGAGTACTGCATCTACGTCTTTAAGGCGCTCTTTAGGCTCACGTAGCGGGCCCTCTGGCAAACAGCGCTCGTTACCCAAACCCCGTGCGGCATCAATCAGCACCAATTCTAGATCACGCTGCATTCGATAATGTTGTAGGCCATCGTCTGACAGAATCAGATCGACTTTATGCAGACTCAATAGATGTTCAATCGCCCGACTGCGATCAGGGTCAATCACCAGCGGCGCCTCGGTGCGTTTTACAATCAGCAATGGCTCATCGCCTGCAATCGCTGCGCTATCGGCGCTTGAGACCTGCCACGGAAAATGCAGAGGTTTTGCCCCATACCCTCGACTGACCACCCCTACCCTAAGACCACGGGCACGGCAGTGTTCAATCAGCCAGAGAATCATGGGGGTTTTACCGGTACCGCCAACGGTGATATTACCCACCACAATCACCGGCACTTTAGCGCGATAAGCAACGTTTTCAGTGAGAAAGCGGGCGCGTTTATTCTGCGCAATATAGCGGTAAAGCTTTTCTAAGGGGCGCAGCACAACCAGTGCCGGGTGCCCCTCATACCATGCCTTTAAGAGGCGATCTGCCAACTTCATTCGGATGCTTGTGCCGCCTCAATCGTGGTAATGCGTAACTTCTCAAAACCCAGCTTACCGGCTGCATCCATCGCAATGACCACCGCCTGATGCGGTGCGTTGGCATCGGCACTGATGACGATGGGCAGGTTTTTATCGCCATTGGCCTCTTTCTCAAGCGCCGACATTAAAGTGGGCAAATCATGGGCAATCAGTTCTTTACCATTTAAGCTGAATTGACTTTGCGCACTGACTAAAACCTCAAGCATTTTAGGTTCGGCTTCAGGCGGCTGGGCGCTCTGTGCTTGGGGTAGGTCAACTTTGAGCTGTGTTTCGCGGGTAAAAGTTGTGGTCACCACAAAGAACAATAAAAGAATAAACACCACATCAATCAGTGGCGCTAGATTGATCTCGGCGCTATCGCGCTTGCCTTTGCGAAACTTCACGCGCGCTTGCCCTTAACTTTAGCTGAGGTCGGCGCTTCTACTTCACGCTCGCCCTGGACTACCTCAACCAATTTGATAGCTTCTTGCTCCATACTCACCACGATTTCATCTACGCGGCGGGTTAAAAAACGGTGGAAAAAGAGCGCCGGAATGCCCACAAAAAGCCCTGCTGCGGTTGTGATAAGCGCTTTAGAAATACCGGTTGCCAGTTGCGGGGCATTGGCCATGCTGCCACCTGTAAAAGCGCTAAAGATATCAATCATGCCAAGTACTGTACCCAATAGGCCCAGTAAAGGTGCAATCCCTGCGATAGTGCCTAACGCGTTTAAATAGCGCTCAAGCTCATGAATCACGCGAGCGGCCGCTTCTTCAATGCATTCTTTCATGGTTTCACGGCCATGCTTAGCATTAGCAAGACCTGCTGCCAAAATCTCACCCAAGGGTGAATGGGCGCGCAGTTCTTTGAGTTTGTCATTGCCAAGTTTTTTATCTTGAATCCAGCGCCATACCTGCCCAAGCAATAGTGGCGAGGCAATTTTACTGGCTCTAAGTGTCCACAGACGCTCAACCACAATGGTGGCGGCTGCAATTGAGCACAAAATGATTGGCAGCATCATCCAGCCGCCGGCTTTAACCAACTCCCACACGCGCCCTACTCCCCTGTAAAAGTGCAAGCACTCTAGCATAGCCAAGGCTCTTGGCAGACAGGTTAAAGTCGCATTTTTAGCGCCAAAACCTAGGACTGCGTTTAAGCCTTTGGCCGTCTTCAAAGGCTCCCAACTTAATTGTCACTGCACCCTCTAAGGCCGTGTCGTAAATCTCAGCGGCTATTTTTTCATAACGGCGTATTACCCATGGGTGGGGATGGTTAAAGTTATTGTGCTTACCCCTTGAGATCAACACCGCCTTTGGCGCCACAGCTTCTAAAAGCTTTATTGATGATGAACTGCGACTCCCGTGATGCGGTGCCAGTAGCCAATGCGCGGCCATATCCCCTTGTTCTGTTAACCAGCGTTCTGCGTGGGTATCAATGTCACCGGTTAGAAGAAGACGTTCGCCATTAGCCTCCACCATCAGCACACATGAGCGCTGATTGGAATCGTTGGCCTCAGCCCACTGGTACGTTTGAAACCGTACCTGATCCCATTCCCAGCGTTCTGCCATGCATTTCCCAAAGCCCATACCTAATCGTTTAGGCTCGCCGCTGATGCGGTTGTTGACAGGCATATTACTTAGCACAGCAGCTGTGCCGCCGGCATGGTCACTGTCAGCATGACTGATCAGCAAGGTATCAAGCGCTCTGACGTTGAGATAGGCCAAGGATGGAATAATCATCCGCTCAGCACTATCAAACTCACCCCTTTTGGGACCTGCATCGTACAAGAGCGCATGGCGATGCGTTCTTACCAACACAGACAGCCCTTGCCCCACATCAAGCACCCATACTTCGGCATGCCCCAGCACAGGTTTTTGCTCTGGCGGAAACAGCATTGGCAGCATTAAACAAACGCCTAAAAAACGTATAGGCACGCCCGCAGGAGCCAGCGCCACTAATGCACCTAAGGCGCCTAACAGCCAAAATATCGCGGGCACGTAACTAGGCAAATAGGCTGGCCGCCACTCCGATAACAACTCCAAAAAATAAAATAAAACTTTAAGGCTGAGCCCCGCTAAACCTACAAGGGTTTCTCCTAAAGCAGGGATAGGCAGCAACACCGTACCCAGCAGAGATAAAGGAACCGAAACGAGACTGACCCAAGGCACGGCCACCAAGTTGGCGATAGGAGCTGTAAAGCTGATAGGTAAACCTAGAGCGATTAAGGCAGGTAATAATGCGATTGCCATACACCACTGTGCCCACCACCATGCTTTAAGTGGATGCCAAGGCCCTAAGCGTTGGGCAAAAACCCATATCAGCACAAATACGGCAATAAAAGACAACCAAAAACCCGCTTGTAGCACCACTAAGGGCTCCACTAACAGTACTACTACCAAGGCCACTAAAAGCGGCGTGGTAATGGGCACATGGCGATACTTAAGCCGCCATAACAGCATCAGCGCAACCATAAGGCAGGCGCGTTGCACCGGCACTTCCATTCCTGCTAATAGGCCATAACCTATGGCTGAGCACAGTGCCAACGCACAGGCCCAAGGCAACCAAGGCACGGCCGCAGGCCAAAGCCCTAATCGCGCTACGAGTGCAATCAGCGCATAAACACTCAATGCTAAAAGCGAGACATGCTGCCCCGAGATCACCAATAAATGCACCGTGCCCGTATCACGCAGCACACGCCAATCGCTTTGACTCAAACCTGAGCCATCGCCTATGACTAAGGCCGCTACCGCGCCTTCTCGCTCATGAGCGCTGGTTTGTAGAATGTGTTGGCGAAGATTGTCACGCGCGCTGGCTAAAACTGAAGCACCCGCCTTTTTCTCACCTGCCTTTACCGTACCCGTAGCCCCCACGCGCTTGCCTAAGAGCCATGCGCTGTAATCAAAACTTTGTGGATTAACACTGCCATCGGGCGTTCGTAGCTTGACTGCAACACGCCAAGTTTCACCGGCAATCATGGATGGGGCGTGGTACCAAGAAAGGCGCATGCGTTTGGGTAACTCACCTCGCCTTGAATACGCATCAACTAAATAAAAACGGGTGACGCCTTCTTTAACTTCTGGCAACCCTTCAACGACCCCGGTAAGCCATACGGTTTGCCCATCAAAGCGTGGATTTAAGCGATCTTCTAGTGCCCATTGCGCATTGCAACACGCCCAGCAAAACCCAAGTAAAAAGAGCCCTAGGCAAACGTATTTTCGCCATAAGGCCAAAACGCCTATCAAAGCGCTAGTCAGTAACAATGATGTAGAGGGTAAGGTTGGCAAGGCCACCAGTATGAGCATACCGGCAGCCAGCGCGAGCATCCGTGCACGCATAGTAAGACTCCCTGTTTATAGGGAGCCTAGCAGCTTAGTCGTAACGCAGCGCCTCAGCGGGCGCGATTTTTGACGCCTTCCACGATGGGTAAAGCGTTGCCAGAAAGCTCATGATCAAGGCGACTGAGCAAATCAATACCACATCAGTCCACTGCAAATCCGAGGGCAAGGCGTTGATGTAGTACATATCAGAGCGCAGCATCTCACCACCAAAGGTGCGCTCAAAAAAGCCCACCACATCAGCAATATGAAGCGCCGCAACAACGCCAAGCACACCTCCGATAAAAGTGCCGATTAGACCGATTAAAGTGCCTTGAACCATAAAGATCTTCATCACTTCAAAAGGTGTGGCGCCAAGCGTACGCAAAATCGCAATGTCTGAGCGCTTATCAGAAACCACCATAATCAAGGTGGCGATGATGTTGAAAGCCGCCACCGCAACAATCAGCGTGAGTAAAAGACCAATCATGGTCTTTTCCATTTTCATGGCGTTAAACAGGCTGCCATGCACTTCTGTCCAGTCATGAGGTGTATAGCCTTCGCCCAGTTCGATAGCCAAACGCTTAGCAATTTGCGGGGCGTTTTGCATATCAGCAAGTTTTAAACGAACGCTTGGTACTGCTCCATTTTCCAAACGACGCATGCTCGCTGCATCTTGGATATGAATAAGCCCTAAGTTGCCATCAAGTTCAGCGCCTACTCTAAATACACCGACCAAGGTCAAGCGATGCATTGTCGGCGTTACGCCGCCTGGTACCGCGCCCATTTCAGGGATAATTAAAGTCAGCTTATCGCCCACGCGAAGCCCAAAGCGTCTGGCGGACTGGGCGCCTAAGATCACCCCAAACTCACCAGGGGTTAAATCTTCTAAGCGCCCTGCCAGCATATGTTCACTAAGGATCGACACCTTAGCTTCTTCAGTGGGCTCAACACCGTTGATTTGAATCGGCTGCATGAGCCCTTTATACGAGAGCATGCCCTCAAGCTCAGCAAAGGGTGCAACGCCTGTTACTGCCTTGTCTTGCAAAAGACGCACGCTTAAAGCCTGCCAATCGGTGATGGGTTGACTGTGGCTGATCGAGGCATGCGGCACCGTACCCAAAATGCGGGTGCTCATTTCCTTTTGAAAGCCATTCATCACCGACAACACCACAATCATAGCCAGAACCCCAAGGGTAAGCCCAATCATGGAGGTTAAGGAGATGAAAGAAATAAAGTGGTTACGGCGTTTAGCGCCGGTGTAACGCAGGCCCACGAACACAGAAAAGGGTCTGAACATTAAAGGCTCCTTTGGCCTAAACCGCGGTTAAGCGGCCCTGCTCTAAGCGCAGTACCCGATCCATTTTGGCAGCCAATTGTGGGTCGTGTGTGACCACCAAAAAGGCGGTATTAAAATCGCGGCTCAGCTCACGCATTAAGTCTTGAATACCTTGTGCGGTTTGCTGATCAAGGTTGCCGGTGGGCTCATCCAAAAGCACCAAACGCGGCTGGTTAACCAACGCTCTGGCAATCGCCACACGTTGCCGCTCCCCCCCTGAAAGCTCAGAAGGTTTATGGGTAAGCCTATGCCCTAACCCCACTCGCTCTAAAAGTTTTGTTGCGCGCTGCTTGGCCTCTGTAATGGAGGTTTTGCCAATCAGTAGTGGCATGCAAACGTTTTCCAGGGCGCTAAATTCTGGCAGTAAGTGGTGAAACTGATACACAAAACCGAGCGCCTCATTACGCAAGCGACCGCGCTCTGTTTCATTGAGGGCCGAAAGCTCTTTACCAGCCAGCCACACACTGCCTTGGGACGGGACATCAAGCCCGCCTAACATGTTTAACAGCGTACTTTTACCAGAACCTGATGTTCCAATAATCGCCACCCGTTCCCCTGGGTAAAGGTCAAATTCAAGGTTATCAAGCACGATTACTTGAGCTGGACCTTCCTCGTAGCGCTTGGCCAAAGCTCGGCAACTTAAAACCGCGTCACTCATAACGTAAAGCCTCCGCAGGCTGGGTGCGCGCGGCACGCCAAGCAGGGTAAAGAGTGGCAAAGAAACTTAAAATCAACGCCGCAGCACAGACGTACCCAACATCCAGCCAATTAAGCTCTGAAGGGATGTAATCAATAAAATAAACGTCTGCATTTAAAAATTTAAAACCGGCTAAGCGCTCAAAAGCTGCGATTGCATCACTGATATTAAGCGCCGCCCCAATACCCAAAAGCGCGCCAATTAAAGTGCCAATCACACCGATCACCGTACCCTGCACCATAAACACTGCCATGATGCCTTTAGGTGATAAGCCAAGGGTGCGCAGAATTGCGATATCGCCCTTCTTATCAGTGACTACCATCACCAGCGTTGAGATGATGTTAAAAGCCGCCACTGCAACGATTAGGAGCAACAGCAAACCAATCATGGCTTTTTCCATGCGAATCGCTTGATAGAGATTGCCGTGGCTGCGTGTCCAGTCGGTAGCTACAAAATCTCCCCCCATTTGCTCAGCCAATTGCCAAGCGATACGGGGTGCCTCAAAAAGATCATCCAGCGCTAAGCGAAGCCCCTGTACGTGCCCTTCTTTATGGCGTTGCAAGCGCGCTAAGTCCTCAAGGTGAGTCATGGCAACAAAGCCATCCACCTCGCCTGCCCCAACGTGAAAAATCCCAACCACGGTAAAGCGCTTAAGCCTTGGAAACATACCAGCAGGGGTAATGGTTACTTCAGGGGCCACAAAAGTAATTTTATCGCCTAACGTTGCACCCAATTTGGCCGCAGCCCTGTCACCGATGATGATGCCAAACTCACCGGCCTTTAAGTCAACCAAACGACCCTGCTGCATATAGTCTGAGATAATCGAAACCTTAGGCTCTAATGCGGGCTCAATGGCGTTGACCAATACCTTTTGCACATTGCCCTCAAAGGTTAAAAGCCCCTGGGCTTGGCTAAAAGGTGCCACTGCACGCACACCCTCTTGCTTAGCAAGGGCATCAGCGAAGGCCGGCCAGTTACCAATAAGAGATGGGTTTTCAACGGTTGCGTGTGGAATCATCCCTAAAACGCGCTCTCGCATTTCGCGGTCGAACCCGTTCATCACCGAAAGCACCAAAATCATCACCATTACCCCAAGGGCCAAGCCCAGCATAGAGGTCAGTGAAATAAAGGACACAAAGTGACTGCGACGCTTAGCCTGTGTGTAACGAAGGCCGATATAAATGGACAGCGGTCTGAACATATCTGGCTGCTTGGCAGGAAAATAAAAAGAACTCGGTGGCAAGGTAAGGCCTTGGCTCGTACACTCAATGCACCAAAGCTGCCATGGATATCACCATGTCGATGCGATATGACGACGAAAACGATCGACGCAAATACTATCGTATAGACGATAGGATCGCACTGGATTTCACCCTGATCAACGACCCTGTTGAAACCTGTGAAGTTCAGCCGCAAAGCGCAATTCTCTTTAACCTTTTGGCTGACCTTCATCAGGCCGAGTATGAGGCGCAGCACCTTTTGCGTCACATCACCGAACGTGACCGTCAATTGGCAGGTTATCTAAAGGTTATCAATAAGCGGATTGATCTATTAGGCCAAGCATTAGCGGCCAATCAGCTTGCTGAACTTGGAGAACCTCAGTCAGTGTCTTTGTCTGAGGGCGGCATTAACTTCACCTACAACCAAGAACTGCCTATCGGGCAGTGGATGATGCTACGCATGGTGCTCCTGCCACAGTGTTTAGGGCTCGAGGTGACGGCTAAAGTTGTGCATTGTCAACGTCATGCAGAGGGCGTTGAGATCGGTGCGGAGTTTGAAGGATTAAGCGATGCCAAACGCCAATTATTGGCGCGCCATATATTGCAAAAGCAAGCGCTAGAGCGGCGCTTAGCGAGAGAACCAATGGATAAGGATATCCTATGAAACCATTGCTTTTAGCGCTTGTTCTTACCAGCCACGTTAGCCATGCTGAGACCTTACGTATTCCCATCGGCAGTCAAAGTGGCACACTGGACCTACCCACACTGGGTCAAAGCCGATCCTTGGTTATCGAACGTTTTGGCTTACCCAGTAAAGAGCATGCGCCGGTTGGCCAGCCACCTATTACTCGTTGGGACTACCCAACCTTTAGCGTGTATTTTGAGTATCAACATGTACTTAAAAGTGTTGTGCACCCACCACATGGAAACATGAATGACTGAAATTTACGGCCATCGTGGCGCTAAAGGTGAAGTACCGGAAAATACGCTCGCAAGCTTCACCTACTGTTTAGAGGCAGGTGTGCGGTGCTGTGAATTAGACCTGCATCTTTCATCAGATGACATTTTGATGGTGATTCACGACGCGACACTTAAACGCACTACCGGTGTAGGCGGTAAAGTCAGTCAGTATTTAGCTCAAGAACTGACAGGCATGGATGCAAGACGCACAGGGCCACACTGGCCACAGCCTTGCCCTATTCCAACGCTTGAAAGTCTGTTTCAGCAATGCCCGTTTGAACATTGGCAGTTAGAAGTTAAAAGTGCTTCTCGTACCCGAGCACTACGCACCATAAATGCACTAAAAACGCTGATTGAAAAATACCACCTTCAGACCAAAGTTACCGTCACCTCAAGCTCGCGCGAAGTACTTAAAGCGTTAAATGAATTGGCACCTGAGCTTGCCAAAGGCTTGGTCGCTGAATACGCATGGCTTGATCCGATCAAAGTTGCCAAACAATACAACTGCCAAATGTTGGTATTGAATTGGACGCTGTGTACGCCTGAACGACTTCACAAAGCTCAAAAGCAAGGCTTACATGTCTCCGTTTGGACGGTTAATGAACTGTCTTTAATGCGGCGTTTGGTTGAACTGGGCGTTGATAGTTTAATTACCGATTTTCCCTCGCTAGCCAAAGCACATCTCACGCAGCATCGTGATCAGTCATCGATGTTAATAGGCTAGAAACAAAACAACTTTGTGATTAGAGTCGCAAACTTTAAGCGCACCTATCTGGTGCGCTTTTGCTGCTTGCGTACACGGATCAGCCTCTATGCATCATTTTCCTTCGTTTTTTATTACAAGCCTTCCGGCTGATCAGGTACAGGGCAGTCACCACTTAGGCTTAGTGGTGTTATCGATTTTGGTGTCTGTATTTTCAGCCTTTATGGCGTTACAGACCGCACACATTGCCCAGCGCGCTGAAAAACGCTGGCACCATCATGTCGCTTTGGTCACAGGTGCACTGGCGCTGGGTGGCGGTATTTGGACCATGCATTTTATTGGCATGTTGGCCTATCACCTGCCTACGTATATTAGTTACGACACCTCCCTCACCCTTCTCTCGCTGGTGCCTGCCTGCCTTACATCGTGGATTGCACTTTGGATACTGGCCAAGCAACGCGTACGCGCTTGGCAGCGCACGTTGAGCGGTATATTAGTCGGCAGTGGTATCGGCCTTATGCATTACATTGGCATGGCTGCCATGCAAACCGATTTGGTGATGCAATATGAACCTGTGACCTTTGGTCTCTCTATTGTTGTTGCCGTTGTGCTTTCCATCTTTGCCTTATGGATTCGCGATGGTTTGCGCAATACTTCATTGAGCCGTATGCAAGCCTTTGCTGCCAGTGGAATCATGACTGGCCTTGCCATCGCCGCCACCCATTACACCGGAATGCATGCGGTGGTGTTTACCGGTACGCCCTCCGAGGTTCGTGAGGGTTGGATTATCAGCAGCACCTACGCATCCATTGCCCTGTCGTTTTTCACCGTCACCGTGACAGTGATGGTGGCCGCATTAAATGGCCTGATCCATTCACGCGAGCTTAATCGCAAAATCGATGCCAGTCAGTCGCGCCTACAAGCGACATTAGACACCGCTGTTGACGGCATCATCACGATTGATAGTCGCGGTTTGATTCAAAGCTTTAACCGTTCTGCAGAACGCTTATTTGGCTGGCAAGCGCATGAGGTCTTGGGCAAAAACATCAAAATATTGATGCCAGAGCCTGATCAATCACGCCACGATGGGTATCTTGAGAATTATCACAACTCAGGCGAGCCCAAAATTATTGGCATAGGCCGTGAGGTGATGGGCCTGCGTAAAGATGGCAGCCTTATGCCCATGCGCCTTGCTGTAGGCCGCATGGATATACCGGGCGAGCTACTGTTCGTAGGCTTTGTCACCGATATCTCGGAACGTCATGCTTTAGAAGCCTCGCTTCGGGAAACCGCTGAACGGGCAGAACAAGCGGCCGCGGCTAAAAGCACCTTTTTAGCCAATATGAGCCATGAAATCCGCACCCCGATGAATTCAATCATCGGATTTACTGAGCTATTACTCCAGCAAGACCTAACCGACACTCAGCGCAGCCATCTCAACAACATTCGCCAGTCCTCACGCACGCTCTTGGGGCTTATTAACGATATTTTAGATACCACCAAGCTTGAGAAAGGCCAGTTTGAAATCGAGTCGAATGACTTCTCACTCAAGGCTCTGGCCCTGCAAATCGAATCAACCCTCTGGCCTTCGGCCCAGCAAAAAGGCTTAAAACTTACAACCTTGTATCCAGCCTCAATGCCTGAATACTTTAAAGGCGATGCGCTAAGAATTCTGCAGATCCTCACCAACCTCGTCGGCAACGCTATCAAGTTCACTGAGGTGGGTGGGGTTGAGGTGGTGTTTAGTTACAAAGAAGGGATCGTGACCATCGCCGTTCACGACAGCGGTATTGGTATGAGCGAATCGCAGCTCGAAGCCATTTTCGCCCCGTTTACGCAAGCCGATGCCTCTATCAGCCGTCGTTTTGGCGGTACAGGCCTTGGAACGACCATTGCCCGTCAATTGGCTGAACGCATGCAAGGCCGAATTAGTGTTACCAGCCAATTAGGCTCTGGCAGCACCTTTGAAGTCACATTACCACTACCCATCGGCGCGGCACCTGAACAAACACTTGAAACCACCGAGGTGGCTCACTTACCGCCACTTGAGGTGCTGATTGCTGATGATGTGCCACAAAACCTTGAGTTATTGGCACTGACACTGACCAGCCGTGGCCACAGAGTACGTGAAGCCAGTAATGGTGCCGATGCATTCACGTTATTCAAACAACATCACTTCGATGTGGTGTTAATGGATGTTCATATGCCCGGTACTGACGGACTACAAGCAACACGCCTTATTCGCCAATACGAACGCACTCATAACCGCACACGCACCCCGATTATTGCACTGACAGCCAGTGTCATGAATGAAGATCGTGTAGCAGCAGAACACGCAGGTATGGATGGTTTTGCAGTCAAACCACTTGATGTACCACGCCTGATGGACACCATCGCCAGAGTCATGGGCATTAGCCCAAAGCCCACGATACAGAGTGTTTTAACGCGCGACGATGATGCGCTGATTGATTGGACCCAAGGCATCACCCTTTGGGGCAGTCGTGAGCGCCTGCTTGAAGCGATTGCTGCCTTTGTTGAAAACGCGCTGGAAAAATATCCGCTTGCTTTCGACCCTAACACCCCTGACACCCTGTTATTCAGCTTACACAGCCTGCGTGGGGCTACGGGTAATTTGGCCCTTAAACGCTTACTTAATCTCGTTAAAAACTTAGAAACCGAGATTAAAAATGGCCAGTTTGAAAATATCCCAACCGCACTTGAAGCAATCAAAACGGCCATCGCTCAGATAAAGGAGCAATGCCAGCGCCGAATCCTCACCCCTGCCCCGTCCTCACAAGGCACGTTTTCGATGCAAACTCTCACCCGCCTTCAAGAGGTATTAGCGCGCAACGAATTAGATGATGATGCGTTAAAAAACGCCTTAGAAAGCCTTGCAGCCTTAGGTCACAGCACTGAAGCTCAAGCGCTCAAACACGCCATTGATAACTTTGATTTTGAACACGCTAAAACTCAGTTAAGCGCCTTAACTGAGCGTTTGAGCTAGCCGTTTCGTTGTTTAAGGCTTTTTATGCACAGCCCTGATTCACGCGCCACCCTCTTGTTAGTTGACGATGAACCGACCAACTTACAAGTCCTTCGCCATACACTCCAAGAGCATTACCGTCTGCTATTTGCCAAGTCAGGCCAAGCAGCGCTTGAATTGGTTGCCAAAGAACTGCCTGACTTAATTTTGCTGGACATCATGATGCCTGGTCTTTCAGGTTATGAGGTACTGACGGCCCTTAAACAAAACCCTGCCACAGAGCCTATTCCCGTCATTTTTATTACCGCATTGTCTGAAGCATCCAACGAGCAAATGGGGCTTGAGTTGGGCGCGGTGGACTACATTAGTAAGCCTTTTAACCCACATATCGTCAAAGCGCGTGTGCGTACGCATTTATCGTTGGTTAAGGCTGACGAAGTCTCTAAAACCCGCCTGCAAATTATTCAATGCCTTGGCGCAGCCGCCGAATACAAAGATAACGAAACGGGCTTGCACGTTATTCGCATGAGCCATGTGGCAAAAATTTTGGCCAAAGCAGCAGGCTTTAACGAACAGAGAGCCAATGAGCTTTTTCATGCAGCGCCCATGCATGACATCGGCAAGATCGGGATACCGGATGCTATTTTGCAAAAACCCGGCAAACTCACCGATGAGGAGTTTGCCGTTATGCGTCAACATCCGGTCATTGGTGCCAAGATTCTAGGCGATCACCCGACAGGGCTTTTAAAACTTGCCGCCAGCATTGCCCTTTACCATCACGAAAAATGGGACGGATCAGGCTATCCATTTGGCCTTCAAGGTGAAGCCATTCCTCTAGAAGCGCGTATTGTTGCCCTTGCCGATGTGTTTGATGCACTCGCCAATGCACGCCCTTATAAAGCGGCATGGCCTCTTGAGAAAACACTTGAATGGCTTCAAGAACAAAGCGGCAAACAGTTCGACCCAGCGCTCGTTACGCTTTTTATGCAGAACCTCGACGCAATCCAAGCGATTCAGCACCAATTTGGTGAATAAAAAACGCCGCACACTGTGCGGCGTTTTTAGCTGGCCTAAAAACTCTCGCGATTTGGCCAGCGCCATGTGCGAGAGTTGCTAAACGCATCCCCTCCGTCCGGCATGGCCCACCGGTCGGAGTCGGTCAAAAAAGCCGGTTCAGGCCGTCAAATGCAGCCACACGATACGCTTCGGCCATCGTCGGATAGTTGAACGTGGTGTTAACGAAATACTTAATCGTGTTCGCCTCACCTTTTTGGTTCATGATCGCCTGACCGATATGCACGATCTCTGAGGCTTGATAGCCAAAGCAATGCACACCTAATACTTCCAAGGTTTCCCGATGGAAGAGGATTTTCAACATACCAACAGGTTCGGTTGCAATCTGCGCGCGGGCCATGCCTTTGAAGAACGCTTTACCCACTTCATAAGGGATCTTGGCCTGTGTCAACTCACGCTCATTGCGACCGATCGAGCTGATTTCTGGAATGGTGTAAATGCCCGTTGGCACATCATTGACAAAACGCCATGTGTCGTTTTCGACAATACTGCCTGCTGCAGAGCGCCCTTGATCGTATGCGGCACTGGCAAGGCTTGGCCAGCCAATCACATC
>X137_Gaur__coassemble_169_pt1 | contig 16410 bp, 13 predicted proteins | sample X137_Gaur__metabat2_high_PE_003 | metagenome-assembled genome bin X137_Gaur
GATAAACAGCGCCTACGCGAGTTGCTGCCGCACTTTCGTCAAGCGCTGGGGCTGTCTAATCGGTTAGAACTGCAGGACACGCAAAAAGAGCTCTATGAAGGTGCGCTGAATCGTTTGCACATTGGCACCATTGTGCTGGATGAAAATCAGCATGTGCTGCGTTGCAATCAGGTCGCTAAAACCATGCTCGAAGAAGGTGATGGCCTGCGCTTAAGCGATAAATCAGTCGATACCCACTATCGTAGTGAGCGTCAGCAGTTAAAAGAGCTTTTAGAGTCCGGTTTGCTACAGCCGCAAGTGATGTCGGTGTCGCGTCCATCGGGTAAGCGTAAGTTAGGCCTTGTGGTACGTAGCATTCCGCTTCGGGAAAGCTCAGAAGGCAAAGGACGTCCGGCGTGGATCATTTTTGTATGCGACCCTGATGCAGAAACCAAAGCCCCGCGTGAAGTGATGCGCCGCGTGTTTGAATTTACGCCTTCAGAAGCCAACCTTGCAATGGAGCTGGCTAACGGTTTGTCTCTTGATGAAGCGGCCGAAGTGTTAGGGATTCGCCGCAATACCGCGCGCACGCATTTACGCGCTGTTTTTGCCAAGGCAGGTGTCACTCGGCAAGCTGAATTGGTACGGCTTGTGTTAAATGGCATTGTTAGCCTCTCAAACCCACACGCCAACTAAACGTGATTTCTTTAAACCGTGCTAACGCTGTTAGCACGGTTTTTTAGTGCCTCCCACCAACGCTTACACTTTAAAGCGACGTACCGATTGATGCAGATGCTGAGCTGAAGCATCGAGCTTTTGCGAAACCGTTGCCGCTTCTTCACCAATGGTGCAGTTTTCTTGGCTCATCGACGCGACATTTTCAATACGCTCGGAAATAAGCTCCGTGCTTTGTTGTTGCTCGCGCATGGCTTGCGAAACGCTTTGAATCGCCTCTGAAACAGCTCCTGCACATTGCAAGATTTCATTCATGCTTTCAGACGCTGAAGCGATGAGGCTGCGGCTTTGCTCGGTACTGGTAACCACCAAAGACATATCCGTGATGGCATGGCGGGTGGACTGCTGGATGGCGTTAACCATCTCGCGAACTTCAGCGGCAGAGGTGCTGGTGCGCGAGGCCAGTGAGCGTACTTCATCGGCCACCACCGCAAAGCCTCGGCCATGCTCGCCTGCGCGTGCCGCTTCAATGGCGGCGTTCAGTGCGAGCAAATTAATTTGCTCGGCGATGCTGGTGATCACACTGATAATGCTTGAGATTTGCTCGGATTCTCTGCCTAGGGCTTGAATCGCTTCACTGGTGGCAGTGACTTGCTCAATGGCTTTGTTGCTTTCGATGCCACTGAGCTCAATGTTTGCCACACCCTGATGGGCCGCTTTGGCGGTTCTTTCAGCGCGGATGAGGGCTTCTTGAGCGCTTTCATTGATTTGTACAACCGATGCACTCATTTGCTCAACGGCGCTGGCAATATCGGTTGCAGCAGTGGTTTGTTTTTCTGCACCCGTTGAGACTTGTTGCGACATGACACTCGTTTGGTTGGCCGCTTGGGTAATGGTGCCAGCGTTTTGAATCACATCTTTAAGGGCTTGCTGGACACGCTCAAGCAACGTGTTGAAAGACTGCGCCGTCAGCGCCACCTCGTCTTTGCCCGCATCCTCAACCCGTAACGTGAAGTCGTTAAGTTCACCGACTTTTTCGATTTGCTGTTTTAACGCATTAAGAGGATGGGTAATGCTTTTCACAAGGCCCATCGCCAACAAACCCAGCACCACGCTGGCAATTGCCACCGCCAGTGTCACCACTTGCCGGGTGGCATCAATACCGCTGAAGGCTTGCTCACGAATGGCTTCGGCATTGGCAACGCTTAATTGAATCAATTCTTTAAGCTCAGGGTCACTGATTTGAATCACCTGCACCCACTTGGTGGTATGCCCGGTCAGCGCTGTGGCTTGGTTATGAACCTGGTGCCAGTTATCAGCACTCAAAAGGTCGTTAATAATGATCAATTGGTCGGCATCAGTGCTTTTAAACTCCGCCCAGAGGGTTTTAAAACGCTCCCATAGCGCTTGCTGATCGGCGTTTTTGGCCATGTTCTCATAGCTTGTAAAAGCGTTTTCAGCAGCCTTTAGACTTTCGCTGTGGCGTTCAAGTACATCTTTAAAGAGGCCTTTGGCTTCACTAATGGCATAGCTTTTATCCGGAAAATCTTCAAACAGTTCAGGTCGCCAGTTGGCACCTTCTTGCATGGCGGCGATGGCTGCAAGCCGTGCGGTATGCAAGCTCGATAAGGTTTCAACGCTGGCCAGAGATTGGCTGATGTGCGTCATGCTGTGTTTAGCCTGCTGCATGGCCACCCAGCTTAACGATCCGACCCCAGCAAGGCTTAATAAAAACCCAGTTAACAGCACATAAAGCTTAAAGCGTACGGTGAGTTTGCGCATGAGCGAGGCCTTATTCATTGTTATTAGCCATTTTCCACACGTAAATCATGGATAAAAACGGCCACAACATCCTCACCCATACGTATCAGTTATCTGATTCTTTTGCAGTACGAAACAGCGAGTGAGGTTGGTCTAGTGTTGAGTGCTCTATACCAATGAGTAAGGATAAGTAATGGGACGCTTACAAGGTCGTGTGGCGGTTGTGACAGGTGGTGGAGAAGGTATTGGGTTAGGGGTATCGCGCCGTTTAGCTAAAGAAGGGGCAACGCTGGTAATTGCCCAGCGCAAAGCTGAGGTGGGTGAAAAGGTTGCCGCCCAGTTAAGCCAAGAGTTTGGTGTACCGGTCACTTTTATAAAAACGGATGTCTGCCAAAAGGAGCAGGTTAATCAGCTGATTCAAAGCACCGTTGAGCAGTTTGGCCGTCTCGATATTTTGATCAATAACGCAGGTGGCGGTGTGTTGCCTAAACCGCTTGAGCAAAGTACCGATGATGAAGTGAGCTACTCCCTTAACTTAAATTTTTGGTCAACCCTATGGGCCATGCAGGCAGCTTTCCCTCATATGAAGGCTCAGCAATATGGACGTATTGTTAATTTTGGATCGCTAAATGGCGTGAACGCGCACATGCAAACCATGCCTTATAACGCGGCCAAAGAGGCCGTTCGGGCGCTGACCCGCACCGCAGCGGTGGAGTGGGCGCAGCATGGCATTGTGTGTAACGTCATTTGCCCAGCGGCACGCTCCGCGGCCTACGATCACTTTGAACGTGCATGGCCAGAGGCTGCGGCGGCCATTACCAAGCAAGTGCCAAACCGACGGATGGGCGATCCAGAGCGCGATATCGGGGGTTTGGCTGCATTTTTAGCCAGTGAAGACTGTGCACACGTCGTGGGTATGACAATTCATGCCGACGGCGGCTCACATGTGAATGGCGTGTCGTGGCGTCCGGATGGTGACTAAGCCTTGTTAGGCAAACGCCCTCTTTAGGAGGGCTTTTTTATGTCTGCCAAAAGGCTTGGGCGTGAATCAAAATTGATTCATGTCATTTAAACGAAATTTCTAATCCAAGCGGATCATGATTTTAGAAGGTTCGGATCGGCATAGTCGCTCCATGATAAAAAAAGGAGCAAAGCAATGTCCTCGCTAACCAGCCCTACACAAAGTCCCATCCCAGTTGGTCACTATTTTCAATTAGCAGCAGGCCATCGCGTTCATTATCACGAAGTCGGTCAGGCCAGCCAGCAGCGTCCAACGTTGGTGTTCTTGCATGGTAGTGGTCCTGGTGCGAGTGGCTACAGCAACTTCCATCTGAATTTCCCGTTCTTTGCCGAACTCGGCTACCACGTGCTGATTCCGGATTATTTGGGTTACGGCCTATCCGATAAGCCAACGGACATCGCCTATACCTCGGCGATGCACGTGGAAACCTTACGTGAGCTTTTAAACAGCAAAGACGTTTCCAAGGCTGTGTTAATAGGTAACTCACTGGGCGGTGCGATCAGCTTTCAATACGCACTGACCTACCCAGAACAGGTGGCCAAGCTCGTCACGATGGGGCCGGGCGGTGTTGAAGACCCTGCACTTTGGGCCGGTCAAATGAGCGGTTTGGTGTGCATGGGCGCCTTTATTGGTCAGCGCAAAACCGATCGCGAATCCTTCCGTGAATTGCTCCATCACATCGTCGCATCCCCTGAAACCATTACCGAAGAAGTGTTGGATTCCCGCCAGCCGGTATGGCTTGAGCAACCGATTGAAGTGTTCTCCACCATGAAGGTGGATGTCTTTGGCGACCGTTTAAAAGACATCAAAGTGCCGGTGCTGTGCCTGTGGGGCCAGAAGGACAACTTCTTGCCTGCCCGCCACGCACTCATCGTTGCAGAAAAAATTGAAGACGTTCATGTAGTGATCTCCAGTCGTTCGGGTCACTGGTTCATGCTCGAAGAGCCTGAATACTTCAACCGTGCCGTGCAGGACTTCCTGGGCTAACTGAATACGCCTGCGTGATAAACGCAGGCTTGGCTGCTGCCAAATATTGCTAGAGAACTGGATATGTCGAAGTCTCTGTATCGTTCATTGCAGATTGAACAAGTCATTGAAGAAACCCACGACAGCAAGTCGGTGATCTTCCGCATGCCGGATGATGCATCGGGCTTTGCTTATAAACCCGGCCAATTTCTGACCTTGCGTATTCCAACGGCGCAAGCGCCGGTTGCTCGCTGCTATTCACTGGCGAGCACGCCTGGGGTCGATCAAGGGCTTAAGGTCACCATCAAGCGTGTCCCGGGCGGTATTGGTTCGAACTGGGTGTGTGACACGCTAAAGGCTGGCGACACGCTTGAAGTGTTACCGCCGGCAGGGATTTTCTGCCCGAAATCCTTGGATGTGGATTTCTTATTGTTCGCCGGCGGCAGTGGCATTACGCCTGTGATGTCGATTCTTAAAGCCTGCTTACACCAAGGTCGTGGTCGGGTGTTTTTGTTCTACGCCAACCGCGACGAACAGTCAGTCATTTTCCGTGACGAGTTAAAAGCACTGACCCAAGCCTACCCTGATCGCCTAACGGTCATGCATTGGCTGGAGTCGGTACAAGGCTTACCCAGCAAGCCGCAACTTGAAAGCATTGCGCGTCATTACGTGGATTCGCATGCCTTTGTTTGTGGTCCGGGCCCCTTTATGGATGCGGTTGAGCAAACCTTGCTTGACCTCAAGCTTGATCGTAGCCGCATTCATGTTGAGCGTTTTATGTCGCTCACAACCGACCCAGGCTTAATCGCTGACATCAACACCGAAGAGGCGGCCCAAGGCCCGCAAGTTCAACTTCAGGCCACGCTTGATGGCCAAGTGCATGAGCTGGCGTGGTCTGAGCAGGTTGATCTTCTGGATGCGTTGTTAGCGGCTGGGGTTGATGCACCGTTTTCCTGCCGTGAAGGGCGCTGCAGTGCCTGTATGTGCAAGGTTGTGGAAGGCGAAGTCAGCATGCGCACAAATGAAATTTTGGATCCATCTGATCTGGCCGATGGTTGGGTGCTGTCTTGTCAGGCGCGTCCTGTCAGCGCAACCGTCTCAATCAGTTTTGATGGCTGATTCAGGTTTGCACCTTCAATAAAAACAACACACTTAGGTGAACACATGAGTATCAACCAACTAGGCTATATCGTCGTCGAATCGACCGACGTTGAAAAATGGCGATTCTTCGGCACGCAAATCATTGGTCTGGCTGAGGAAGCGGGCCCATCGGGCGCTTTGTACCTCAAAGCTGACGGACGTCGTTATCGCATTCTCGTGATTCCGGGTGAGCGTGATGGCCTGTACGCCTCAGGTTGGGAAACCATGTCCGAGGAGGATTACAAAGCCACCCGTGAGCAAGTGGTTAAAGCCGGCACCGAAGTGATCGAGTCAACCGCTGAAGAGCGTCGTTTGCGCTGCGTTACCGGCATGTTCTCTTTCGTTGATCCATCGGGTAACCGTCAAGAAGTGATCTGGGGCCCAATCTCTGACTTCCTGCCCTTTATTTCACCGGTCGGTGTTGAGCGCTTTGTGACAGGCAACTTAGGCATGGGCCACGTGGTTCTGCCGTCTATGAATTTTGATGCCTCTTACAAGTTCTGGACTGAAGTATGCGGTTTTGGTCTCTCTGACATTTTGCATGCGCCGTTATCACCTGAGTACACCGCGCGTATTTACTTTATGCACTGCAACCCTCGTCAGCACAGCTTGGCACTGGCTGAAATGCCACAGCCCAGCGGTTGCGTACACATGATGCTTGAAGTCCCAGGTTTAGATGATGTGGGCCGTGCGTTAGACCGTATTGCTAAGCACAACGTACCGCTGGCCGCCTCCTTAGGCCGTCACGTAAACGATGACATGGTCTCGTTTTATGTCTGGACGCCGGGCGGATTTGCCCTTGAGTTTGGTTGTGGTGGTTTGGTCAAGGATTGGCAGAACGATCACAGCGTGTTCGAAACCACCCGCGGCAGCCATTGGGGTCACCAATGGAGCGCTCCACCGGGTCATTAATGACGTGATGCGCGTGAGGCGAGTGCGTGCACTCGCCGCAGTAACGAATTGATAGCCTTATCGACTGGACGAATAAAAATAATGACTACTCAACAAACCGATATCCCAAGCGCAGAAGAGCTCGTTGCTCGCGCCCGTGCCCTAATCCCAGCCCTGCGTGAGCGCGCGGTGATTGGTGATCAAAATTGCAGCTTGGCCGCAGAGTCCATCGCGGATATGCAAGCGGCGGGTCTATTCCGTGTGCTGCAGCCTAAGCGCTACGGCGGCTACGAAATGAGCCCCAAAGTGTTTTATGACATCGTCATGACCTTGGCCGAAGGCGACATGTCTGCCGGTTGGGTGTACTCGGTCGTGGCTGTACACGCATGGCAGATGGCGCTGTTTGATGATCGCGCTGCCCAAGATGTGTGGGGCAAAGACACCAATGTACGCATCTCCTCGTCCTATATGCCAACTGGCCGTGGTCGCCGTGTGGAAGGCGGCTACATCTTTAGTGGTCGTTGGGGCTACTCCAGTGGTTGCGATCATTGTGACTGGGTGTTCTTGGGCGGCTTTGTCGAAGTCGGCGAAGGCGAGCCAATGGATGCACGTACATGGCTGATTCCGCGTCAAGATTACGAAATCGTCGACACGTGGGATACCGCTGGCTTACGTGGTACTGGCAGTAAAGACATCGTGATTAAAGATGTGTTTGTGCCTGAGTACCGCACCCACAAAATGATTGATGCGTTCTTACTCAACAGCCCAGGTAACGCCGTTAATACCTCAGCGCTGTACCGTTTGCCATTCGGCCAAGTGTTTAGCCGTGCGGTGTCTACCGCAGCCATTGGTGCGCTTAAAGGCATGGTTGATTGCTTTATGGAAACGGCCAAAACCCGCATCAGCATTGTGGGCGTCAAAACCGCGGACGACATCAATGCACAGCTGGCCATTGCAGAGTCGCTGAACGCTATTGATGAGATGACTCTGGTGCTGCGTCGCAACTTTGATGCGCTGGAAGCCTACGCTGAGCGTGGTGAGACGCCGCCTATTGATGAGCGTGTGAAATACCGTTTCCAAGCGAGCTACCCGCCAGAGCGTATTTCGTACCTTGCCCAGCGCTTGTTTAAGGCTGCAGGCGGTGCTGCGGTGTACAACAAAACCCCATATGGCCGCTTCTTGGCTGACATCAACGTGGGCCGTCAGCACGCGGCTAACCAGTTCAACATGTTTGGCGCGAATTGGGCCAAGGTTCAACTGGGCGTCGAGAATCAGGACTTCTTCCTTTAATAGGCAGCACACCCCAACACGCAGGTGTTGGGGTGTCTCTGATAACGATGAGAGGCGATATGTCCAGCCTGATTTCCACCGGGTCACAGGGCCTAAAAATCACGCATCTTGCTGACGGTTCAGCAACCGGCGTGTTGGTATGTTCGGTGTCTTTAAATTTCAGCGCGAAAAACATCGCTGTATTTAAAGAGCAAATTACCGACGTAGCCGTTGGGCAAGTGCTGAATCCTTACCAAGATGTGTTTTTGGCTGACGAGATGCAGCGCCTGATGCGCTTAGGGATTGCATCGGTTCTTGAGCGCACCTTAAGTGCCTCATGCGTGCAAACCATTAGCCATTTTGAAGGGGCTCAGACGCAGCAAGTGCACTTTGAGTTGGGTGAAGACAGTGCGCTGGTACCAACGCTTGTGGTTGATGTTGAGGCAGACCTCTCAGCGGATGAAGCAGCCCTCAGGGCGATTGAGCGCGTCCAGCAATGGATACGCTCCTTGCCTAAACACCCCCCACGTGAGTGGGTGGTTGAAGAATTACTCCTCGCCGATCCTGCACAAACACCGCTGATGCGCGCGGGGCTTGGGTGGGTTCGCAATTGCAACTAAAAGGCGCGCCACGCCTTGCGATTTCAAAATAACAACAAGTGGAGATTAAGATCGTGGAAGAAGTTCGGATGATTGTCAGCGACAAAATGACCCGTTACGCCCGCGGTTGGCATTGCCTCGGTCTGACGGAATGGTTCCGCGACGGCAAACCACACAAAGTTAAAGCCTTTGGTACGGATCTTGTCGTTTTTGAAGGTGAAACCAGTAAAAAACTCAACGTAATTGATGCCTATTGCCGTCACTTGGGGGGTAACTTGGCAGAGGGCGTTATCAAAGGCGACAGCATCGCTTGCCCATTCCACGACTGGCGCTGGGACGGCGAGGGCAAATGCTCGGGTATTCCTTACGCCAAACGCGTACCGCCACGTGCCCGTACGCGCAGCTTTATTACCTGCGAAGAAAACAAACAACTGTTCGTATGGCACGATCCAGAAGGTAATCCACCGCCAGAGGATGTGTTTATCCCGCGTCTTGAAGGTGCGTTCAGTGACGATTGGAGTGATTGGGATTGGTCGTTCCATGAACTCAACACCACAGGTCGCGAGCTGGTCGACAACATTGTTGATGTGGCCCACTTCTTCTACGTTCACGGTGAAGGTAAAGGCGGCGGCAGCTCTTACTTTAAAAACGTATTCGAGAAGCACTTTGCCACTCAATACTTAGAAATCGGTCCACGTCCTGAAAACCCAGGCTACGAGCGCGACCAAACGTTTACGGGCGATATCAAAACGTTGGCGTGCTACAACCGTGGTGAAACCACCTATCACGGCCCGGCCTACTTGGTTTCGCGTTTGATGTTTAAACTCTCGGCTGAAGATTCCTGCGAAGCCATTGAAATTCTGGCGCAATACCCGATTGATGAAGAAAACTTTGCGCTGCACATGGGCTTTATCGTTCGCGATAACCCTAACCTGCCTAAAGAGCACAACGAGGCGCGCGCTAAGCAAATCGCAGATTTTCTGCGTCGCGGTACGCTGCAAGATGTGGCGATCTGGAAGAGCAAGGCGAAAATCGATAACCCGCTTTTGTGCGACACCGACGGTCCAATCTACCAATTGCGCCGCTGGTATGAGCAGTTCTACGTAGACGTTGCGGACATCAAGCCTGAGATGGTTAACCGCTTCGAAGCAGAAACTGACACCCGCCATGCATTGCCTGTGTGGGAGCAGCAAGCGGCAGAGAAAATTGCCAAGGAAATTGCTGAAGGAGGCACCGGCGCACTGTCGATTATGTCGTAGTTCGCTGACCGAGCCAGCCCTTAGGGGCTGGCTTTTTCATTTGTGCATTAGAGAAAAGGATCGTTTAAATGAAAGCTGCCGCCAAAGGTTATCTGGCTCCAGAGCCTGCCATTGTTTTACATCCAACCGATGAGATCACATGGACTGATACCACCGATTTTGTCGTGGTAGGTTATGGTGGCGCCGGCGTCAGTGCAGCTGTGCAAGCGGCAGAAGAGGGGCTTGGGGTGATTGCTGTTGATAGCTTTGCCGGAGGCGGTGCAACAGCTATGAATGGCGGCGTTTTTTATGCAGGCGGCGGTACTTCCACCCAGCAAGAATTGGGTATTGAAGACAGTGCCGAACATATGTACGACTATCTCAAGCTTGAGGTCGGGGACGTCGTTAAGCCTGAGACGCTCAAACGCTTTTGCGATGGCAGCGTGGATGACTTTAATTGGATTAAAAAGCACGGCGTTACGTTCGGCAATACCTATTACCCGCACAAAATCTTTTATCCACCGGCAGGGTATTTTTTGTATCACTCTGACAGTGGACTGGCGGCAACTTACGCCGCTAAAACACCTTCGATTCCCCGAGGACACAAGTATTGGCATAAGCCTAATAACCAGGCGACCGGCTTTGGCATCTACCTCACCGAACCGTTACAAAAAAAGGCTCAAGCCCTAGGTGTTACATTTTGGCCGCGCACTGAGGCCAAACGGCTCGTGATGTCAGCGCAGGGCGATGTGTTAGGTGTGGTGGTGTTGCGTATGCCAGAAGGACAGCCCGCAACCCAAAAGTACATACAGGCCCAAGAAAAAGCCCGCGCGCTTTTGCAAAAGCTCCCAAGCTCCATGCCAGGTTTTGCTAAGTATCAGGCAAAGGCCGAGCGCTATTGGGCAAAGGCTCAACAACTGCAAAAACAGCATGCCGTTTTACATTACATTCGCGCTTTAAAAGGGGTGTGCTTAAGTGCCGGTGGGTTCATTTGGAACCGCGAAATGCTTGAGCAGCATGCCCCTAAGTACGTTTCTAATATGGCTATGGGCTCACCCGGTGGCGATAACGGTAGCGGCATCTTGCTCGGTAAAAGTGCAGGCGGCGCTACTGCTTTAATGGATAAGCTCAGCAGCTGGCGCTTTATTAACCCACCGGCACAATGGCCCAAAGGCATATTGGTGAACGGGCAAGGCAAACGCTTTGTTAATGAAGAGCTCTACGGCGCGGCCATTGGTCTTGAGATGAATGAGCATCATGGTGGTCGCGGTTACATCATTTTAGATAAAACGTTACATCGCCAGTCTTGGCGGTCTGCTGTATGGGAGAACCTGTTCCCATTTATGCGTTTACCTTTGATTTTGGCCTTGGTCTTTCAAACCAAAAAAGGCCGAGATTTAGGTGCACTGGCCAGAAAAATTGGCCTTTCTGAAGAAAACCTTCGCGCCAGTGTTAAGCGCTATAACGAAAGTGCACAAGGCTATTGTGCTGACGAGTTTGGTAAGTCGCCCAAAGAGTGCCACCCGCTTTTAGAAGGCCCTTTCTACGCGGTTGATGTGTCGGCTAACAGCAAACTGTTTCCTTGCTCGGCTATGACCGTCGGGGGGCTTAAGGTCAATGAAGAAACCGGCCAAGTGCTGCGTGAAGACGGCAGCAGCATTTCAGGGCTATACGCTGCAGGGCGTACGGCGGTGGGTATTCCTTCAAACCTCTATGTAAGCGGGCTATCGGCAGCAGACTGTGTGTTTTCCGGACGCCGCGCCGCGCGTCATGCTGCAGCAAGCCTATCGCGCTAAGGGGAATTCACGACCTGCCTTAGGTTGCCTTGGCCATAGGGCAGGGCAACCTGAGGCACATAACGACTTTTCTGTTTTCACCCATAACAACAATAGGGAAATAGGACATGAGAAAAGGTTGGCTGATGGCTGGACTAATGCTTATCTATGGGGCGGTATGGGCTGATGATGCCAGCTTAAGACGCCAAGCAGAGGTCATCGTATTCGGAGACATTTTAGCCGCCAGTAGCCTTGGGCACTTTAAAACCAACCCTCCACCAGAAGATCAACGTAGTTTGCGACTGGCCTATTCAACCTTGTACACCGTTGAAATGGCGATGGCGTATTTAGGTGAGCCCCCTGCGCAAGCAGAATCTTTAATCAAGATCAAAGCGCTGCTGACCAAGCTTGAAGCCTTAGACGAGTCGGAGCGGGCACAGTACCCTGAACTGCTGCAACACCTACTTAATGAGCATCAGCATATGCGTGTTATGGCCATGCAGGCGTATCGCGATATGGCGCCTGAAGAGCACGCGTTCGAAACAAAAATCGTTAAGCTAGGCCAGAACGTTTCTGAGCTGTTGATCGACTATCAGCTGCGCTTTTATCCTGAAGTGAACTCGATCAAGCGGCCCTACACCGAGGCACATTTAAAAGAGTTGATCGCTGAAATTGATGCAGGCTTTAACGAGTTAATGCAGCGTGATTTAGGTGCTACGCGCAAAATTTTTGCGCAATATCGGTTTGTGCGTAATCAGATTCTGCCGATCCGCGAGCAGCCCATCAGTGGCGTCGATTTCTATTTGGCGAGGGTCATAACGGATCTTTTGGATTTAACCAAAGAAAATGATTTCGGAACCTAAGCGCTACGCGTCACTTACGTAAAAGCTTTTTCGTGAGTGAAGTGCAGCACGCGCCTCTAACGGTGCTAGCAAAGCGCCTATCCCCGCGGCGCGGCCTCTAACAAACACGCCCCACGTGATGTGAGGCGTGTTTGGTGATTCTTATCCTGTTAACTCCAACCAAGCTGTTCGCTGCTGTAGCTGTCATTCCAGACTTTAGTGACTTCAGCAATTTTGCCATCGCTTAAACGCATCACAAACACATAGTCGGCAGAGATGGCTTTGCCTGTTGCCGGCACCGGCTCGTCGATACCTGTGTGAGTGCCTAAAAAGCGGGCAAAGGCCAGTACGGTTTGCTGCTCGGTATCTGTGGCAACGTTTCTAAGCTCATAGTGCGCATCAGGCAAAATGGTCATCAGATGGGGAATGGATTCGCTGTAGTCTTTAACCGTTTTAAAGTGCTCCAGCGATTTTGCTTGCACGTTAAAAATGGCATCGGCGTGGCAATATTGGCTGCACACGTGCCAGCCTTTACCTGACTCGCACGCGTCAAAAAAGGCCATAGCCGTTTCGGTCATCATGCTCATACAACATCCTCTTAATTTAGGCCAAGGCGCTGGCGTATTCGGCAGAACTTTGGTTGGCCGTGCTGCTTAGGGCGTTAAAACCATTGGAGCGGCGCTCAGTGCTGCCTTTGAGATAAGCCAGCGGGTCTTCAAAGTCGCGCACATAGCCCATCGCAAAGCAGCCGCATTGGTAACCCATGACTTTCAGCAGATCGTCAGGCAGGGTGCGGGCCACCTCCATAGGCGTTGCCAGGTATTGGTTTTCCTCTTGGCGCACCCAGCCCACAGCGTAGGTGATGTTGATCGCTTGGCGGATGCTGTCTGATTTGTTCTCTCCGGCACCGTGGTAAATCTTGCCGGTGTAGAGCAACACTGAGCCTTTTTTCATGACGGCTGGAATACCCGCCTCTGGCGGATATTTCTCTTTTCCAGAGGCTAAGTGACTGCCGGGCACGATACGGGTCGCACCGTTTTCTTCGGTGTAGTCCGTCATAGCCCAGAGGGTGTTGCACTGCACCTCATAGTCATTGGGGAAGTTGAAAAAATCCCACGCCAGCTCATCACGGTGCAGCACTTGCGCTGGCGAACCGGGGTTTACGGTAATCACTTGCGTTAAGTGCAGCTGAAAGGTTGAGGCTTGGCTTAAGTGCTTGGCGGCTGTGCCCAGCACTAAAGGGTTCATGACCAACTCACGGGAGGTTTCAGAGCGATAAATCATCGCGCCGGTGCGCTGGGTTTTAAAACCTAAAAATTTGTCTTCACCGCAGGGTGTTGTGTTGATATGCGGCGCCATCTCAGCAGCGATCTTATCCATGGTCTCAGGCGTAACGAGTTCATCGATGATGACGTAGCCGTGCTCTTTAAGGGTCGCGCTGACTTCATCAGCGGTAGCTGTGTTGGGTAGACGAATAAGCATGGGGTAATCCTCTTATCGACAGCGAGTTAAAGGTTTAAAAATCAAGCCAGTTGACTGAGTGCTTCGTAGCGAGCCGGTTGTTGGGTGCGAAACCTGTTTGCGACCCAAAAGCCGAAGGCGAAAGTGGCGAGCAAGAACAAGACAACCAGCGTGGATACGGTTTTGGCGTTGTCACCGCCGATCAGGTCTGGAAGGTTGCTCAGCGCAACCCATAGGCAACCGAGGATGCCGAGCAAACCACCCACAGGTGCAATGAGCGTGGTCCATAGGGAGGCATGGGTCTTTTCGCGGCGGAAGAACATCACCACAGCGGCGCAGGTAAGGGACAAGATGGCCATGTAACCGAGGGTTCCTGCCATTGCACCCCATGCGTAGATCTCACTTGCAGGGTCAGCGCCGATGGCCGTCAGAGCGATAAATCCGACAAAGCACACTGCTGAAAGAATGCCGGGGGAGACGTGAGGTGAGCCATGTGTTGCGTGCACATTGGCAAATCGCGCGTTTAGCACCCCAAACCGTCCTAAGGTGTATTTGTAGCGCACCACAATGTTGTGCAAAGACAAGGCACAGGCGAACAGGCTGGTAATCAGCAGGACATGCATGATGTCCATGAACACCACACCAAAGTAGTGTTGGGTGACTGCAAGGTACAGATCAGCGCCGTGTTTTTCAGAGTAGTCGGCAATATGGCTAGCCCCGATAAAGCTGACAGCGCACCACATCGAGATGACATAAAAGGCACCGACCAACAACACAGCAATGTAAGTCGCGCGTGGGATGGTGCGCTCTGGGTCTTTGGCCTCCTCGCGGTAGATCACTGTTGACTCAAAGCCGATGAAGCTGAAAATCGCAAACAAAATGCCAAGGCCAGGCGAGCCGGAGATGATGTTGCCAAGCTCCCATGTGGCCATTTCCAAGCCAGAAGGGCCTTTTTCCCACAGCACAGCAATGTCGACGAGAATGACTACGGCAATCTCTAATACCAACGCAATGCCAAGAAATTTTGAGCTCAGTTCAATGTCTCGGTAGCCCAAGTAGCCAATGATGGCGACCGCAAAGAACGAATACACCCACCAAGGTACTTCTATGCCAATCACTTTGTTGACCACATCGGCGGTGGCATAACCGATAAATGCCTGTAAGGCGATCAAAATCATCGCGTAAGACACCACCGCCAGCGTCGCCGATCCTAAACCTACCGAGCGGCCTAAGCCTTTTTGGATAAACGCATAGAAGGCGCCGGCGTTGCTGATGTATTTCGACATCGCCACAAAGCCGACAGTGAATAACAGCATGATCACCGTCGCGATAAACGCATTAACCGGTGCCGAAACACCATTGCCCATGCTGATCATCAACGGGGTGTTGGCCACCATGACCGTTAAGGGCGCAGCGGTGGCAACCACCATCATCACAATCGAGGCTACGCCAAGCGAGCCTTTAAGTTTCTTTGTTTCACCCTCCATAGAGGCCTCCCAAATCGTTAAGTGATGCATGAGGCCATCAGCACTGCGAAGGCAGTCGTGATGACGTGGAGGCCAGTATTGAAAAATGCACGCACCGAAAACTTGTTTTGAAAGGACAACTATTTGTTTGTACAGAGCAACCCGTTGACCTGAAAAAGAGCAGCCAGCACGGTGCTGGTGCAAGGTTTATGGAGTGCATAAGGCGTGAGGCGAATAGCGGCGCTCTCCAGCCTGCGGTATAGGAGTTGCATAGGGTTAAGTGGGTGATCAGTGCAGGAGTTCGAACATGTTGCTCCCCATACAAGATTTGGCTGGGGGTCGAGGCTCGACCGTCATGGGGACCGTGGTGTCTGCGTTTTCACGTTTTTTAGAAAACCAAGGCGCTGAGGTCGAAGATATTTTGGAGCGCTCAGCGATTCATCCCGATATCCTCACCGATCCCAATCAACCTATTTCATTGGCCGCATTTTTAAAGGCTGTGGATACCGCAGCATTACGTACAGGCAATGACAATTTCGGTCTTTGGTTCGGCCATCAATACCGCCCTGAGTACTTAGGCTTGCTCGGCTATGTCGGCTTGTCCTCAGAAAACTTAGGAAGTGCGTTGCTTAACATGAGCCGATATTTCCCAGAGTTTCAAAGCCTAAGCACGCTTAAGCTAAGCCACTATCAACGCAAAGTTAAACTTGAGTACGAAATGCTCGATAGCGCGATTGTCAGTCGCCGACATGATGCCGAAATGACCATTGGAAATGTTTTTAATGTCATGCGTCGCGCCCTAGGCGAGCGTTGGTCGCCACTAGAGGTGCACTTTCATCATGCAAGGCCAGAGGGCTGGCAAGAGCATCAAAAGGCCTTTCGGGCGGATGTACGCTTTGAGCAAGAACATAACGCGATTATTGTTAATGCAAGTGACCTTACTCAGCCCATGCCTGGGGCTGATCCGCAGCTCTTGTTAATCGCCAAGCAAAGCTTCAATGTGCTAAAACTCGCCGGCACGATGCGCGTGACATTAGCAGATCGGGTGCGTACAGAAATTATCGAAACCATTCATACCGGTATTCCACGCATCGAACACATTGCAGAGCACTTAGGTATTCCCGTGTGGACCTTAACGCGTCAGCTCAAAGAACAAGGCCATACCTTTAGTAGCCTCTTTGAAACGGTCAGAAAAGAATTGGCCTGTCATTATCTTGAGCAGTCAAATGTGAGTATTTCAAGACTTGCAGAACTTTTGCAATACACCGAAACCTCAAGCTTCTCCCATGCTTTTATGCGCTGGTTTGGTGAGTCACCTAAGCGTTGG
>X137_Gaur__coassemble_171_pt1 | contig 16219 bp, 12 predicted proteins | sample X137_Gaur__metabat2_high_PE_003 | metagenome-assembled genome bin X137_Gaur
CTCAGCGAAAAAGCCAAAAACGCAGGCAAATTAACGGCATATGACACACATGCCGACAAGATCGCAGCGCCTATCAAGCCAAACACCAAGGCCTGTAGCACCGGGTTTTCAGGTAACACAACGCCAATGCCTGCCGCCGCGAGCGTGGCACCTGCAACCACCGCCCCTAAGACAAAGCTGTAGCGCCACACCGCCTTGCCTTGTTGAGCCGGTTCCTGGCGATTGAAATAGCTCACATGTACAGAACGCAGTATGGCAAGCGCCACAGTCCACACAATCCAGCCAATGGTGGCCGCTTGGTAGCCTGCCTGAAGTAATAAAAGCCCGCAGGTCAGTCCTGCAATCAGCATCAATAATGTGGGCAGACGTGAACCCTGATAGAGCAAACGCGTGTGCTCCACGGCAAGATTGGCCGAGGTTAAGTCAAGACGTGCAGCATCATTTTTAATGGTGGGTTTAAGTGCGACGGTCACAGGCTTCGTTCTTAATTTTGTTGGCCTATTGATACGCGAAGCGACTGATAGCGCTTTGCCTTTAAAGGATAATGCCTCACAAATTCGCTGGTATGTAAGTGGCCTAAACGGGTAATAACGATATCCAGTCACCATTGTGATGCGCATAGCATCCACGGTAAGGCATTTGCTGCTGTGTCTGAGGCTCCGTAGAATACTGAATATGCATACAGATCCCGAACTTCTCCTAGCTTCACTAAACGATGCGCAGTGCCAAGCCGTCGCCGCGCCCTTGGGTCGCCAATTGGTTTTGGCAGGCGCAGGCTCTGGTAAAACCCGCGTGCTGGTGCACCGTATCGCCTATTTGATCCAGTTTTTAGGTGCCTCACCCTATTCCATTTTGTCGGTAACCTTTACCAATAAGGCCGCCGCCGAAATGCGTGAGCGCATCGAACAGCTATTGGGCTTAAACCCTAATGGGATGTGGGTCGGCACCTTCCACGGCCTTGCTCATCGGCTGTTACGGGCGCATTGGCAGGAAGCCGGGCTTGCGCAGAACTTTCAGATTCTAGATTCCGACGACCAGCAGCGTCTGATCAAACGCGTCAGCAAAGAGCTGGGGCTTGATGAGCAAAAATGGCCAGCCAAGCAAAGCCAGTGGTTTATCAACGGGCAAAAAGACGAAGGCCTGCGTCCGCAGCATATTCAAGCCTCAGGCGATTTGTATTTAGCCACCATGAAGTCGGTCTATGTGGCTTATGAAGAAGCCTGTAAGCGCGCAGGCGTGATTGATTTTGCCGAACTGTTGCTACGGGCTTTAGATCTGTGGCGCGATAACCCAGCGCTACTTGAGCATTATCAACAGCGCTTTAAGCATGTGTTGGTCGATGAGTTTCAAGACACCAATGCGGTGCAATACGCATGGCTTCGCATGCTCGCTAAAGGCGGACAAAGCCTGATGGTGGTGGGTGATGACGATCAGTCCATCTATGGCTGGCGCGGGGCGAAAATCGAAAATATTCAGCAGTATTCCTCTGACTTTAAAGATGCGCAAACCATTCGCCTTGAGCAAAACTACCGCTCCAAAGCCGGCATCTTAAAAGCCGCTAACGCGCTCATCGCCAACAACCAAGGGCGTCTGGGTAAAGAGCTGTGGACCGAAGATGACGATGGCGAGCCTATCGCCTTGTACGCAGGCTTTAACGAGCACGATGAGGCGCGTTACGTGGTAGAGAACATCGAGCGAGCAATTAAACACGGCGCTGCACGCTCAGACATCGCTATTTTGTACCGCTCTAACGCTCAATCTAGGGTGTTAGAAGAAGCGCTGCTGCGCGAGAAAATCCCTTATCGCATCTATGGCGGGCAGCGCTTTTTTGAGCGCGCTGAAATTAAAAACGCCATGGCCTATTTGCGTCTGGTCGAAAGTCGCCACAACGATGCAGCCTTTGAGCGGGTGATTAACTTACCGACCCGCGGCATTGGCGATAAAACCGTTGAAACCTTGCGTGAGCTGGCCCGTAGTGCACAGCTTTCGATGTGGGGGGCCCTGCATGAGGCGGTGGCGAAAAAACTGGTTTCAGCGCGCGCGGCCAGCGCCCTCAATGGCTTTGTAGAGCTGATTGATCGCTTGGCGCTTAAGGTTGAGCAGATGCCGCTGCATCTGATGACTCAAACCTTGATTGAAGACTCAGGCTTAGTCGCCTTTCACCGCGCCGAAAAAGGCGATAAGGGCCAAGCGCGGGTGGAAAACTTAGAAGAGTTAGTCAGCGCGGCAAAAGCCTTTGAGTCCGAAGAAATTGATGAAAACGACACCCTGTTATCGGCCTTTTTGGCTCACGCTTCGTTAGAGGCCGGTGACACGCAAGCAGACGCCTTTGAAGACAGCGTACAGCTAATGACTTTACACAGCGCTAAGGGCCTTGAGTTTAAAGTGGTGTTTTTGGTTGGCATGGAAGAAGGGCTCTTTCCCCACAAAATGAGCTTAGATGAGCCAGGGCGCCTTGAAGAAGAACGCAGGCTTGCCTATGTAGGCGTCACCCGCGCCCGGGAACAGCTTTATTTAACCTACGCCGAAACCCGCAGGCTCTATGGCACTGAAACCTATAACAAGGTTTCACGTTTTGTCCGCGAAATTCCGGCTGCGCTGTTACAAGAAGTGCGTTTATCCGGCAGCATCAGTAAACCTCTTCACCACGCCCATAACCGTGCAGGGCTGCATTCCAGTATTGCCAATGCTGAAGTGCCGGACACCGGCTTTCACTTAGGTCAAAGGGTTTATCACGCCCTGTTTGGCGAAGGAGTGATTTTAGATTTTGAAGGCCAAGGCGCGCAGGCTAGGGTGCAGGTGAATTTCGATGAAGGCAAAAAATGGCTGATGCTCAGTTATGCCAAACTTGAGCCCCGCTAGGGCTTTGAACAGCTAAGTGCTTGATCTGTCTTAAATACAGAAACATTCTAAAACTAGCCACGGGAGCTTAAGCACGTCAGGATAACGCGCGTGACTCCCCTCAACTGATGAGACTCCCCCTTATGCAACGCTTTTTCAGCTTCGCCATGGCGTTATTCCTTGGCTTGAGTCTGACCGCCGTCAGCTTCGACGCTGACGCCCGTCGTATGGGCAACAAAAAATCCTTTGGTGCAGCGCCAAGCCATCAAACCCGCCAAGCCCCTCAGCAAACCCCTGCGGCTGCACCTAATGCGGCAGGTGCAGGTGCCGCTGCGGCAGCAAAACCTGCCTCTGGTGCCTCAAAATGGTTAGGCCCATTAGCAGGGCTTGCCGCCGGTGGCCTGTTAGCCTCGATGTTTATGGGTGATGGCTTTGAAGGCTTTCAAATCATGGACTTCTTGCTGATGGCAGCCTTGGCCTTTGCCGCCTTTAAGATTTTCCAAATCATGCGCAGGCGTAATGCCCCACAGGCGATGCCTGCAGGCAGCGCGCCCTATCAGCGTGAGACCGCCCCCGTCGCACCTGCTGCGCCAATTTTCGGTGGTGCCTCAGCGGCCACAGCAGCGCCTGTGATTAATGCGCCGGCTTGGTTTAATGAGCAAAGCTTTATTGAAGCCGGCCGCACCCACTTCTTGGCCCTCCAGCAACATTGGGATGCCAACGAAATGGATAAAATCGCAGAGTTTGTAACGCCACAAATGCTCGAGTTTTTAACGCGTGAGCGTGCAGAGCTGGGCGATGGTTTCCAATCGACCTATATCGAAAACCTTGCCGTAAGCTTAGATGGCGTTGATGACAACAGCGATAAAACGGTTGCCACCTTAACCTTCTCAGGTATTTCGAAAAACTCGCGCTTTGATCAAGGCGAAGCCTTTAGCGAAAGCTGGCGTTTAGAACGCGAACAAGGCGAGAACCAACCTTGGTTACTGGCAGGCATTCGCCAAAACTAAGTGAATAAAAAGATCCCCCGGCCTTGTCCCGGGGGATTTTTTTTGCCTCAAAGTTACGTTAAAAGATGTTTCATTCGTTATGTATTTGCCAAACAGGTGCCTTTGATGGAAGAAGTAATTGAAGAGCTGCGTGAGCTCAATGAACCGGTGCCGGTGCCTTTGGAACTACCGGAAGAAGAGCTTCTGGTTGAAATTGAAGAGCAGCTTTTTATCAATATGCCCTTTGGGCTGCGCGAATTTTTGCTGACCGTAAGTGATGTGATTTACGGCCGCCTTGAACCTGTCACTGTCACCGACCCGCAGTCGCACACCTATTTACCGGACGTGGCGGCTACGGCATGGGATCTCGGCGTTTCGCGTGAGCTGATTCCCATCTGCCAAGTGGGCGATGATTATTACTGCATCGAAGAAGACGGTACGGTCGTTTACTGGGATGCTCAAACCGGTGAACTGACCGATGAAACCTATGAAACCATCTGGCACTGGGCGCGAGATGTGTGGCTTGAAAGTTAAATAACAATAAGAGGTGCTGTTATGTCCACCAGCGGGATCAACCCTGTCGCGGTCAATACGTGGTACACCCAACAACAAGAGCGTTTTCTTAAGGCAAACCCAACCTCAGTGGCACTGGCCAAACGCGCGCAGCACTCGCTTTATGGCGGCGTGCCGATGCATTGGATGAGCGATTGGTCAACGCCGGTTTCCTTGTTTGTGGAGCGTGCTCAAGGCGTTCATTTTTATGATGTTGATGGCCATGAATACATCGACTTTTGCCTAGGCGATACCGGCACCATGTTTGGCCACTCGCCTACCCCTATTGCCAAAGCACTTATCGAACAAGCCTCACGGGGGCTAACCACGATGCTACCGGGTGAAGATGCGGTGGTTTGCGGTGAGCTTTTGGCTGAGCGCTTTGGTCTTCCCTATTGGCAGGTGGCAACCACAGCCACCGATGCCAACCGGTTTGTACTGCGCTGGGTACGCGCCATTACCGGGCGGAACAAAATTTTAGTCTTCGATGGCTGCTATCACGGTACCGTCGATGACACCTTGGTGCGTGCGGACAAGGGTGCCACCAAACACCGCTCAGGTTTGTTAGGACAAGTGCAGGACTTAACTTTAAACAGTGTTGCCATTCCATTTAACGACTTGGCAGCGCTGGAAGAGGCCCTTAAAACTCAAGAGATCGCCGCCGTTTTGTGTGAGCCTGCCATGACCAATATCGGCATGGTATTGCCAGATCCTGGATTCCATGAGGCGATGCGCGCCTTAACGCGCCAATACGGCACGCTTTTAATCATTGATGAAACCCATACCATCTCCACAGGCCCCGGCGGTTGCACACGGGCATGGAATTTAGAACCTGACTTTCTCACCTTAGGTAAACCCATTGCCGGTGGCGTGCCGTGCTCGGTGTATGGCGCAACGCAGGCCATGAGCGATGCCATGCAACAGGCCCAAGCACGTACGCGCGCCCAAAGCACAGGCCATGGCCACAGCGGCATGGGCACCACCCTTTCGGCCAATGCCTTGGCTATGCACTGTATGCGCGCCAATTTAACGGAGGTGATGACTGAGGCGGCTTACGCCCATATGTTGCCGCTGGCCCAAAAGCTTGCTGCCGGCTACCGCGCGCTCATTGCTAAGCATGATTTGCAGTGGTCGGTGACAGAGCTTGGCGCACGCTCTGAGTTTCAGTTTTGTGCTACATCGCCCCGCACGGGTGCCGAAGCTGAAGCGGCCTTTGATGATCCGTTGCAAATGGCCATCCATCTTTACTTGATCAACCACGGGATTTTGATCACGCCCTTCCACAATATGACGCTGTGCTGTCCGTCGACCCAACAAGCGCATGTGGATTTGCTGCTCAACACCCTAGATCAAGGCTTGAGTGAGCTATTGAGCCTGCCTAACGCACGTCTTTAATAGCCTTGGCGGCATTTAAGGGAACTAAATGCCGCCGAATGGGTCGCGATTTACTTTTCTAAAGGTACTTAACAGGCGTAAAGTTCTCACTTAGCCACACACTTTGTAATCCTTTTGCCGCCCAATTAAGGCGTATCTCGCCATAATCTGCATTTTCCTGCCCATGGCAGAAAACAGAACGTGTCAGCCCAACAGAAGTCGTTCAGGTCGCTTTGAGTGTTAAACCTCTTCTTTTTTACAAACTACACACGGCGCGCATAGGCGCGTTGGTTCGTATTTTATGTTGCGTCGTCTTTACGATTGGACCATGCGTCTCGCTGCCCATCCTCGTGCTGAACTGGCACTGGCAGGCGTGACCTTTGCCGAGAGCTCATTTTTCCCCATTCCACCCGATGCGGTACTGGTACCGATGGTTTTGGCTAACCGCGCCAAAGCATGGCGCTATGCGCTTATCTGCACCATTAGCTCTGTGCTGGGCGGCATCGCCGGGTACTTTATCGGGGCGCTCTTATTCGACACCTTAGGCGAGTGGATATTAACGCTGTATGGCCTGCGTGAGACCTTTGATGAAGTGGCTGCGCGTTATAACGATATGGGCTGGCTGATGGTGCTTTTAGGCGGTGGTTTTACCCCGCTGCCGTATAAGGTGATTACCATTACCAGTGGTGTCACCCATATGAATTTAGCGGTCTTTATTGGGGTGAGTGTATTTGCCCGATGTACCCGCTTTGCACTGACCTGTGGGGTCCTTTACTGGGCAGGCCCACGGGCTAAAGAAATCATCGAAAAGCGTCTAGGACTTGCATTTATCATTCTCTTGGTTACCGTATTCGGCGGTTTGTGGATCGCCCAAGCGGTTCTCTAGCACTTTCTAACCGCCTTTGTGGCCCTTTGAGTTTGAAATGATGGAAGCAGGTACGGCTGAACTGACCATGACGGTGTTGATGACACCGGATAAGGCCAATTTTTCGGGCAATGTGCATGGCGGCACTTTGCTTAAGTATTTAGATGAAGTGGCTTACGCCTGCGCCAGCCGCTACGCCGGTAGCTATGTGGTGACCATGTCCGTTGATCAGGTGACCTTTCGTCAACCGATCCATGTGGGCGAGTTGGTGACCTTTTTAGCGGCGGTGAACTACACCGGTCGCACCTCAATGGAGATCGGTATTAAGGTCATTACCGAAAATATTCGTGAGCGTTCGGTACGTCATACCAACAGCTGTTTCTTTACCATGGTGGCTGTGGATGAAAACGGCCAGCCTCGCGAAGTGCCAGCCCTAGAACCACGCACTGCCGAAGGCCGTCGCCGTTTCTCTCACGCCAAACAGCGCCGTGCCATTCGCCAAGAGCTCGAACAACGCTACCAAGCCATTCAAGACACCTAACCTGTGAGACAAGCCATGCTCACACTTAGCGATATTGCCATCGTACTGCTGCTGCTAAGTGTCGGAGCATGGCTTTGGCATGGCCATGGGGTGCGTGAGCAAGCGCTGCGGTTGGCTAAAGCGCATTGCGCAAAACTCGGTGTTGAATTATTGGATGGCAACGTCGCGTTTAACCGCTATCAGTGGCTCAGGGATAAGAACGGCAAAAAAAGGCTTGCCCGCCGTTTTAGCTTTGAATTTACCGTCACCGGCGAGCAACGCTTAACAGGGCATATCAGCTTATATGGCAAACGCTTTGCGGCGATCATGCTTGATGCGCATCCCTTTGTTGCTGAGCCTCATCAAAGTCCCAGCGCACAGGTGATTGACCTTGCTGACTGGCGACGGGAAAACTCAAATCACCCTTAAAAACCGTACGATCTCTTGGGCGGTGTAGGCAGGGTCTTCTTGCATAAAACAATGCCCGCCTTGGCATTTTTGAAGCTCAACAAACGCATTTTTTGCCTGAAATCTAAGCGCTGCTTGCTCAACAAATGGATAGGTTTTATCCCCATACAAAACCTTGGTTGGGACATGAATTTTTTGAAGCGAAGGCCAAAGTTTTTCAGGGGATGAGGCGAAAATTTGGGCCTCAAGCCAAGGGGGACATTTAAGCTCAACAGAACCGTCGGGTAGGGTTTTTAGCGCACTTTGAATAAAGGCTTGATGCGCTTCAGGCTGCCATCCTCGGTAGATCCCGCGTCCACGCAATGCCTGATAGGCCTCATCAGCACTTGGCCAATGGGCACGGCGTTTAAGTGCCGCTTGCACCATCGGCAGCCGATTTTTCTGGCCTACTGCATTTAGCAACTGTTTGAGCCAGAGAATCTTGGGCGTGAAAAGCACCGGATCCAGCATTACCAAGCGGCTAAAAAGCTTGGGTGTTTGGCTGGCCATCAAAGCGCTGACCACACCGCCAAAGCTGTGCCCTAATGCATAACGCGGTACATCCCAAAACAAGCGGTGCGCTCTAAAGGCTTTTTCTGCCAGACGTGCCGACTCATTCCAACCTACAAAGCGCTCACCACTGTCACTGCCGCCGTGACCTTGAACATCACTTATCCACAGGTCAAAGTGCTCTTCTAAAAGGGCAAGCATCGGCCAGTACGTTAAACCGCAAAAGCCATTGCCGTGCAAAAAGTGCAGCAAAGGCTTACCCGTCGGTTCAGAAAACCAGCCACGTAGCGTAAACCCTAAGTCGGTTTGATAAGACCAGGCCTTAAGCGCCACCGTCATTCTCCTTGTTGTGCTTTTAGATACTCAGCCAAGGCAGAAAAGGCCGGAATGCTCCACGGTAAATGCGCCGCACTGCTGGCCACAGGATGCGAGCCAAGACGCACTACGGTGAGTTTGGCACGGGGGTTGATGTGAATCATTTGCCCATGAATGCCTAAAAGCTCGTACGCACCCTCGGCGTTATGGCTGATCCAAAACTGGTTGCGGTATGAGTAGCCCTCTTGCGCGGGGCGTTTTGCGGCCTGGAATTTAACCGGATCAGCACCTTCTTGAATCATTTCAAGCGCCTTCGCCGAGATAATTTGCTGACCGTTATAGTGGCCATTTTGCCGCAACATTTCGGCAAAACGGCCTAAATCTCTAAGACTGGCATTCATGCCGCCACCGGCCATATCAGTGCCTTTGGCATCTAACAACAGATAAGCTTCATGCTCGGTGCCTAAATGGCTCCAGACCCTTTGAGCAAACAGCTCTGCGCTGTTAAGACCGGTAATGCGGCGCAAAATCCACGCCATCACTTCAGTATGTACGGTGCGATATTGAAATTCTTTGCCGTGCTCACCTTTGCCGGTGATGGTCGGCAAGTATTCATACAGACTTCGGGCGCCTTCATAACTGTCTGGCGTTGGGGTCAAAGACAATGCTCTGCCATACTTCACCACATCCGATTCAGCATCGCTGTAGACCTCGCTGTAGTTAATGTCAGCGGTCATATCCAACACCTGCTGAACCGTAGCCCCTTGCCAGCCGCTGTCGGCAAGCTCTGGCAGATAGTGGGTTACGTGCTGTTCAGGGTCTAATGCGCCTTCCACAATGAGTTGTGTGGCAATCAGGCCGACCATGGATTTGGTCATCGACCACATGATATGCGGCGCGTGTTCTGGCATTCCAAAATAGCGCTCATAGACAAGCTTGCCATCGTGTAGCACCAGCACTGCATCGGTGTAGGTTTGTTCTAAATATTGAGCAAAGTTAACCGCTCCATCAGGGCCCTTAAAGCGAAGCGCCTCAATCGCCTGACTGTGATCTTGTCCTCTCACTAGCGGAGTAGTAGCACCGGTACCGCGGGCAATGGAGCGGGTCGGTAGCAGTTCACGCATATGGTGAAAGGCATGGCGCATATGAGGGTATTGATAGAGGTAGGTCGCCTTGGTGACTTGTTTATCCACAGGCGGTGGGAACCCTTGCATCAGCTGCAACTGGTCAATCCGTACACGGCTGGGGTCAGGTAGCGCAGGAGCGGCAATGGCATTGGCGGCTAAAGAAGCGCTTAGAGCGACGGCAAAACGGTTAATCAGCGGCATGGCCTTATCCTTATTATTGTGCCTTGAGCTTAGCGCCGCTTCACCTAGGCTCACAGCCGTTATAAATGCTATAGATAATGCTTTATCCACAGCACTTTTAAAAATGCTTTAATCACTCGGCCTTATCCATAAGGCGTTCTCAATGTGCTGCGTCAGCAAGGATTTATCCACAGTATCGCGGTAAATCAGTTCAATACGGGAATCGTTACGCCACAAGCTTGCGTGCCATTCAATGCTGTCCAATGCATTCAGATTGCAGCTCATCCAACCTTGCTCGCTGTGGATAACCAACTTGGCCCGGATAAAAGGCTGTGTGGATAAAAACGTTTCTAACTTCGTAAGACTAAAGACGTGCGACGGGCTAAAGCGCCAACCGATGGCAAAGCCCTCTGCACTGTGTTGCGTTGCGCAATAACGATCGCCCAACATCACCATGCCTTGAGGCATTTGCTGAAGAGACGTAGGCGTAGCCACCAATGGCGATGATGCTAGGGGTTGCGTAAACCAATGAAGGGGCAAGGGTTCATGCATGCGCCAGTGGATAACCTTACCTGCAAAGCTTTTATGCCAAGCTTTTTTATCCTCAGCGTCTAAAGTCTCACCCTTTGTTAGCACCAGATAAGGGGCTGTGGATAAAAAGGCTTCTTGTGCCTCGTTAAGCCTTCCTACCGTGTGCACATCCATCACCGTAATGGCAGGCGCAAGCGAAAGCACCTTGTCCCAAGGCGCTTTTGATAGCTTCTTCATCAACTCATCAGGGTGAGCAAGCCCTGAAGGCTCAATCAACAAACGATCGGGTTTGGCACGCTTTAACAGTCTAGAAAGCCCTATTTCAAACGGCGCACCGTTCGTACAACACAAGCAGCCACCGGCAATCTCACTGATGCTCACCCCATCTTTGGCTGTGTTTAAAAGTGCAGCATCAAGTCCAATCTGACCAAACTCATTAATCAGCACAGCCCAATGCTCACCGGCAGGCTTATGGGCCAGCAAATCTTGAATAAATCGTGTTTTTCCGGCGCCTAATGCGCCAGCGATCACGTAGGTCGGGATATGATTAAGCATGCGTTAATGGTGCAACTTATCCACAAGTGACACAAGCATTCCCTGAAGGAGCTTTGCGATGCGTTTCTTTGCCTTTGTCATACTGTGCTCAACAAGCTCATGGGCGTGGGCACAAGCGTGTTTGGTGAAATCAACAGGCGATAACATTGAAGTCAGGGTCTGTCAGCAAAATCGCACCATACCCGCCAACCTCTTTCGCGAAGGCTTCTGCCAACCGAATCTTAAAGGGCAGCAGGTTGAAGTGACCTTTGTCGACCAATGTCCGATTGGCGCCTACGCCATTTGCCGTAACGCCACTACCGGAGGCGTTGGTTACCGGCAAGACATTCATTATTACGGCATCGCCTCTGACGCACGTCTGTTAAAGCCCTATTGTGAAAAACAAGCCAAAGGCGTGTGGACTGCTTATTAAATCAGCATTAGCTCACGTGCTTTGATAATGGCCTGCGAGCGGCTGTTAACGCCAAGTTTTTCATGAATACGTTTACGATGCCCTTTTACGGTGCCTTCTGAAATCTGTAATCGCTGGGCGATCTCTTTATTGGTCAACCCTTCGCTGACCAGTACCATCACATCACTTTCTCGCGGGCTTAGTAGCTGCAGGCCTTTGTTGGGCATAAAGTTTTTTAAAGAGTCAGCCTTAAGCCATGTAAAGAGGCCTTCTGGCACTGGCTTTGCCCGCTCTTTAGCCCAATTAATAATTTCGCCTAGTGTGTCGTACTCCACCCCAAAGAGCCGTTTAATCTGGCTCTTTTTAGCCAGTTGATAGACACGGCATGTTTGCTCAAGGGCAAGGCTATACCGGCGAACAGCAAAGTGAGCCCTTGCGCTCAAGATCCAATAGCTCATTTGCCCACGGCAATGTGCAACTGTCAGTAGATTGGCCTCTAAGGGCTTAAGCATACTAAGCGCCTGAGCCGGCCTACCGAGTTCTAACATCAGTTGTGCGCACACCAAAGCCGCCGGCAGATGTGTACTGGCCTCATAGACTGTGCTGGGTTCGGCATACAGCAAGCTATTAATCGCGTCACTTTCTGAAAGCTGCAGCGCCTCACGCAAGTTTTTTGTACGGATATATAACTGCACACGCATGATATTTACGTACGCACTTAACCTAGGCAGTTCACGCGTTTGGGCAAAGCGTTCGGCTTCTGTTAAAAGAGAGAATGCCCCATCGAAATCATTTTGCAGACAGGCGCAGTCGATCGCTGCAGCATACCCATTCGCATATAAAGGCACCCAACCACTGGTATAAGGTAATTGGCTGAGAGTGCTACGCAGCAAACTGTAAGCGTGCGGCACCTCGTCTTGATGATAAAGCAGTATCCCTTTGGCCAGATGCGTACACACCCGCTCATAACTGATTGGTTCTGGATCATGGGCAATCGATAACAAGGCCTCACTGACGCTTAACCATGCCTCATCCAGATAGCCTAACGCCAAAGCAGACATGGCTTTGTGTAACCTTAAAAAAACCGTAATGCGTGCTTGCTCATCCAACTGCGACAGCTTGAGTCCGTTGTCGCAAACACTGATCGCTTCCTGATAGCGCTCAGCCTCAAACAAGCGGTATCCCAGTATGGAGGCCCATGCTGCTGCTAACACCGGCTCTTTAATGAGCCACTGCTCGACGCTAGCACGCATGTTATTTAGATCGGTGGCACAAGCAGGCCGATCGAGCATCGCCCGAAATACATGCTCGTACAATAACGCCCAAGCACGTACTTCCTCACTGTCAACGCATGGATCGATCTCGCGGAAACCTTCTGTTAGCTGCCACGCTTGGCGAAACAGGGTGTAAGCCTCGTTGATCTTCCCCGTACGGATACGCATATACAGCTGACCGATAAAAACCAGCGGAAACTGAGCCGCTTGTTCAGCGGTTAGCAGCTCACTTAACACCACTTTAGGACCTGCGCCAAGCTCAATCGAAAGTGCGCCCGCTTCTTCCACCAGTTGTGCAATGACCTTAGGTTCATCAAGGCCTAGCGCATGACGCACCGCGTCAGCGTAATAGCCATTGTCATTAAGCCAACGGGCCACAAAGTGTTTCAGTACTTGATAGCGTGCAGGACGGTATTTACGAAGCCTGCGTGAAAAGTGGCAGGCCAGCAACGGGTTCACTTTAACCCAGTGCTGTTTGGTGTCTTGATATCGTAGTATCCAGCTATCGCGCAAAAGCTCTTCAACCAATGCCCAACTGCAGGCTGGGTCCGGTAACTCGGCAATCAGCTCCGGCACAAAGCGCTCCAACACGCTTAGCTCCATCAATGCCTCAAGCAGCGTAGACGGCAATGTCTGCGTAAATTGGCCTTCAATATATTCAGCCAACCCTTCAGGCAGTACCGCCTGTTCAGGCGTTAGGATCATTTTCAATGCAGCCTCTGGATCGCGCGCCATAAAGCGAATGCCAGCAGGCCACCCTTGTGCCCACTCATTTAAGCTACGGATCTGCTGAGCGGTGTATTGACTGCCTAAAATCTGCGCCACTTCCTCATCACGTAAATGCAGCTGTTTAGGCCCTAACACCACAACCAGCCCGCTTAACTGGGCACTACTCAAAAGACGACCCTGTAACGTGCCGCTGCTTAACATGATCCGGCTACTGGCAGGCACGCTCAGTACAAAGCGTTGCAAGAACTCCAATGCCAATGAATTATCCAGCCACTCTACGCCATCTATGAAACCTGTAACGTTAGGTGGAAAATCAGCAAGTGCTTCTGTGGATAACTTATCCTCTGAGAAAAAAGCTTGTTTTAGATGCTCACGCAAAATATGCACATCATTGTCGGCATACGTAAGACTGATCCAACGAACAATATGATCGGTCGAGATAAAGGCTTGATAACAGTTGGTCATCACAGAAGTTCGGCCACTGCCTGGCGGCCCCACTAGCATTGTGACAACGCCTACGTGCTCTTCAAGATGCTTAATAAACTCTGGCCTTGGCAAAAGCTCATGCACACTCCGAGGAGGGGAAAACCGGCTATTGAGCGCTACTACTTGCACTTATTTGATCCTCTAAGCCCCTACTACCTCTACCCTTATTACCTAAAGGTGGGCAACATCGGCACCAATGAACATCTGGCGACTAGATTATCAGCCTAACAACCCTCCCCCTATGCCCACCTTTAGGCCCCCCACAAAAAATCAACAACCTTAGCTAACAATTAAGATCCTCTCTTTTAGCGGGGTATTCATTTTAAAGATGCGTCTCTAACATAAACTCACATCTAAGGCGCCTATAGCGTCGCCAGACGTCTCTTCGTATAGCTTCATAGATGCAATGGCCCTTGCTGGCCTGCGCCAAGGATGGCGCCCCTTCATCCACCCCCTCGAAAGGTGGGCAAAGCCTCATATCCTAAACGTCGACACCCTGCTTTTCGTGGAGTACCCACACCTGCATGCCCCCCCCTAGTATCGCAGTCTTGGTCCGTCCGCCATTTTTCTGCATGACACTTAAGGGAACAATAATGAACAGAGCTTTTAAAAGTATCTGGAATGCTGCAACTGGCACATGGGTGGCAGCACCCGAAACAGCACGTAGCAAAACTAAAGGCAGTCGACGCAGTGCTACTTTATTAGCAGCGGTTACGCTTATCGGTTCAAGTTCTGCTTGGGCTTGTAATACGACTCAGTATTTTTGTCAGGGGTCGTTACAATCCATTGAAATACGTCCTGACAACCAACATGGCACTGGGTATATCTCCGCAACGCAGTTTGCACAGAATAAATGGTCTTTTTTTGGTGGGTCTCAGTTGAAGGTTAATACTTCAGGTGTGACTCATAATCATAGTGGTGGCGTACAATTTAGTGATTCCACCATGGAGGTTTGGAGCTATAACGGCGTGACCGGTGGCCAATATGAGTTCCGTAATCCAAATACAACCAATGTCACTAACCTTCTTATCAAGCGTATATATTTAACGCCCTCCCAATCAAGCAACGCAGCCATTACAGGAGGAACTTTCAACTTCTATGACACCTCAAAAATTGTTTTAGATGGCTATAACGCTGTTGGTGGCGGTTCATTTTCAAGTCAGGGAAAGCAAACTTTCGAGATTATTTCTAGTCAAGCCAATGAAATCGTCAAAGGGGGTACTTTCTTAATCGGTAATCATTCTATAGTTGACGTTAATGCTAAATCTGCTATTACCGGAAACGCCAGCTTTACCTTTCAAAACGATGCCAAAATGGAGGTAGGAAATAGTAATGGTCAAAATAACTTCGACCAAAGCCACGCGGCTATTACCGGAGGCAGATTCTCTTTCCATGGTGATTCGCAGCTAAATATTAATGCTGAAAACGGCATTAATTTTGCCAATTCACAAACATCTGCCATACAAACCAACATCCGCAGTGTAATAAACGCATATAAAACAAACTCTTTAGTTGGCACAACGATTACTGCAGCTAACGATTCAAAAATAAATACCTTCGAAAAAAATGCAATCAAAAATTCTACAATAAAACTTCAAAATAACGCTTTAATGACACTAAGCGCTAATTTGAATGTGGGCGAAAGCTCGCTTGAAAACGTACATCTTGAACTCAGAGACAACGCAACTATTGATCTTAATGGTGAAAGTTTAACGCCCGCGTCTTTAGGACCAGACCCTACCACAACAATAAATAGATATACCAACCTAGGTTTTATTACCAACAATAATGCTAACAAAGCCTCAGCAATTAATTTGAATGCTTCAGGTGCTCTATCCACTCGCACAAGTTTTCAAGATGGAGCAGGGGAATTAGATGTTAATGTAGTAACAGGTAATTGGTTTTTCGATTCAGCAGGAGACTATAACGCTTATGTTAACCCCAACCTGAATACTGCCACCTTTAATGTATACAGCGGCGCAACACTAAGAACGCCTCTATGGATGCATACGGTTAACGCCTTAGCTGGCTCTCAGATTACTCAGCTTGGGAGTGCGCATCAGCTTTCTCTTGAAGGCACGTTTAATCCGGGGCTTAGAGAAGTTAATCTAGATAATTTTGACTTGTATGCAGGCAGCACGTTGGTGGCAACAGCCAACAGTGGTGGCAACAGCAGTCGTATCAACGTTGCCGATACGCTTACGGTACATGGAGCACCTAATCTTAATGTTACGTTAACCGGTACAGGCTGGGAGCAAACTTCTCAACGTAACTTCAGTATCCTGACGTGGAATAATGCATTAGGACTGGAGCATTTTGATCAGGTTACGCCATTACTGGATACAACGTACGCATATTTAACGCCAACACTGTCTGTTAACGATACAGATAAGCATCTTGTGCTAACACTGGCGCGCGCGTCTCAGCCTAATCCTGGTGATGGTTCCGGCAGCACGCCAGGTACAGGCACCAACCCAGGTGATGGCTCTGGTAGCACGCCAGGCACAGGCACCAACCCAGGTGATGGCTCCGG
>X137_Gaur__coassemble_172_pt1 | contig 16008 bp, 15 predicted proteins | sample X137_Gaur__metabat2_high_PE_003 | metagenome-assembled genome bin X137_Gaur
GGGTGCGTAATGCAGTGAGCAGCGGGCGCTCAACACCTACGCGTGGGCCGGTATCGCGCGGGGTGCGTTCCCGTTTTTTGCCTTTCCACTCTTTGCGTGGGCCCTCGTTATAAAACGCTTCGGGTTCATTGGGGGCGACAAAGTAGTAGTCGTCAAGGGGCGGCAGCTCTGTTTCAAAAGGCGGTGCGTCGCTGGCGATTTTCGGTGTTTGGGTCGGCTGTGCTTTAAGTGCATCTTCACTTAAGCCGGTTAAATCGCTTAGGTGCTTAAGCATCAAGGCACGCAGGTTTGTGCCCGGAATCTTGTCTATCAAAGGGCGCGCGAGCATTGCCAAATGCGCTTTGCCTTCTAGTGAGCGCGGATCGGCCTCTTCAGTCAGCTGTTGGAAAAAGTAATCAGCCAGTGGCAGCGACTGCTTTTCAATGCGTAGTAAAAAGGCTTCAGTGCCTTCTTTGCGTACTAAAGAGTCTGGGTCTTCACCGTCGGGTAAAAACAAAAAGCGGGCGCGGCGGCCGTCTTGCAGCGTCGGTAAGGCCGATTCCAGTGCGCGCCATGCCGCTTTACGTCCTGCAGCGTCGCCGTCAAAACAAAATAGAACGCTCGGTACCAAGCGGAAGATGCGTTTTAGGTGCTCTTCACTGGTGGCGGTGCCTAAGGTTGCCACGGCATTACGCAGGCCTTGCTGGGCGAGCGCAATCACGTCCATGTAACCTTCAACCACAATGATTTCATCAAGGTTGCGATTGGCTTGGCGCGCTTCATAAAGACCGTAAAGCTCTTGGCCTTTATGAAAAACAGGGGTTTCGGGTGAATTTAAGTATTTAGGCTTGTCATCGCCTAACACCCTGCCACCAAAGGCAATTACGCGTCCTCGGCTGTCGCGAATCGGAAACATAACCCGATCACGGAAGCGGTCGTAGCGCTTGCCGGAGTCTTCGTTTTCAATCAAAAGCCCGGCATCAAGCATGGCTTTTTGCTGAAGCTCATCGGCGCCCAGATGCTTATACAGCCCGTCCCAGCCGGGTGGGGCGAAACCTAGGTTAAAGTCGCGGGCAATCACGCCAGACAGTCCGCGGCCTTTAAGGTAGTCCACGGCAGCAGCGCGTGCGGGATGGCTTTTTAAGGCGCTGGCGTAATACTCCGCCGCCGCTTGCAAGATGCTGTAGAGCGGCGAATCCACGGCTTGACGTGGCTTTTGGGCTTGGCGTGGGCCTTCTTCGCGAGGCACTTGCATGCCGGCTGCTTTGGCGAGCTCTTCAACCGCTGTGGGGAAGTCGAGGTTGTCATGGTCCATGACAAAGCCAAGTGCGTTACCGCCTGCGCCACAACCGAAACAGTAATAGAACTGTTTATCGGGGCTTACGCTAAACGAGGGCGTTTTTTCTTTATGAAATGGGCAGCAAGCGCTGTAATTCTTACCTGTCTTTTTTAATGACACGCGGCTAGCCACCACGTCGACAATGTCGGTGCGGTTTAGCAAATCATCAATAAATGACTGGGGAATCAGTCCGGACATAGCCATCTCATGTGCAGAAAGTGGGCAGCATAACGGCTGTTGTAGCAACTGAGCACAAGGTATGTGCAGTAAAACGAAAAAAACCCGAAACGCATTGCTGCGGCGGGTTCTTTTCTGTCTGTAGCCCGAGAGATCGGGCTACAGTCACACCATTACGCGTACGATTAGTACAGGCGTACGGCGCGGCGCTGTTCGCGCTGAACTTTCTTCGCGTGACGCTTAACAGCAGCAGCTGCTTTACGCTTACGCTCTGCAGTTGGCTTCTCGTAGAACTCACGAGAGCGAACTTCGGCCAGTACACCGGCCTTTTCGCAGGAGCGCTTGAAACGACGCAGAGCTACGTCGAAGGGTTCGTTCTCTTTAACTTTGACGGCTGGCATCCAGGGCTTACCTTCACTAATGACCGGGTGTTCAACGCACTCCTGACATACTGGAAGGAGAGCGTCGGTTTTCAAGGGTTGCGGATGTTAACGTTTCGTGGCGAGGAATGCAAAGCCTCTGATCGAAAAGCATTGGCTGAGTTCGTATCGGATGCTTATCATGCGCCCCTTTGATCGCCCCAAACGAGGCTTAAACCATGCTTGTACTGGGACTGGAAACGTCGTGCGATGAAACCGGTGTAGCGCTGTATGACAGCGAACAGGGCTTACTTGCAGACGCTTTATTCAGCCAGATTGACCAACACCGTGTCTATGGCGGTGTGGTGCCAGAGTTGGCATCGCGTGACCATGTGAAACGCATGCTGCCGTTGATCGAAGAGGTGCTGGAGGCTTCAGGTCGTACGCGTCAGGACATTGATGCGATTGCCTACACCGCAGGCCCTGGGCTTGTCGGTGCTCTTCTGGTGGGCGCTTCCTGTGCGCAGGCCATGGCCTTTGCGTGGAATATTCCAGCCGTTGGCGTGCATCACATGGAAGGGCATTTGTTAGCGCCGATGCTTGAAGAAACGCCGCCGCAATTTCCGTTTGTAGCGCTTTTGGTGTCAGGCGGACATACCCAGCTTGTGCGCGTCGATGGGATTGGTCGCTATGAATTATTGGGCGAATCGCTTGATGATGCGGCCGGTGAAGCGTTCGATAAAACTGCAAAATTAATGGGCCTTCAGTATCCAGGTGGCCCAGAAATCGCCATGGCTGCCGAAAAAGGCACGCCAGGACGCTTTGTTTTCCCCCGGCCGATGACCGATCGCCCAGGTCTGGATTTAAGCTTTAGCGGGCTTAAAACCTTTGCGCTTAATACATGGACGCAGTGCCGTGAGGCAGGCGGCGATCTTGAACAAGATCGCGCTGATGTGGCTTTGGCCTTCCAGCAGGCGGTGGTTGAAACCCTGACCATCAAATGCCGCCGCGCGCTCAAACTGACAGGCCTTAATAACCTTGTGATCGCCGGTGGTGTAAGCGCCAATAAGGCGCTGCGCGCCTCTCTTGAAAAGATGCTCGGTGAGTTTAAAGGTCAGGTGTTTTACGCACGCCCAAGGTTTTGCACCGATAACGGGGCGATGATTGCCTACGCCGGTTGCCAGCGCTTGGTGGCCGGCCAAACCGATGGTCCGGCAATCAAGGTGCAAGCGCGATGGCCGATGGATCAGTTACCGGCAATCTAAAAGTGCCGTTCTTGGCCATCGAGCAAATCGCGCCAGTTAGCGCGGTGGCGCCAGAGAATCAGCAAGGTTAAAACAGCCACCGGCAGTAGTGCCTGTGGCTGTTGCCATGCTAACAGCGGCAGGCTTAGGGTAATGGCAACAAGGGCTGCAAGTGAGCTGATGCGCGTAAAGTAAAAGGCTAATAGCCAGCCTGCCAGCGCTGCTAATGCTGCCGGTGGATAAAGCCCTAACAGCATGCCGGCTGCGGTGGCGACGCCTTTGCCGCCTTTGAAGCAGAAAAACACCGGATACAGATGTCCAATCACTGCGGCAAGACCGACCCAGGCTTGGTCTTGTAAGTTAAACCCCGAAATGTTGGCGAGATAAACTGCGATAAGACCTTTGAGTAAGTCGCCAAGGAGCGTCAAGATAGCTAAGCGTTTACCTGCAATGCGTAGCATATTGGTCGCACCGGGGTTGCCTGAACCGGACGCGCGAGGGTCTGGACCGCCATTTAAGCGGCTTAGCACAATTGCAAAGGACAAAGAGCCCAGTACATAAGCAAGCACCACCAGCAACCAAAACATGGTATCCACCCGGGGCAAAGTCAGCCTCGATTCTAGCGGGCCTTTGCGCCCTTGTCGTGCCAGGAGCAACACGTGGACAAAGTCTTTATTGAAGGACTTGAGGTAGACACCCTAATCGGTGCTTACGATTGGGAACGTAATATTCGCCAGTGCCTGCTGGTCGATCTAGATATGGCGTGGGACAACACGGCGCCTGCGCAAGAGGATGACCTCACCAAAGCGCTGGATTACGCCGTGGTGAGTACACGTATTACCGAATTTGCCCGTGAAGCCACTTTTGAGCTGGTAGAAACCTTTGCAGAGCGCTTAGCCGAGATTTTGCGCGCCGAATTTGGCATTCAATGGCTGCGTTTGCGCATTACCAAACCGGGCGCTGTTGCCAGTGCGCGTGGCGTGGGCGTGGAGATTGAACGCGGATGCCTGTAACCAAGGTTCTGCTCGGTCTTGGCAGTAATTTCAATCGCCAGACCCACTTAAGTGCAGCGCTGGATGCGTTGGCGGAGGTTTTAGTGGATATGCGTTGCTCGCCGGTTTTTGAAAGCGAGGCGGTCGGGTATAGCGGCGAAAACTTTTTTAACTTAGTGGTCAAAGGCCAAACACACTTAAGCCTTAAACAGCTAAAAAGTTTTTTAAAAAACTTAGAAGATAAAAACGGGCGAATGCGCAGCGATAAGCGCTCAATTAGCCTTGATGTGGATATTTTGACGTTTGCACAGCTTACCGGTATTCACGAAGATCTAGCGCTGCCCCGTGCTGAAATTTTAACCAATGCCTTTGTACTTTGGCCCCTTGCGTTGGTCGCACCAGAGGATGTGCATCCGGTTTTAAACCGCTCTTATGAGCAGTTATGGCGGGACGCGGCGATTACGCAAAATCTGTGGCCGGTGGCCTTTTCTTGGGGCGAGCAGGCGCTCACCCCAGAAAACTTATTGAGCAAAATTTGATTTAAAAACCGCAAGCGCTTGTAAGCGCGCCGCGTTTAACGCTTTGCCAAGTTCTGCGCCTTGTAGGCCTTGGGCCAGTAAAGGCGCAGCATTAATCGCCCGTGCCGTCTGCATAGCGCTTAACAAATAATCAGCTTGTGGATAAGGACGATGCTCAAAACCTAATCGGCCTTGAGCATCTGCCTTGCAAGCCTGCACAAACTCTTCAAAACGTTCAGGGCGGCGGTAGACATCAAAGCGTTGTAAAAGCGTGGCTAAGGTTTCGGCACGCAGTTCAAACGCCCTATGTGCATGGGTGTGATACTCACACACCAATAGCGCCAGCTCAGCGCACTCTTTTGGCACTTTAAAGCGGTTATTGACCTTTTTAACCAGTGCCAGGCCACGGGTTTCATGGGCAATATGACGGGGCCACTGATCTTTGGGGGTCGTGCCTTTACCGAGATCATGCATCAGTGCTGCCCAGCGTACGGTTAAAGGGGCATTTAATTCTGCGCATTTTTTTAACACCATTAAGGCATGGATGCCCGTATCCACCTCTGGATGATGCTCCGCGCGTTGGGGCACGCCAAATAATTGATCGACTTCAGGCAGCAAGGCCTTAAGCGCTCCGGATGCTTTTAGCACCTCAATAAATACATCAGGCCGCGCCTCCATCAGCGCGCGTGAGATTTCTTTCCAGACTCTTTCAGCCGTTAATTCGGCTAATTCCCCCGAAGCTGAGAGTTCGCGCATCAGGCTCAAGGTTTCAGGGGCTACGCTAAAACCTAATGGCGCAAAGCGGGCGGCAAAACGTGCGACACGCAAAACGCGTAAGGGGTCTTCAGCAAAAGCTGGGGATACGTGGCGCAACACGCGCGCCGCTAAATCTTGTTGGCCGCCGTAAGGGTCGGTAATTGCACCGTGCTCGTCCTCGGCCATCGCATTGATTGTTAAATCGCGACGGATCAAGTCTTCTTCAAGCGTAACGGTTGGGCTTGCGAAAAAGGTGAAACCGCCATAACCCACGCCGGATTTGCGCTCGGTGCGCGCCAGTGCGTATTCCTCGCCCGTTTTGGGATGCAAAAAGACTGGGAAATCACCGCCTACGGGCCGAAACCCTTTTTGCTCCATGGTGTGGGCATCGCTGCCAACGACCACCCAGTCAACATCGGTCACTGGGCGGTTTAGTAGGCGATCACGCACCGCACCACCGACTTTGTATATACGCATACGCTCCTCCAACCAAGGGCTAGAGGATACGTGATCTAGTAGCTAGGCCAAAGTAAGTCGTGAGGGTTTGGCTCGGTTTGCGGCACCGGTTTTTTCGGAATGTGCAGATGGCTCACTACCTGATCGTTATGCACGCTCTCTAAATGCACATCAAACCCCCAAAGCCTGTGCAGGTGTTTAAGCACTTCTTCAGTGGAGTCGCTTAAGGGTTTGCGATCATGCTGAAAGTGGCGAAGTGTGAGTGAGCGATCACCGCGCTTATCCACCGACCAAATCTGCACATTCGGCTCACGATTGCCTAAGTTGTACTGGGCAGCTAATTGCTCACGCAACAGCCTATAGCCACGATCATCGTGAATGGCTGGAATAATAAGGTCGTTCTGCCGATCATCATCTAAGACGCTAAAGAGTTTTAAATCGCGCATGACCTTAGGCGAGAGGTACTGCAAAATAAAGCTCTCGTCCTTAAAGCTTTTCATGGCAAACGTCAGGGTTTTTTTCCAATCGGTATCGACAAGATCGGGAAACCAGTGGCGGTCTTCATCGGTTGGTGCTTCGCACATGCGTTTGATGTCCATAAACATCGCAAAGCCCAACGCATAGGGGTTGATGCCGCTGTAGTAAGGGCTATCAAAGCCCGGCTGGAAGATAACGCTGGTGTGAGACTGTAAGAACTCCAACATAAAGCCATCGGTAATCAGGCCTTCATCGTAGAGTGCATTCATCAGGGTGTAGTGCCAAAAGGTCGCCCAGCCTTCGTTCATGACTTGTGTTTGGCGCTGGGGGTAAAAATACTGGGCAATTTTGCGCACAATACGCACGACTTCCCGCTGCCAAGGCTCTAACAGTGGCGCATGTTTTTCTAAGAAATACAGAATGTTTTCTTCAGGTTCAGGCGGAAAGCGACTCTCGCTTTGTGGCTGCGTTTTTTCAGCCCCTTTAGGAATGGTGCGCCACAGATCATTGATCTGTTTTTGTAAGTGTTCTTCGCGCTCTTGCTGGCGCGCTTTTTCTTCGGCAGCCGAAGGCGGGTAGGGGCGTTTATAGCGGTCTACACCGTAATTCATCAACGCATGGCAAGAATCGAGTAAGGCCTCTACCGCATCAATGCCGTAGCGTTCTTCACATTGGCTGATGTAGTTTTTGGCAAAGACCAAGTAATCAATAATCGACCCTGCGTCCGTCCAGCTGCGAAACAGATAATTGCCTTTAAAAAAGCTGTTGTGCCCATAGCAAGCGTGGGCGATGACTAATGCCTGCATGCACAGGGTGTTTTCTTCCATTAGGTAGGCGATACAGGGATCGGAGTTAATCACAATCTCGTAAGCAAGGCCCATTTGCCCACGTGAGTAGCCTTTTTCGGTGGCTAAAAAATGTTTGCCGTAAGACCAATGCTGATAACCGATGGGCATGCCAACGGATGCATAGGCATCCATCATTTGCTCGGCAGTGATCACCTCAATTTGATTGGGATAGGTATCAAGACCAAACTCGGCAGCCAGTCGGCCGATTTCTTTATCAAACTCTCGAATCAGCTCAAAGCTCCACTCTGAGCTGGTGGCGATGGGCTGTTTTTTCATGAGGCAATCCTGCGCTGAAAGAGCTCACGAAACACCGGATAAATATCGGCGGCGTTAACCAGTTGCTGCTGTGCAAAATGCTCTGGGAAGGCGTTGCGTACCTTCTCGTACTCAAACCAAAGTGCTTGGTGATCACGCGGGGTGATTTCGATGTAGCTGAAGTACTGCATCAACGGCATGATCTTTTTAAGCAGTATGTCGCTACAGATGGGTGAATCATCATTCCAGTTGTCACCGTCTGAAGCTTGAGCGGCGTAGATATTCCAATCGTTGACCGCGTAGCGCTCTTCCATGATCTGCTGCATCAGTTTTAAGGCGCTCGAAACAATGGTGCCGCCGGTTTCACGGGAGTAGAAAAACTCCTGCTCATCCACCTCTTTGGCGCTGGTGTGGTGGCGGATAAACACAACTTCGATCTTGTCGTAGTTACGTTTTAAAAAAAGGTACAAAAGGATAAAAAAGCGTTTGGCCACATCTTTGGTGGCTTGCGTCATCGAGCCTGACACATCCATTAAGCAAAACATCACCGCTTTGGAGCTGGGATCAGGCCGTTTGATTAAAAGGTTATATTTAAGGTCAAGCGTGTCTAGGAAAGGCACCTTGTGAATGCGTGCGCTTAAGCGCTCAACCTCCTCGATTTGGCGGCGAATGGCTTCAAAGTCATCGGGGGTTTCAGTACGAAGCCTTGCCAGTGTCTCTTTTGCTTCACGAAGCTTGGCGCGGCTTTTACCAGAAAGTGCGATCCGCCTGGCATGTGCCGAGCGAAGGGTGCGAACGATATTCAGCCGTGACGGATTGCCGTCGTTACTGATACCCGCGCGCACGGTTTTAAAGGTATCTGTACCTGAGATATGGCGTTTAACAAGGTTGGGCAGCTCAAGGTCTTCAAACATAAATTCCAAGAATTCTTCTTGGGTGATTTGAAATACAAACTCATCCATGCCCTCGCCACTGTCGCTGGCTTTACCTTGCCCGCTACCGCCTTGCCCGCCACCTTGTGGCCTTCCGATATGTTGGTCGGCAACAAATTCTTTATTGCCCGGATGGACCTGCGTTTGCCGGCCGCCTTTGCCGTGGTGCAGCACGGGTTCATCAATGTCTTTAGAGGGGATGCTGATCTGTTCGCCATGCTCCATATCTGTAATTGAGCGATGGCCGACGGCTTCTTCTACCGCTTTTTTGATATGGCCTTTATAACGACGTAAAAAGCGCTGGCGATTGACGGTGCTTTTATTTTTGCCATTTAGGCGTCGGTCGATGACGTGACTCATGGCGCACTCCAAAAAGAAATCAACAAGGCCCCAGCAGGCTGGGGCCGCTCTGCCTTACTGGGATTTACGAACGCGCAAATACCACTCAGACAACAACCTGACTTGTTTTTCGGTGTAGCCACGCTCAACCATGCGCACCACAAAGTCGTTATGTTTTTTCTGGTCATCGGTGCTGGCTTTGGCGTTAAAGCTAATCACCGGCAAGAGATCTTCGGTGTTAGAGAACATTTTCTTCTCAATCACCACACGCAGCTTTTCATAGCTGAGCCATGAAGGGTTTTTGCCGTTGTTATTGGCGCGTGCGCGCAGCACAAAGTTAACGATCTCGTTACGGAAATCTTTGGGATTACTGATGCCTGCGGGCTTCTCGATTTTCTCAAGTTCTTCGTTTAGCGCGACGCGGTTTAAAATTTCACCGGTTTCAGGGTCGCGGTACTCTTGGTCTTGAATCCAAAAGTCTGCGTACAAAACATAACGGTCAAAGATGTTCTGGCCATACTCGCTGTAAGACTCGAGGTATGCGGTTTGGATTTCCTTGCCAATAAACTCGACATAGCGTGGCGCTAAGAACTCTTTTAAAAACCGTAAATAGCGCTCGCGGGTTTCGGCAGGGAACTGTTCTTGTTCAATCTGCTGCTCGAGCACATACATCAAATGCACGGGGTTGGCGGCCACTTCATTAGGGTCAAAGTTAAAGACCTTGGAGAGGATTTTGAAGGCAAAACGGGTCGAGAGTCCGTTCATGCCTTCATCGACCCCAGCGGCATCTCGGTACTCTTGCATGGACTTGGCTTTAGGGTCGGTGTCTTTAAGGTTTTCCCCGTCGTAGACGCGCATTTTGGAGAAGAGATTGGAGTTCTCAGGCTCTTTGATGCGACTGAGTACAGAGAACTGCGCGAGCATTTTTAAGGTGTCTGGCGCACAGTGGGCACGTGATAACGAGCTATTGGTTAAGAGTTTGTCGTAGATTTTAATTTCATCGCTGACGCGCAGGCAGTACGGCACTTTGACGATGTAGATGCGATCGATAAAAGCTTCGTTGTTTTTGTTGTTTCTAAAGCTATGCCATTCCGACTCATTAGAATGCGCGAGGATAATGCCGTTAAAAGGAATAGCACCTAAGCCTTCGGTGCTGTTGTAGTTGCCTTCTTGAGTGGCCGTTAACAGTGGATGCAGCACCTTAATGGGCGCCTTAAACATCTCCACAAACTCCATTAAGCCTTGGTTAGCCCGGCACAGAGCGCCTGAATAGCTGTAGGCGTCAGCATCGTTTTGGGAAAACTCCTCAAGCTTTCGGATATCGACCTTACCAACCAGTGCTGAGATATCTTGGTTGTTCTCATCACCGGGCTCGGTTTTAGCCACTGCAATTTGGTTCAAAATAGAGGGGTAGAGTTTCACCACCCGAAATTGGCTGATATCACCACCAAACTCTTGCAAACGCTTGGTGGCCCACGGTGACATGATGGTATTTAAGTAGCGGCGAGGAATGCCGTAATCCTCTTCTAAAATCACGCCATCTTCATGGGGATTAAACAGCCCTAGCGGCGATTCAAACACCGGCGAGCCTTTAATGGCATAAAAAGGCACTTTTTCAATCAGGGATTTGAGTTTTTCGGCAAGCGAAGACTTACCGCCCCCAACGGGTCCCAAGAGGTAGAGAATTTGCTTTTTCTCTTCAAGGCCTTGGGCGGCGTGACGAAAGTACGAAACAATTTGCTCGATGCATTCTTCCATGCCATGAAAATCAGCAAAGGCGGGATAGCGGCGGATCACTTTGTTGGAAAAAATCCGCGACAGGCGAGCATCCGTTGAGGTGTCAATGAGCTCAGGTTCGCCGATGGCCATGAGCATGCGTTCGGCGGCAGAAGCGTAAGTACTCGGCTCACGCTTACAAAGCTCTAGGTATTCTTGTAAAGAAAGCTCTTCTTGCTTGGTGCTTTCAAAGCGTCCTTGGAAATGGCTAAAAATACTCATGGAATCACCTCACATATCAGCCTTGCCGACTCGGCAAACGTATGCGGGTGTTAGCGCTCGGTGTGGGTAACCGAAAAAATCTCCTCCCCGTAACAGCAAAGGTCGCTAAACGCCCGCGAACCACAGCCGACATTCCTTTGTTTTTTGGATTGTCTGGGCTTATGAATCGCTGGGGCGTTAAGAGTTCAAGAGATTTTCAAAAAGCATAGGCTCCAATCACAAGGATAAGCGAGCCTTAACGGGCAGGTTATTCGCCTGTGCTGACATGCTCAGGATAGGTGCTGCGCCAAAGCTCAAAGCCCCCATCTAGACTGTACACATCACTAAATCCTTGGTTGACCAGAAAAGCGGCAGCGCTTTGGCTGGAGTTACCGTGATAGCAACTGACGATTAAAGGCGCATCTAAATCGGCTTTAGCGATGAAGTCGTGTAGCGAGTGGTTATCTAAATGCGTAGAGCCTGTGATATGGCCCATGGCAAAGCTTTGTGGGTCGCGAATATCCACAACAACAGCGCCTTTTTCACGCAGGGCTTGGGCGTCTTGTGGTGGGATGCGTTTAAAATCCATAGTCGATCCTTACAGTTAGGCTGAACGGGCACAGCCTGTGGTGATTCGTTTGCCGGTATCGATATCCATAAGGGTCATGCAATTACCCCACACGCACCCACTGTCGAGAGCATGGATACCCGGCTCATTGCATTGGCCTTCAAGTGCTGCCCAGTGACCGAAGATGATATTGAGGTCTTTGGTGCGCCGTTTGGGGTGACTAAACCACGGCGCATAGCCTGCTGGAGCACTTCCAAGGCCTTCTTTGCTTTTAAGGTCGAGCTTGCCTTCAGCGGTGCAAAACCGCATACGTGTAAAGTAATTGGTGATGACGCGAAGACGCGTCACCCCACTGAGCTCTGAATTCCATTTATTCGGTTCGTTGCCGTACATACCATCTAAAAAAAGTGGGTATAACGCATCATCGCGCAGGGCATTTTCGACTTCAGCAGCGCGTTTTAATGCTTTGTTAAGACTCCACTGCGGTGGGATACCGGCATGTACCATGGCCGTATTACGCAGCTCATCGTAGTGCATCAGCTTTTGCTGGCGCAGCCAGTCTAAAAGCTCGGCCCGGTCAGGGGCGTCGAGAATGGACTGCAGCGTATCGCCTTTTTTCATGCGCTCAATATTGCGCGAAACTGCCAACAGATGCAGATCATGATTGCCTAACACGCACACCACGGCATGCCGGATGCTGTACAGGTAGCGTAGTGTTTCTAACGATTCAGGACCCCGATTAACCAAATCTCCAACGACCCAAAGGGTGTCATTTTCAGGGTTAAAGTTGACCTGATGCAAAAGCGTCATCAGTTGGGAAAAGCATCCCTGAATATCCCCCACTGCATAAGTCGCCATTAATGTAACGCTCCTGGTACGGCTAAACGGAAAGGGGCAATGTTGGCTTCAAAATGGGTGCCACCCTCGGCAATCATTTGATAGCGCCCCTGCATCACGCCCACGACCGTGTTGAGTACGCAGCCGCTGGTGTAGCTAAAGCTTGCGCCTGCGTTAATGTGCGGTTTTTGCCCTACCACACCCGGACCTTTGACGTGCTGTTCTTGGCCATTGCCATCGGTAATGATCCAATAACGCGATAGCAACTGCACGCTCACATCCGAGTGATTGGTGATCTCAATGGTGTAAGAGAACGCATGCTTAGCCGCTGCCGTATCCGATTGTTCGGGTAGGTAGGCAGTCTTAACGCGGACGCTGATTTGATAGGACGGGGTGGACATAGTCGGCTCTACTCAACAACCAGAATTGAGTCTAGCTGGTAGTGGGGAGGGTTAGGCAAGTCAAAACATTGCCTAACCACTAGAGACTACTGATTTTTTGCGTGTAATTGGTCGGCTAGACGCACAAATGCCGCTAAATCCAATTGCTCGGGGCGCAGGCCGCCTTCGACACCGGCGGCGGCAATGTCGTCACTGTCCAATACACCTTTTAGTGTATTGCGTAGGGTTTTTCGGCGTTGGTTGAAGGCCGCCCGTACAACGGTCTCTAGCATGCGTACATCCTTAACCGGATGCGGCAGTGTTTCGTGTGGCACCAAACGCACAATCGCCGAATCCACTTTAGGCGCTGGGTTAAAGGCACCTGGGCCTACGTTGAACAAATGTTCAACACGGCAGTGGTATTGCACCATGATGGATAAGCGGCCCCAGTCACCACCGCCAGGCGTGGCTGCCAAGCGCTCTACCACTTCTTTTTGCAGCATAAAGTGCATATCACGTATCAAATGTGCGTGATCTAAAAGATGAAAGATCAAGGGGGTGGAGATGTTGTACGGAAGGTTGCCGACAATGCGCAAGCTGTTGGGTGTGTCCGTTAACTGGGCAAAGTCGAACTTTAACGCATCGCCTTGATTAAGGTTAAAGTTGGGGCGATCCGCGAATTTGCTGTTCAGAATCGGGATCAGATCAAGGTCAAGCTCAACCACGTCAAGCTGCGCGCCGCTGTCGAGTAAACCTTCGGTCAGAGCGCCTTGGCCTGGGCCAATTTCAACGAGCCGCTCGCCTGCTTTAGCGTAAATTGAGCGCAAGATGCGATGAATGACACCGGCATCGTGCAAAAAGTTTTGGCCAAAGCGCTTACGCGCGCGATGTTGGTACTCGGACATGCAACAGGCTCCACGCCAGTAGGCGTTAGGCAAAAGGAATAGTTTACCAGTTCACGCCCGCTTGACCTGCGGGCGCTGCACTTTTGTTTAACGGGTGCGACTTGCGGCCATTTGATAGGCGGTATTGAGTGCAACCCTAAGGCTACCTGTATCGATGTTACCGGTGCCTGCCAGATCTAATGCGGTGCCATGATCGACCGAGGTACGAATAATGGGCATGCCTAGGGTGATATTGACCGCCGCCCCAAAGCCTTTGTATTTCAGTACCGGCAAGCCTTGGTCGTGATACATCGCCAATACCGCATCGGCATGATCCAGATGTTTTGGCGTGAACAACGTATCGGCCGGCAGTGGTCCGATAAGGTTGAGCCCTTCTTTTCGCAGGCTCTCAAGTGTCGGCTCAATCACTTCAATTTCTTCGCGACCCAAATGCCCACCTTCGCCGGCGTGAGGGTTTAGACCGCATACCAAGATGCGTGGGTTTTTTATACCAAACTTCTCTTTAAGGTCTTTATCAAGAATACGCGCCACACGGCTGATGCGATCAGGCGTAATGGCTGCTGGGATATCTTTAAGCGGCAGGTGAGTAGTGACTAACGCCACGCGCAACCCTTCGGTGGCAAGCATCATCACCACCTGTTCGGTGGCAGTTTGTTCGGCAAAAAACTCAGTATGGCCTGAAAAGGCCACACCCGCTTCATTGATTACGCCCTTATGCACCGGGGCGGTGATGATGCCCGCAAAAACGCCATCAAGGCAGCCTTGGCCTGCACGGCGCAGGGTTTCGAGTACATAAGGCGAATTGGCGGGGTTTAATTCACCTGCCGTGTTGGGTACTGCCAACGGCGTATCCCACACATAAAGACTGCCCGCCGGTGCAGGCGCTTGAGGCCAGTTGTGAGGGCCTACATCGACCAAAGAAATACTAAGTCCTAATCGCTGCGCGCGCGCGTTTAATAAATCACGATTGGCTATCGCGACGACGGCGTGAGGCTGCGCCTGTTGCGCTATCAGTAACGTGAGATCAGGGCCAATCCCGGCGGGCTCACCGGGTGTAAGAGCAAACAGCAGCGCAGACATAGGAGGCATGCCTCAAGGTAAAACCCTATTTTATGCCACTTTTTCTACTGCTAAGACAAAAAAGCCCGACTGGCTTATGCGAGTCGGGCTTTTTTAAGGAGCGCTTAGAGTTTGATTTCAACGTACGCTTCGTCACGAATCTGCCGGAGCCACGTTTGCAGTTCTTCCTCATACTTGCGATTACGCAACAGATTAATGGCTTGCTGCTCGCGCATTTGTACGCTGCTGTCGGTTGAACGGCGATCTAACACTTCCAGCACGTGCCAGCCGTAAGGCGTTTTAAACGGTTGGGAAAGCTCACCGATTGAGGCTTGTGCCATCACTTGACGGAACTCAGGCACTAAGCTTTGCGGGTCGATCCAATTGAGGTCGCCGCCGTTTAAAGCAGAGCCCGGATCTTCCGAGAAGTTTTTCGCAAGCTCAGCGAAGTCTTCCCCTTTTTGAATGCGCGCATACAAGCGGTCGATCAACTGTTTGGCTTCAGCTTCGGTGCGGATCTCGCTCGGTTTAATAAGGATGTGGCGCACATGCACTTCATTGCGTACCGTCTCTGCACCGCCGCGCTTTTCAAGCACTTTTAAAATGATAAACCCGCCAGGAGTACGCACAGGTTCTGTCACTTCGCCTGGGTTTAAGCGGCTTAGCATGCTGTCAAAAGGAGGCGGTAATTGAGCGGCTTTGCGCCAGCCCATGTCGCCACCTTCAAGGGCCGTTTCGCTGGCCGAATACGCCATGGCAAGTTTGGCAAAGTCAGCCCCCTTTTTAAGCTGCTCATACACCTTTACGGTGGTTTCTTCCGCTTGGCGAATTTCGTTTGAGCTTGCGCCATCGGGCAAACCAATCACGATATTGGCGAGGCGATATTCTTCAGAGAGCTGCAACTTGGCGAGGTCTGAGTTCAAAAAGTTGCGCACTTCTTGATCGCTGACTTGAATACGCTCTGCCACACGATACTGGCGTACCCGGTTAATGATCATTTCACGGCGAATTTGCTCGCGAGCATCACCGAGCGATAAGCCATCTTGGCGCAGCGCCTGTTGAAACTGCTCAAGCGTCATGCCGTTACGCTCAGCAATGCTGGCAACTGCCTGATTAAGCTCATCATCAGCAATGCGAATGCCTGAGCGCTCACCCATTTGCAATTGCAAATTTTCAACGATCAAACGTTCTAAAACCTGCTGGGTCAGCACATCACGTGGCGGTGCTTCAGCGCCACGTTTGGCGATCGTTTGCTCAACTTCGCGTAAACGGGTTTCCAGCTGGCTTTGCATGATCACATCGTTATCAACGATTGCGACCACACGATTAAGAGGCTGGACCGCCGCATGGCTGAGCGGACTCAACAGCACCGCGCCCAATGCAAGAGCGCGGGTTAAATCAGAAAGCTTGATCTTCACGTTTACGATAACCTTGAATGCCTTGGTCCAGGAAAGTTTCTACTTTGTTGCCGGTGACGCCGCCGAGTCCTTTGAGGATCACTTGCAAGAAGATACCTCGGTCACCTTTCTCGTTTACGCGTGGGTTTAAATCATACTCGTCATAGTCAATCCAATAGCGATTAACTAAGCGCAATTTCCAGCAGCAGTCGTC
>X137_Gaur__coassemble_174_pt1 | contig 15841 bp, 19 predicted proteins | sample X137_Gaur__metabat2_high_PE_003 | metagenome-assembled genome bin X137_Gaur
ACTCATAATCCTTTGGTCCACGGTTCGAGTCCGTGTGGGCCCACCACCTCTTGTAAAGCCCTATGCCGTTCGCTGCATAGGGCTTTTTTATTGGGCGCGATATAGCCACTACCTAAACCCTACCTTGCAAAACGCCTGCTAACATAGATAAATCTATACATAAATTTATTTTGTATAGATTTATCGGAGACTGGTTATGGCGTACATCGCTTTATGGCTTTTGGTAAGCATGGGTAGCTTGCTAAGTTGGAATGCCTATGGGCAGTGGCGGGAAGTGGTGCCACAGGCAGAGCCTTTAGGTGCTGGGGAGATGCGCTATTTTGGTTTGAGCTTGTATAAGGCTACGTTATGGAGCTCCGCCCAAGCTCGCGAGGTGGCAACGCTTAGCCAGCCCTTTGCCTTGCAACTGAATTACACCCGCAGTATTAGCCGCCAAGCTTTGGTAGAGGCAAGCCTTAAAGAAATTCGCCGTTTGGTAGCACCCGCCCCTACAGCCGAGCAGCTTGCTCGCTGGCAGAACGAGATGCTGCAAGCCTTTGTGGATGTGGACAAGGGTGATCAGATCACTGGGGTGTATGTGCCTGAGCAAGGAGCACGATTTTATGTCGGTGACACCTTGCAGCATGAGATCAATGACCCTGAATTTGCTCGGGCCTTTTTCAGTATCTGGCTCTCCCCGCATAGCCAAAGCCCTTCACTTCGCGCCCAGTTATTGGGTTGGAAGGAGCCTTAGTCCTCAGGAGTCTTAGCATGTACAAAGCCCTCATGTTGATAGCCACACTTTTATTAACCAGCTGTAGCCGTGTGGATGTCGCAAGCTATGCCAACGAAACGCCACGCCTTGATTTGCGCGAATATTTTGCCGGCCATGTTAAGGCATGGGGCATGTTCCAAGACCGTAAAGGGCAAGTTGTTAAACGCTTTACCGTTGACATTAACGGCACGGTTAAAGGCGATACGCTGACGCTCGATGAAGACTTTTTATACAGCGATGGCACCACACAAAAACGTATCTGGACGTTGACCGCAGGCCCTCATGGCACTTGGAGCGGCACCGCAGCCGATGTAATCGGCACAGCTGAAGGCCGCGTAGTGGGCAATAGCCTGCATTGGCAGTACGTATTGCGTCTGCCGGTGGATGACAGTGAATACGATATGCATATGGATGACTGGATGTACCTGATTGATCAGGACACCTTGGTCAATCGCACCAGTATGTCAAAGTTTGGCGTTGAGTTTGGCGAGGTGACGCTGTTCTTTCGTAAAGCGCGTTAAGCCCTTCGACTGCTACGCCACACCCAGTGCAGCAGCGGCATAGCCAGCGCCCACACAAGCCCCAGCAGAGCAACGCTTGGGCCGTGGCCAAGGGGCAATTCAACACCGGCAAGCCGCGCCCCTGCCCAATAAGACAGCGGCCCAGCTATGGCACCTAACACACTGCCCAGCCACCAAGGCGTTGCCGTCCACTGCAGGCTGTAGCCAACGGTTGTAGCAAAGGCTAACCACAAAAGCGCCAGCCACAGTGGCAACCACGCCGTATTTGCCATGTGCAGCACACCGAACTGAATTAACGCGCTATCGATGATCCAGCCACAGATGGCAACGGCTAACAGGCTGCGCCATTCACTTTTCTGACGCGATAAGACCAATACATGGGTGGCAAACAGCCTGCCGCTACCAGCAGCAGCCAAGGCCGAGTGGCGCCCAATACGCAGGCCAACCACGCCAACTGAAACAGCAGCGCGTTTATTAGCAAACGCGCCCGCTCATTCATGCCTCTAAACCAAAGGTGCGAGGGCGTGCCTCAGGTTTTGCCAACAGCAACTGGGCAGTGCCGATGGCGCGCTGCAAGAAACCGCCTTCGCAATAACACAGGTAGAACTGCCACAGACGGAAAAAGGCTTCATCGTAGCCAAGGGTTTCTAGAGCGCTGCGGTTTTCCACAAGGTTATGGTGCCAATGGCGCAGGGTGCGCGCATAGTGCAGGCCGAAGTCTTCCATGTGAGCAAGGTTAAGATCGGTGTGAGTGGTCAGCGTATCGAGCATCACGGTCATCGAAGGCAAGGCGCCGCCGGGGAAGATATAGCGCTGGATAAAGTCCACCGACGCTTTGGCTTTGGCATAGCGCTGATCGCGGATGGTGATGGCTTGCAGCAGCATCAAACCATCTTCTTTTAACAGGGTGGCGCACTGGCGGAAATAGTCCGGCAGGTAACGATGGCCGACCGCTTCGATCATTTCAATGGAGACGATCTTGTCGTACTGGCCTGTAAGATCGCGGTAATCCTCTAACAGCAGCGTGACGCGATCGGTCAGGCCCATGGCCTCAACCTTTCGCTGGGTGTAGGCGTACTGCTCCCGCGAGAGGGTGGTCGTGGTGACGCGGCACCCGATTTCGCGCGCGGCATACAGCGCCATGCCTCCCCAGCCGGTGCCAATTTCTAAAAGATGATCCTCTGGCGTTAGCTCAAGCTTTTCGCAAATGCGTTTAAGTTTGTTGAGTTGGGCGCTGTAAAGGCTGTCGGTGGGGCGCTCAAACATCGCTGCCGAGTACATCATGCTGGGGTCAAGCATGCGCTCAAAGAGCGAATTACCCAGATCATAATGAGCGGCAATATTGCGCTTTGAGCCTTGCCGGTTATTGCGATTAAGCCAGTGCAGACCTTTTAACAGCCACTGGCTAAACACGGCGATGCCGCCTTCAAGCTGATCCAGCACCTCAAGGTTTGCGACAAACACCTGCACCACATTAGTGAGTTCTGGTGTTTCCCAATGCCCTTGGATATAGGCCTCAGCCGCGCCGATTGATCCGTTGGTTGCCACAAGCCACCAAAACTCATCGTCATGGATGGTGAGTTCTGCTTGAAGCGCACTGTTTTGCTGACCAAAGCTGTGCCATTCACCGTCACAAAAAATACGTAGATGCCCTTTTTTAAGGGAGGCTAACTGCTGATGCATACGCTTTTTTAGCCAGCGCGCACTGATGCAGGTACGCGTGCTCGGCGTAGTGGCAGGAACGGTGCGGGGGCTAGTCATGACGGGACTCCAAATCGGCGCGACGATATTCGCCGTCGGCAGGCTGATGGGGATAAAAAGGAATGCGCTTTAAGGCCAAACGCAGGGCTTGCCAGTAAATGGCCCACAGGGTTTTGCCGGTCATCCACGGGAAACGCAGCAAATGGCGGTGCAGGCTGGCGCGGGTTAAAGGCACGCGTTTAAGTGCTAAATGCGCTTCAAACATCAGCGCTTCACCTTGCCAATCTTGCATATCGATACGCAGCCTTTGCTCGGGGGCGGTAAAGCGCATGCGATATTCCAAGTCTCTTGGCAGAAAGGGCGAGACATGAAAGCTTTTCTCCACCCGGTGCCGCGATTCGCCCTCAGCATGCATCGGCAGCACGTAGTGATAGCGCTCGCGCCACGGGGTGTTGCTGACTTCACAAAGGATGGCCTGCAACTGGCCTGTGGCTGCGTAGCAATAAAAGAAACTCGCAGGGTTAAAGGCCACCCCCCAGCTGCGCGGCTGGGCGAGTAAAAACACCTTGCCATCAGGCCGCGTGCCTAAGGCTTGCGCCACACGAGTAAGGACTGCGTCTTTAAGACGGATACCGTGCCGAGTGAACGCAGGCAAAAAGTCTGTCTCGCGCAGACTAAACGCCGCCATCCGTGAAGAGCCCGCCAAAGGCGATAGCGCCAGAACGTGCTCGCGCTCATCCAGATCAAGGTACAAAAGACCTATCGGATAGCGGAAACTGTGGGTGCGCGGTAGCAGGCGACGATGGCTGACCCAGCCTTGATAGAGCGCGCTGTTCAAAGCTCCACTCCAAACAGCTGGGCGACCCGAAGGCCACTAACCACGCCATCTTCATGAAACCCGTTAGCCCAGTACGCACCGCAGTAATAAGTGCGTTGTACGCCTTGAATCTCGCCCCACCGGGCTTGGGCGTTGAGCGCTTCAAGGCTGAACTGAGGATGGGCATAGGTAAAGCGGCGCAGAATCTTGTGCGGATTGATCTGCTCGGTTTGGTTGAGGCTGACGCAGAAGGTCTCTGGTGCCTTGATACCTTGCAAGATGTTCATGCAATAGGTGACCGCTGCAGGCTGTGACGCATCCGCGCCCAAACGATAATTCCAACTGGCATGAGCCAACGGGCGGCGTGGTAGTAAACGCGTATCGGTATGCAGCACCACTTCGTTATCGGCGTAGCCAATGGCGCCTAAGATTTGCTGTTCTTCGGCACTGGGAGTGGCTAGCAGGCGCAACGCTTGGTCGCTATGGCAGGCAAACACCACCTGATCAAAACGCTCAACACCTGCAGCGCTTAGTACCGTCACACCACTCTCGTCGCGCTCGACCCGAGTCACAGGGCAATTAAGACGAATGCGGTCTACAAAAGGCGCAGTAAGCGGCTCAATATAGCTGCGCGAACCGCCACAGATAACGCGCCATTGCGGGCGATGAGTGACAGATAACAGGCCATGGTTACGGAAAAAACGCACAAAGAACTGCAGCGGAAAGGCCAGCATGCGCTCCAGTGACATCGACCAAATTGCCGAACCCATCGGCACAATGTAATGGTCGATAAAGCGCTGCCCATAGCCGTTGGCGTGTAGATACGCGCCAAGACTTAGATCAGCGGCGATCTGGTCGTTCTCAAGATCTTTCAGCACTTCGCGGTTAAAGCGCAGGATGTCTTTAAGCATCCCCCAAAAGCTGGGTGACACAAGATTACGGCGTTGGGCAAATAGGCTGTTGAGGTTATTGCCGTTGTATTCAAAGCCGGTGCGCGGATCATGTACCGAAAAGCTCATTTCGGTGGGCTTTGACGCTACCCCCAGCCGGTTAAGCAAACGGATAAAGTTGGGGTACGTCCAATCGTTGAACACGATAAAACCGGTGTCGATGGCGTAGGTTTGACCTTCAAGCGCTACATCCACGGTATGGGTGTGGCCCCCTAAGCGTGCTTCGCTTTCAAACAAGGTGACCTCGTATTTACGGCTGAGCACATGGGCACAGGTCAGCCCAGCGATACCACTGCCAATAATCGCAATTCGCATTATTCAGATCCTTTCGAGGCGCGCGATAAGCGTTTTCCGAGCGCCAGTTGCCACGCCGCTGGCAAGGCACCCAGCAGCCGTAAAGCCCAAACGAAGGTTTTAGGGAAAATGATTTCTAAGGGCCGCTTCTCAAGACGGGAGCAGATGTACGCCACCGCTTGTTCAACCGATAAGCGCATGGGCATCGGAAAATCGTTTTGTTGGGTTAATGGCGTGTCCACAAACCCTGGGCTGATCAGCGTGACATCAATGCCTTCGGCGGCCAGATCAATTCGCAGCGATTCAAATAAGTACCTAAGTGCTGCTTTAGAAGCGCCATAGGCTTCAGCTCGGGGTAGCGGTAAATAGGTAACCGAGCTTGAAACCGCGACCAAATGAGGGTGCTTGGCCTGTCGTAGCAAAGGCAATGCATGCTCAACACAATAGGCTGCCGCAAACACATTGGTGCGAATCACCCGCTCAACCATGGCGCTGTCAAACTCATCCACCTCAAGGTATTCGCAGATGCCGGCATTGATAATGAGCTGATCGAGCCGTCCCCACGCCTCGTGTAAACGCTGCGCCATGGCGCGCACTTGCGAAGGGTCTGTAACATCACCGGCAAGCACTAAAACCTGCTCCGGCCACCGGCTCGCCAGCGCCTGTAAAGGGGCAAGGCTTCGGGCAGTCACTGCAAGGTGATGTCCTTGGGATAATAAGGATTCAGCCAACGCCGCGCCGATGCCGCTACTGGCCCCGGTAATCCAGATACGCTTCATGCTAAACGTCCTTTTAACCAGCGGATCAGCCGACCCAACAGCGGCAGGTGCTCGTACAAAAGCGCGCCTGCATCGAAGTAGTCACGGTGGCTGATCACTTTTTGCTCGCAAAAAACCAAATGGCTACACCCCTCAACGCAGATCAACTGGCCACCCGCCAGTCGTGGATGGCGGTACTGCATCGTCCAGCGCAAATAGCCTTGGGTGTCACTCACCACATCTAGCCCTAAAAACTCAAAATGCAGCTCCGTAACGTTGGCGTAGAGCTCGGCAAAGTAGGCCTGTAGCGCGGCTAACCCCCGCACGCGATGTAGGGGGTCTTGAAACACAACATCTGGGTGATAAAGCTCAGCCAGAGGCGCCAGGTTATGTGCGTTCAGCGCTGTAAAACGCTCGGCGAAGGCCTGCAAATCAATACTCATCTGCACGCGCTCCTTGACCTGAAAAGGCTTCCAAGGCCCGGGTACGGCTGGCGGCTAAATCCACAATCGGTGCGGGGTAATCGGCGCGTACAAAAAGGCCACCACTAAGATGCGGGTTAAAAAGCTCGCGAGTGCTTAAATGGGCAATTTCTGGCAGCCAGCGGCGAATAAACTCACCGTCTGGGTCAAAGCGTTTGGCTTGGCTGATTGGGTTAAACAGGCGGAAATACGGCACCGAGTCTGTGCCGGTTGAAGCGCTCCACTGCCAGCCCCCGTTATTGGCAGCAAGATCGCCATCGATGAGGTGCTGCATAAAAAAGCGCTCACCCTCGCGCCAGTCGAGCAACAAGTTCTTGCTTAAGAACATCGCCACCACCATGCGCAGGCGGTTATGCATCCAACCGGTAGCCGCCAACTGACGCATCGCGGCATCCACCAACACAATGCCGGTGCGCCCTTGTTGCCACGCGAGAAGCTCTTCCGGTGCCACGCGCCATTTGATGCGCTCAGTAGGCTCACGAAACGCACGGTGTTTAGAGACCTTGGGGTAGGCCACCAAAATGTGCTTATAAAAGTCGCGCCATAAAAGCTCGGTAATCCACGTGGTTACCCCTTCATTACCACTGGCGTACTCACCGTGATTACGCAGCAGCGCGGCCTGCACACACTGGCGTGGTGAAAGCACACCGGCGGCTAAATAGGGCGATAAACCACTGGTGCCTGTCTTGGCCGGCACATCTCGCAGGATGTGGTAATCCTGCAAGACTTCATCCGCAAACTGCTCAAGACGCGCCTGCGCATGCCGCTCACCTGCTGGCCAATGCGCTTGTAAGCTGGCGTTAGGCGCAGCAAAGCCTGGGATGGCTTGCGGGAGCAAATCAGTCGGGCGAGCTAACGGCGCCTGTGCTTTAGGCGCAGCTATTGGGCTGGGTAATACCTGCGCCCAACGCGCTAAACACAATTTGCGAAACTGGCTGAACACCTTAGGCATTGTGCCGCTGCGGGTTTGGATGGAACCCGGCGCAAACAGCAACTGATCCATATACCGATGAACAGTGATGCCGTGCGCTTGTAATTGCTGCCGAACCTTCTCATCGCGCCTCTGCTCGTTAACGCCGTATTCGTCGTTAACGTGCAAAGCGCCTATAGATTCACGAACACACACATCCACAAGCACCTGCGGCAGTTCAGACCAATAATCGGCGTAGCGAATCAGCAAGGGCACATTCAGCGCACTGAGCGCCTGTTGTAGGTGTTTAAGATTACGCAGCCAAAAATCCACTTTGCAGGCGGCATCATCATGCAAGCGCCACTGCTCTGGGGTAATCACATACAGCGCAAGCGTCGGGCCTGACTGCATGGCAGCGCTAAGGGCTTTGTTGTCATAAATGCGTAAATCACTACGAAACCATACCAGCTGCATCAGGCTTCTCCTGCCCGGCATTCAATCCAACCTAAGCGCTGTAAAACATCGATGGCCTGAAGTGGCGTCTGCGCCAGCGCAAGTCCTCTACACACCTGTAATTGCTCGTGATGAATCAAGCAGGCTTCCCCGCACAAAAGCGCAGGACACCCCAAGCGCTCAACACCACGCTGTAAATACGTCAGATCCAGGGCCTTTACGGCATGTAAAACCACTACCTGTGCCTGTAGCCTTTGCGCCGCCGCTGCCCACTCCGCTACCGCGATAGGTCCATCTAATACCTGTACGCTGCAGCCGGCTTGGCTTAACAGCCATGCACACAGCCAGCTATCGACCTGTAATGAGGCATCGCTTAAGTTAATCAGCAGCACCGGTGCGTGCGGTTGTAGGCGATTTGTTTGCTGGACAGCTAAGGCAAGGCGGCTACGTAACCACGTAAGCAAGCAGACCTGTTCAAGGCGCTGGCCACTGCTGTGAGCGGCCTGCTGATTGACGTGCGCTAACAGCGGCTGCAACAGCTGCCGGTAAAGCGTGTTCGCAGGGTAAAGCGCGCTTAATTCATTAAACCGCTCATCAAGGCGCACCTCTGAAAGCTGCGCCAAACATTGAAGCCAAAGATGCTGCTGCTGACGCCAGTGATCGTGATTAGGCCCTGCTAAGACCTTGGGCTCATCTAACAAACGCCTGACTTGCCCCACCGCCACGCCACGCTCAAGCCACCCTAATACAGCGCGAATTTGTTCAATATGCGCCACGGTGTACAAGCGATGGCCCTTGCTGCTGCGCTCTGGCTGAATCAAGCCGTAGCGGCGCTCCCACGCGCGCAGCGTCACCGGATGCACACCGGTCTGGCGCGTTACTTCACGAATCGGCAAAAGCACCTCGCCCGCACCTGTGCTGGGTGTCATAAGGCATTCCTTAAACCTAACTGCGCCGGATGCGGCTGCAGGTAGGCTTGCTGGGCGATATAACTGTCTGGATGGTTACGAAAATGATGTTTTAAAAGCGTTAAGGGCACCACCAGCGGCACGTCACCAACGCGGTAATCAAGGATGGCTTGCTGCAACTCGCGTTTGTCGTCCGCGCTTAGGTGCCGTTTCAAATAGCCCGCAATATGCTGTAGCACGTTACAGTGGCTGCCACGGCTGGCAGGCAGGCTTAACGCCTGCATAAAGCGTGAAAAATAGCGCTGCGCAAGGGTTGCTAATGGCTCATCAGTAGGCTTCGCCAACAATTGCCCAAGGGCTTGATACTGCACCCTTGAAGAGGCCAGTAATTGATACTTGTAGCTGGCATGAAAACTATACAAAGCCCTACGCGTTAACCCTTCGCGAACCGGCGTCTGCCAGCGCGCATAGGCGTATACCCGGGTAATAAAATTTTCTCGAAGCACCGGATCATGCAGCCGGCCATCTTCTTCAACGGGTAAATCGGGGCGCGCCTTGATCAGCGCATCAGCAAAGATCCCCCGTCCACCACCGGGTACGCTGTAGCCATTTTCTTGGTAGACCTTGACTCGATACACCCCGCACGAAGGCGATTTCTGCATCAAGATAAACCCGCAGATATCGTCGTATTGCTGCGCAGCTTGTTCGCCGTATTCGCGCAAAGCGTCGGTCACATCGATCTCAGTCGAGCGGCTCACCACGGCACGAGGCGCTCGAGGGTCACCTTGTAAACGTATCGCAGGACGCGGCGTACCCAAACCAATCGCCATTTCAGGGCACAGGCTGACAAAATCAAAGTGCTTTGCCAGTACATCGGTACACAGCGAGGATTGCTTGTGCCCTGCGTTAAAACGTACAGGCTCGCCCAGTAAGCAGGCACTGATACCGATACGTATGCGCGGAAAGGTAGCCGTCATATAACCTCTTTCTGTACAAGATAATTTATATGTACAAGTTATATGATCTTATGCGCTATTCTGTACAAGTCAATACGGATGTACAAATTTACCCACTACCGGCTGCGACTTGTACAAGATTTCCCTTAGGAGACGCCTGATGAGCCTTGCCACTGCCCGACCTTGTGCCGCTTGCCGTAATGGTGATGCGCTGGACTTTGAGTTCAGCATGGCGTTTCAACCGATTGTGGATTGGCGTAACCGCTCGCTCTTTGCGTATGAAGCGCTGGTGCGTGGTGTTGATGGCAGCGGCGCGGCTGAAGTGATGGGCAAGGTTAATGCGAAAAACCGTTACGCCTTTGATCAGGCCTGCCGCATTAAAGCGGTTGAGCTTGCCGCGCGCTTAAACATGCCTTGTTTACTGAGCATTAACTTTTTACCCAATGCCGTATATCAGGCAGCAACCTGTATTCGTGCAACGCTTGAGGCCGCACGGCGCTTTAACTTTCCGACTGAGCAGATCATTTTTGAAATCACCGAAGGTGAGGAGCTACAAAACAAAGCGCACTTGACCGACATCGTCACCGAATACCGCCGCCATCACTTTAAAACCGCCATTGACGACTTTGGCGCAGGCTATTCAGGCTTAAACTTGTTGGCAGAATTTCAGCCGGATGTGATTAAGCTGGACATGGCGTTGATCCGGCATATCGACCAAAACCCCGTGCGTCAGGCCATTGTGCGCGGCATTGTTGGGGTGTGTCAGGAACTCAACATTGACGTGATCGCAGAAGGCATCGAAACCCGTGAAGAGCTTGAGTATTTACTCAGCATCGGCGTTTATTTATTCCAAGGCTATTTATTTGCCAGGCCGGCTTTTGAAGCATTGCCTGAGGTGAGTTGGCCATACTGACCTCAGGCGGTTTTAGAGTGTAAGTGTTTGGTTATCTAAGGTTTCGGCAAACTCACCGATCACCTGCACCACCTGTTGCGCACCTTGGTGAATGTCATGCATCACATGGCCTGCTTGATGGGCCAAGAGCACGCCTTGTTCGGTTTTTTCGGTGCCGATCTGCATACGTTTTACCGCCTGTTCTGCAAGCTCACGATGATGGGCCACCACGTGCCCAATCGATTGCGTGGCTTGGCTGGTTCGCTTCGCCAACTGGCGAACTTCATCGGCTACCACCGCAAAACCTCGTCCTTGATCACCGGCACGTGCCGCTTCAATGGCAGCATTTAACGCCAAAAGATTGGTTTGCTCGGCAATACTGCCAATCGCGGCAACGATCTTGCCAATCTCATCAGACTGCTCACTCAGCGCGCGGATGCTTTGTGCCACGTGGTCAAGCTCTTCGGCAATGCCCTGTACCACACCCACGGTTTGCTGCACCACCTGGGCGCCTTGATCGGCTAGGGCATCGGTTTGCTGCGACGTAGTAAAGGCCAGCTGCGCAGCCTGATTCTCGCGCTGGCGCTGCAAAACGCTAGCAGTCACATCATGGGCGAATTTCACCACGCCATACAAAGTGCCTTGGGCATCAAACAACGGGTTATAGCTCGCTTGCAGCCAGACACTTTCGCCCTTTCGATTGACCCTTTCATACAAACCGCTGCGGTAGTGGCCTTGCTGTAAATCAGCCCAAAACTGTTGATACGCCTGTGAGGCAACCTCTTCTTGCAAACAAAACAGCCTATGGTGCTGGCCTTGAATATCCTCAAGCCGATAGCCCATGGTCCTAAGGAAATTAGCATTGGCACTTAACACTCGGCCCTGCACATCAAACTCAATCACCGCCATCGAGCGCTCAATGGCGTGCACATAGCTGCTGTGCGTGTGCAGCTGCTGCCGTTTGTCAGTCACATCAACGCCAAGGCTTAGGACTTTGCTCAGCTGCCCTTCAGCCATTACCGGCAGATAATGCGCATCCAACCAACGCGTACGGCCTTGTCCATCAACACGCTGCACCGCGCCACTAAAGGGCATTCCTGAGCGTAATGTCTGCCACAGATGCTGCATGTGAGCCTTGGCCTCGAGCGGACATAGGCTTTGATAGGCTTGGCCCAATAGGCGTGCGTTGTCATAAGACATCATCTCTTGCCAGCGGGCGCTGGCCTTAAGGATGTAGCCGTGTGCATCCAGTTCAAGCAAGGGTAAGCCTTCTTCAAAAGCATGCACATAAGCACTCAGTTCACGGACGTGGTTCTGGCTCTGTTGAAGACGTTCTTGGACTTTTTTACTGCGCGTAAACATTGCTGATACTTCCGCAGGTTATGGATAGGGGCACCTCTGCCGCCTGCCTCGTTGTGCGGCAGGCCATGGCGCCATTATCCATAAACCTATACAGAAATATAATTACGTATAGCTATTGAGGCGTATTTAACACTCTATGACATCACCTGCGCTTTAGGCCTTAGGGCTTGATGCCTTAAGCGCTGCAAGTTGGCGTTTAAGCTCAGCCACTTCAGCTTCTAACTCATAAACGCGTTGCTGCGCATCGACCTGTGCGCTCACATCTTTTTGCACGCCAATAAAATAGGTCAGCTGATCGGCTTCATTAAAGGCTGGGGTAATTGAGAGCTCATTCCAAAAAGCACTACCGTCTTTACGGTAATTGCGGATGATCTGCCGGCAGGGACGCTGTTCGCGCATGGCTTGGCGAATGGCCTCTAGGCCTTGCTGGTCACGGTCTTCACCCTGTAAGAAACGGCAATCCTGGTAAAGAATATCGTCGACTTTGTAGCCTGTTAAACGCTCAAACGCAGGGTTGGCGTAGATCAGAATATTGTCATCGCCCTCTTGCTCGGCCACCACGATTCCATCAATTGAAGCATCAATGACAAGTTGCAATAGCTTTGCGTTGATCATGACTGAATCCTTACGAGGTTTGCGCCATTTTAGAGTAAGTGTCCAACATAAAGCGCTAGGTGCATACCAAATCTACGGTCAACCTATCCGCAAGAGTGTCGGTATCGACCCTGCCCGCGCTACACTACGGCCATCAAGATCAAGGCAATCTGTATGAGCGAATCCCCCACCACCCTACCCCATGATGAGGATTTACTGCCCATCCGTGAGGTCGTGCGCCTAACAGGGATCAACCCGGTCACCTTACGCGCATGGGAAAGGCGCTATGGGCTGATTCAGCCGATCCGCACCGAAGGGGGCCATCGCCTGTATACCCAGCACGATATTGCCACCATCCTTGAGGCCATGCGCTGGACTGAGCGCGGCGTTGCCGTGAGTAAAGTGGGCGAGCTGATCAATCGTAGCGAGGCCCAGCACAGTACGGCAACGTTTGAATCGTCAGAACATACAGCGCTTCAAAACGAAATTCTTGACGCCTTAAAGCACTTTGATGAAAACCAGCTTGAGCAGCTCTTTGGGCAGAGTTTTACTCGCCACCCGCTTGGCACGCTGATCGATGATATCTGGCTTGCGGTGTGGCACCAATTGCGCCATGAAGAAGGCTTTGGCGTCACCAGTCAGCTGTTATTTTTAGAAAGCTTTTTAAGAAGCCGTTTTTTACAGCGCCTCTACAGCATGCGCCAACCTAAAAAGACGCCCATCTTGGTGGCATCGCTTTCCGGGCAGTGCCATGACATTTCGTTACTGGCACATGCGGTGTTATTAGCAGGCGATGAAGGCGCGGTACGTGTTCTTGCAGCCAATCAACCTGTTGATGAGCTTGCCATCGTCTGCCAAGCGATCAAGCCTCAAGCCTTAGTGCTTTTTGCAGACGTCCAACCCACCCAACTACAGCTACGCCACGTACATAAGCTGGCCTTAGCCATCGACTGCCCGCTCGCGCTTTCAGGGGTTGGGGCATCTTTATTAGATGAAACCCTAACCGGCAGCGCCATTGCCAATTTAGGCAGTAATGGCAGGTTGATGCGCCGCCGTTTAGAAAGCTTTATCGACGGGCATTTAGACACCTAAGCGCTAACACCCGCCACGCCTTGTCGTGGACATTTATGCCAGTGCCTCTACAATGGCGCTGGTCGTACCGGTCGCAGCCTACCCGGACAAAACAAGGAACCCTACATGAACGCTCTGTTGATCTGCTCCGGCGGATTCGACTCCGTGACGCTGGCCTATCGGTTAGCGGCGGAGCATGCCCTTGGCGCACTGTTGACCTTTGATTACGGTCAGCGCCATGTCAAAGAAATTAACACAGCACGCCTTGCTGCAAAGAACCTAAACGTGCCTCACGTGGTGATGGATATCAGCACCATTGGCCGTGAACTGACCTCGGCGTTAACCTCTGACATCGATGTCCCTCACGGGCATTACCGTGAAGAGACCATGCGCCTGACCGTGGTGCCTAATCGCAATGCGATTATGCTGACCATTGCCTTTGGGATTGCAGCGTCCCGCAACCTCGATACCGTAGCCCTTGCCGTGCATGGCGGCGATCACTTTATCTACCCTGATTGCCGGCCTGAATTTATTGAGCAATTTGCCACGATGCAGGCCCAAGCGCTGGAAGGCGTTGCCGATATTGCGATCCATGCGCCTTATGTCTTAGTCGATAAAGCCGCTATTGCTAAAGATGCCGCACGCTTTAACGTGCCGATTCACGAGACCTGGTCGTGCTATGAAGGCGCAGAGAAGCACTGCGGCTGTTGCGGCACTTGTGTGGAGCGGATTGAAGCCATGGCTCTTGCGGGGGTCACCGACCCTACGCCTTATCAGGATGATCAGTACTGGCGTAAAGCGGTCGCGAGGATGAACACATGTTCCGTATAAAAAAGGAATTTCACTTCTCAGCCTCGCACCAACTGCATCAAATGCCTGCCGATCATCCGTGCGCGCGCCTGCATGGGCATAACTATGTGGTGGTCTTGGAGCTTGCCAGCGAGACGTTAGATCAATACGGTTTTGTGCGTGATTACTTAGAACTCAAAGCCTTTAAAGCCTATATCGACGATCATCTCGACCATCGGCATTTAAACGATGTGCTGGGCGATGAATGCACCACAGCAGAACGCATGGCCAAGCATCTTTATGACTGGGCTAAAGTGCGCTGGCCAGAGGTCAGTGCTGTGGCGGTTTCAGAGACCCCGAAAACTTGGGCGGAGTACCGGCCATGATCGCGGTGAGCGAAATTTTTGGCCCCACGGTACAAGGTGAAGGCGCACTGATTGGCGTACCAACGGTGTTTGTGCGCACCGGCGGCTGCGACTACCGCTGCAGTTGGTGCGACACCCGATACGCTGTGGATGTGGCGTTTAAAAAAGAGTGGCTACCAAGCTCAACCGAAGCCATTTTGGCCGAGATCAACCGCCTAAGCGGCGCACCTATTTTGGTGACACTGTCTGGCGGCAATCCGGCCTTGCAGCCGTTAGCTGAACTGATCACGCAAGGTCAGCAGCAAGGTCATCGCTTTGCCTTAGAGACCCAAGGTAGCATCGCGCAAGATTGGTTTGCTGAGCTTGAGTACTTAACCCTAAGTCCTAAACCGCCTTCCTCAGGAATGGCCTTCAATGCAGATAAATTTGCGGCCTGTTTAAGGGCGGCAGGCAAGGCCAAGGTCAGTTTAAAGCTGGTGATCGCAGATGAAGCCGACTACCTCTGGGCTCAAAACTTAGCAGCACACTACCCAACGCTTGCTGTGTATTTACAGCCCTGCAACCTGACCCCTGCCACACCTAACGCACCTGACACGCTGGCCGATGTGTCAGCGCTTAACCAACGCTTTCAATGGCTGGTTGCGCGCACGACACAAGACAGATGGTACAGCGCACGCATCCTACCGCAGCTACATGTGCTGATTTGGAATAACGAACGCGGCGTGTAAGCGAACTGCCCGCCACGCATGGCTGCGACCTTGGCGGGCAATTAGTCTGAATACTTGAGCCTTTTTGCAGTCTGCTAAGGATCACACCTTTCAAAGGCTTGGTTATGTCTTTTGCAAATTATCTCTTAGCCCCTGTTGCTTTAGTCGCCTTCACAGCATCCGCAGCCGATGGGCTTAGCTCCGCTTATAAAGTGTGTATGGATCGTTCTGAGGGCGTAACGATAAATATGCAGGAATGCATTACTGCCGAAACCGGCAGACACGATGCACGCCTTAATCAAAACTATAAAGCAGCGCTACAAACTCTTGATGCCCCTCAGCAGGTGGACCTGCGTGATGCGCAGCGGGCATGGATTACATTTCGCGATACCGAATGCGGGTTTATTGCACGCCTTACAGGCGGCAGCATCGACCGGATTAACGGCGCCAACTGTATGCTTGAGATGACCAAAACCCGCGCCGATACGTTAGATGACTTACTGAAACTTTATTTAGGTGACTAAAAAAACCGGCAACCACAGAGTGAGTGCCGGTTT
>X137_Gaur__coassemble_176_pt1 | contig 15674 bp, 11 predicted proteins | sample X137_Gaur__metabat2_high_PE_003 | metagenome-assembled genome bin X137_Gaur
AGGACACCGCCCTTTCACGGCGGTAACAGGGGTTCGAGTCCCCTAGGGGACGCCACTTTTTTCCGCGTTTTGCGGACCTTGAGCCCACCTCTTTGTAGGTGGGCTTTTTGTTTCTCGGCACATATTTGTTTGGCACCGTGATCAGGGCAGGGCATCATAGTCCTCTTCGTGAGGAGTGCCGATGGATCTTTGTATCTTTTCAGATCGTGCCAGTTGCGAGCGTGCCCTTGGTGCTCAGCTAGAAACGCGCGTTGCATCTGCTATTGCGGAGAGGTCGTTTGCCTTTGCCGCACTTGCCGGGGGCGCCACCCCAATTGCTTTGTACCAGCGAATTGGCACTCGAATAGACAGCTCGCGGCTTCGGATTTGCCCAACAGATGAACGCTGGGGACCTTTAGAGAGCCAAAACCGTAATGGTTTGATGCTTTCGAAAATCTTTAAGCAAGCACAACTGATTTCGTCACCGTTTAGTGGCGAAATGGAGCCCGATGCTGCGTCTTGGTTCGACGCACTGGAGGCGAATCTACCTTTTGATATTTGCCTGCTAGGTATGGGGGAGGATGGGCATATCGCCTCTATTTTTCCGCATATGGATAACGCTGAATTGGCGTTGGATCTCAGTGCGTTCCCAGCTATTTTGACTGCTCAAGCGCCGGTCGAGCCTCGTCTTCGTTTAACGCCAAATCTTGCCATGTTATTAAAGACTCGCTGGCTTGGCCTGCTGATCTATGGTGAAGCCAAGCGTGAGCTTATCGAGCGGGCGGCTTTGGGACAGTGTCCTGAACTACCTATACAGGCGCTGCTGGCTCAAAAGCATCATATTGTGCATGTGTACTGGGCGCCGTAAGGAGTAGGTCGTGGTGAAGCAAGCGATTCTAGAGGTTACCCGTGCGATTGAGGTGCGCTCAGCCAAAACGCGTGCACGTTATCTGGCGCATTTAGCAGAAGCACCGGCAAGACGAGAGGCGCTGGCGTGCTCAAATATGGCTCATAGCATGGCGAGCCTTTCATCTGAAGAAAAGCTCCTGTTTAAACAGCATCACCATGCGCATATCGGCATTATCACCAGTTATAACGATATGTTGTCCGCCCATGCGCCGTATCAGGGTTACCCTGAAGTACTCAAGAATGCGCTGCATCAGCTGGGTGCCAGTGCTCAAGTTGCAGCCGGTGTACCTGCAATGTGCGATGGGGTTACCCAGGGTGCGTCGGGTATGCAGTTATCGCTATTTTCTCGGGACCTTATAGCTCAAGCCACTGCCATCGGTTTGACTCATGGGGTTTTTGATGGCGGCTTGTATCTTGGGGTGTGCGATAAAATCGTCCCTGGACTTTTGATTGGCGCCTTAAGTTTTGGGCATTTGCCGGCCGTATTTGTGCCGGCAGGGCCTATGGCTTCTGGTATTGCAAATGCTGAAAAAGCCAAAGTCCGTCAAGCCTATGCGAAAGGCGAGGTGAGTCGTGAACAGCTGTTGGCTGTTGAGGAGGCCAGTTATCACAGTAAGGGTACCTGTACGTTTTACGGTACTGCCAATACCAACCAGTTATTGTTGGAAGCCATGGGCTTGCATGTGCCGGGTGCGGCATTTGTGCATCCAGAAAGTGGCTTGCGTGAGCACTTTAATCAGCAGGCGGCGGCAGCAGTACTCAATAACACGACAGTAGGTTCAAGACCTTTGGGGTTGGGTCAACTAATGACCAGTCGCGTCATCGTCAATGCTGTGGTGGCGTTACTGGCAAGTGGGGGATCTACTAACCATACCTTGCATCTACCGGCTATCGCGAAGGCCGCGGGCTTTACGCTCACGTGGGATGATATTGCCGCTTTGGCAAAAGTTGTGCCGTTACTAGCACGGGTGTACCCAAATGGTTCAGCGGATGTTAATCAGTTTCAGGCGGCGGGTGGCCCGGCTTGGATCATTCGTGAGCTGCTAAATGCGGGGCTGATGCACAACGAGGTGGCAACGATTGTAGGAGAAGGGCTATATGACTATTGCCAAGAACCCTGTATTCAACATACGCGCCTGAGTTGGCGAGCCTTGCCGCAACAATCTCCTGACCCCAAAATTGTTCGCACATACGCTGATCCATTTTTACCTTATGCGGGATTGAATGTGGTTTCAGGCAATATTGGTCGAGCCATTGTTAAAACCTCGGCGGTTGACCCCAGCTTTTGGCGTATTCGTGCTCAAGCGAAGGTGTTTGATTCTGAGCAAGCGGTGCATGAAGCCTATGCGTCTGGGCAATTAACAGGGGATTTTGTGTTAGTTGTACGCTTTCAAGGGCCGCGCGCTAACGGTATGCCTGAACTGCATCAATTGATGCCGCTACTGGTTAATCTTCAGCAGCAAGGACAACGTGTTGCGTTAGTCACCGATGGCCGACTCTCGGGAGCATCAGGTCAGGTACTCTGTGCTATCCACGTAACCCCTGAAGCGGCTGCGGACGGCTTGCTAGCCAAGGTCGAAGAAGGCGACTGGGTTGAGATAGACGCTGAAAAAGGTGTACTAACACTGGATGTTGCGTCGCAAACCCTTATGATGCGCACACCCGAAAGGCCCGTGCCCATTCAAGCATGGGGCTATGGCTTGGAACTCTTCACTGTTCAACGCCAGCTTGCAATGAGTGCAGAGCAAGGTGGTGGCTGGCTGTATCAGAATAAGGAATAAGGCTTTGCACCTTCAAATTGATGATGTACTGCGCAAGGCATGGCCCGTAATGCCCGTTATGGTGATTGATGATGCCGCGCTGGCTGTCGATCTTGCCAAGGCATTGCACGCTGGTGGCGTTGACGTGCTTGAAATTACCTTGCGTACGCCTCAAGCACTTGAAGCATTGGCCAATATACGTAAAGCCTTGCCAGATTTACTGGTCGGTGCTGGGACGATTATTCATGCCGAACAGTTTCAAGAAGCTAAAGATGCAGGTGCTCAGTTTGCGGTCAGTCCTGGTTTTACCAGCCGGTTAGCCCTTGCTGCCGAAGAGACCGCATTACCTTATTTGCCCGCCGTCATGACACCTTCAGACGTGCTGCAAGCCTTAGAGTGTGGCTATCGTGCACTTAAGCTATTTCCGGCTAACGGATCAGCGAGTATTAAAATGCTCAAGAGTTTTAAAGGCCCCTTTACCGGAATCCGCTTTTGTCCAACAGGCGGAATTAGCCCAGATAATTTATTGAGTTTCTTAAGTCTGCCTAATGTGGCGTGTGTCGGGGGCACATGGATTGCTCCCCAAAATTTGGTTAAAGCCCGTGCATGGGATCAGATTACGCAGTTGGCCAAAGACGCGCGTCAGCTGGCTGCAAGCTTGGAGCACTGAAGATGAACTGGGATATTGCTGATCCATTTGTTATCGACATCACCGTTAATTGTGATGACATCGATGGATTGGGCCATGCGAATAACGCGGTCTATGTCACCTGGCTTGAGCGTTGTGCGTGGCGCCACTCGCAGCGTTTAGGGCTGGATCTTGTCGAATATCGAAGGTTGAATCGTGCCATGGCTGTTTTACGCCATGAGATCGATTATTTGGCGGCAGCCTATGAGAACGAAGAGCTTAAAATGGGCACATGGATCATTGAGTCCGATCATAAGCTTAAAATGACTCGACACTTTCAGCTTATTCGACCTAGTGATCAAACCACTTTGCTACGTGCGCGCACGACCTTTGTATGTATTGAACTGGATACCGGCAAGCCTAAGCGAATGCCGCAGGAGTTTATTGAAGGCTATGGTCAGGCGACGCTTGCAGCTTTCAAAAGTTAATACCTTGCGTAAACTAGCGCGCTTTTGCGCTCGAGAAGTCTGATGCAAATTGCGCTAGCGCCTATGGAAGGCTTGGTGGATGACATTCTGCGTGATGTCTTGACTCAAGTTGGCGGTATTGATTGGTGTGTCACTGAGTTTATTCGGGTCAATGACCGCCTCTTGCCTGAAGCAAGTTTTTTGCGCTTAGCGCCTGAGCTTGAAATGGGCGCTAAAACGCGCGCAGGAACGCCTATGCGCGTGCAACTGCTAGGCTCTGATCCAGTCTGCCTTGCTGAGAATGCCGCTCGCGTCTGTGAGCTAGGCGCTCCTGTTGTTGATCTTAATTTTGGCTGTCCGGCCAAAACCGTTAATAAGTCCCGTGGTGGCGCGGTGCTCTTAAAAGAGCCTGAGCTTTTGCATCAGATTATGCAGGAAGTGCGGCGAGCGGTTCCCCGCAAGATTCCCGTTACGGCCAAAATGCGCTTGGGTTACGACAGCCCAGACAGCGCACTTGAATGCGCACAGGCGTTGGTGTCGGGGGGCGCAGAGCAACTTGTGGTACATGCTCGCACTAAGGTCGATGGCTATAAACCACCTGCTCACTGGGAGTGGGTGGCACGAATTAAAGATGTCGTTAGTGTGCCTGTGTATGCCAACGGTGAGGTTTGGACGGTTGACGATTGGCGTCGCTGCCGTGAGGTCAGTGGCGTTGATGATGTAATGATTGGTCGTGGGCTTGTCGCGCGTCCTGATTTGGCGGCTCAAATTGCCCAAGCTCGTGCAGGTGTTGAAGTGACGCCTTGGCGTTGGGTGGATCTTCACCCGCTGCTGGTGAGCTTTTGGCAGCAAGCGCGGCTTAAACTCAAACCTCATTATGCACCGGGCAGGCTTAAACAGTGGTTATCTATGCTGCGGCAAAGCTATGTGGAGGCGGAAATGCTGTTTGAGCAGATTCGTCGTCTGACTGACTGTGATCAGATTGAGCATTGGGTGCAAATGTCAGGCAGATGGACGGACTTGAAATCTCTCTAAGTGCCCTTACTTATTTCATACAGGATGCCGAAGACGGGTCCTGTAATTATCTTGCTGACTATCAGGAGACGATGAAATGAGTACTGTAGTGTCGATGGCCCCTTTATTCCGTCAATCGGTTGGTTTTGACCGGTTTAACGATTTGTTTGAGTCTGCGCTGCGTAATGAAAGCGCAAGCTCCTACCCACCCTACAACGTGGAAAAGCATGGTGAAGATGCTTATCGTATCGTGGTGGCCGCAGCAGGTCTGCGTGATGAAGATTTAGAGCTGCAAGTTGAGCGCGGCGTACTGACGGTGACTGGCGGTAAGCGTGAAAAAGCAGAACAGTCGGTTACGTATCTGCATCAAGGTATTGCGCAGCGTAGTTTTAAGCTGTCGTTTCGCTTAGCGGATCATATTGAAGTGCAAGGTGCAGCGCTTGAGAACGGACTTCTCAATATCGATCTCCTGCGCATTGTGCCTGAGGAAGCGAAGGTTAAACGCATTCCGATTACGGTTGGCAAGTCATAAAAGAAAAGGCGCCTCAAGGGCGCCTTTTTTATTGGTTGATCAATTGGATGAATGCCTTTATCGGTAAGGGGCGACTGAAGAAATAGCCTTGGTATTGATAGCAGGCTTGATTGTGTAAAAACGCTAGTTGTTCCTGTGTTTCAACACCTTCAGCAATGGTTTCAAGTTGTAGGCTTTGTGACATGGCAATGATGGCGCAGGTAATCGCTGTGTCGTTCTGATCCTCTGTGCAATCTCTGATAAACGACTGATCAATTTTGATGGTGTCGATTGGCAATCGCTTGAGGTATGTCAGAGATGAGTAACCTGTACCAAAGTCATCCATTGCGAAGCCTATGCCCAGTTGCTTGAGCTCAAGCATTTTGGCAATGGTTGCTTCAAGGTTATCAATAACGATGCCTTCGGTTATCTCAAGTTTAATGGCACTGCCACTGATACCGCTCTGCGCTAAACATTGGGCAACCTGTGAGGCAAACTCAGGATCACGAAACTGCCGCGGACTGATGTTCACACAGAGCTTAAACGTCTCGGGTGTAACGCCGCAGCGATGTTGTAGCTCAGCATACATTTCACATGCTTTACGCATAATGAAATGGCCTACATCGACAATCATCCCGGTTTCTTCAAGGACATGAATAAACTCAGCCGGTGATTGATAGCCACGTTCTGGGTGTTGCCAGCGCAGTAAGGCTTCAGCCCCAATAATGCTACGGGTCAGTGCATTAACCTGAGGTTGTAGATGCAGCTCGAACTCATCATGGGCCAGTGCGCTGCGTAAATCATGCTCTAGCCGTAAACGCTCACTGGCGGCTTGCTGCATCGAGGCTTGAAAAAACTCAACGGTATTGCGCCCGGCATCTTTAGCGCGATAAAGCGCAATATCTGCACGTTTCAAGATGTCTTCGGGGGTGTGGCCATGGTCAGGAATTAAGGCAACACCAATACTTGGACTGACCTGCAAGTTGAAGCGCTCAATAAGCATTGGCGCGCATAACAAGGCTCGAACGTGTTGGGCAATATGCAAAATTTCTTTATGGGCCTGTTCGCGCTCTTCACTAAAGCCATCCAGTAATACGACAAATTCATCACCGCCCAAGCGAGCAAGTGTATCGCCTGGTCGGGCACATGCTTCTAGGCGCGCACTGATCATCTTCAGTACCGCGTCACCTACGGAGTGACCGAGCGAGTCATTAATGTGCTTGAAGTGATCAAGGTCAATAAAAAGCAGTGCGCCTGTTCGAGCGTTTTTGAGGTTGTACGCAATATGCTGATTGAGCCGCTCCATAAGGAGTAGACGATTGGGCAGATTGGTTAACGCATCGTGATAAGCCAAATGGCGTATTTGGTTCTGGGCCACTTCAAGTGCGCGCGCAGACTCACGTTGCTCGGTAATATCGCGAATGGTGGTGGCTTGGCATAAATCGCCGTTAATGCGAATAAGTCGCGAGGAAAAAATACAGGTTAAAAGCTTACGATCACGGGTATAAAACAGCGCTTCCTCATTATCTAAGCAACCTGTTTTTCGAATTTTTTCAAAGAAGACTAATCGTACGTTCGGTTCAGCCCAAAAACCTATTTCGGCAGAGCTATGGCCGATTAAGTCACCCGCTTTCCAGTTAAATGTTTTACAAAAGCTTGGGTTGACTTCAATAAATGCCCCGTCACGTAAGCGCGTGAGGCAAATGGCATCGGGGCTTGATTGAAATAGGGTGGCGTATTTGTCGTTGGATAAGCGCAGTGCCTGCTCGCGCTGAACATCCTCAGTGATATCTCTGACCGTGCCTGTCATGCGCACCGCTTTGCCGGTTTTATCCCGATAGAGCTTGGCTACGCTTTCGATATCACGCTGACTGCCGTCAGGTCTGGTGATTTGGTAACTCACTTTAAATGAGTCTGTTAGCCCTTTAAGTGCTTCTTGAAAGGTTGCAAAAATACGTGTTTGTTCCGTAGGGCCAAGTGTGCTGTAAAACTCGTTAAAGCTGCCTTGGAACGAGTCGTTCGCTAGGCCGTGAATAAGCGAGGACCTTTTAGAGCCATAGAGTCTGTCACGAACCATATCCCAGTCCCAGTTACCGAGATTGGCTGCATCCATAGCCAGTTGTAAACGCTGTTCGCTTTGTTCGAGGGCTGCTTCTTGCTGAAGCTGGCGAGTGATATTGCGGATGGTTAAAACCAAGCATGGAATTCCATCCAGCTCGATTTCTGCACCAAACATTAAGTGGGTTGTAAGGCGATTTTGATATTTATTATTAAACTGAACCGTAACGGGTGTGCGTTGCGTTAGGCAGTGCTCAATGACACGTTTACGGTCACTTGGATGGGCCCAAATGCCGAGCTCGCTAGCGGTTTTGCCAATCACTTCGGCGTCACTAAAGCCGGTTTGTTCGCGAAAACTGCGATTGACCTCAATATAACGGCCGGTTTCTTTCTCGGTAATCACGATTGCATCAGGGCTTGAGTCAAAGGCCAGCGAGCGAATCGCTTCACTGTTTTTTAGGGCCTGCTCTGTACGCTGTAGGTCTGTACTTTCAACAAAACTACACAGCAGCATTTCCTGACTATCAAGCTCGATCAGCTGCATGCTTAGCAGCCCTTCGATCGCTTTGCCGGAGCGGGTTCTAACCCAGACTTGTTGGGTAAGTGGCGTAATGCTTTCGCGCGCTTTAAGGCGCATCATTTCGCGCTCTTCTGGATGCACCCACACGTTAAGGTCAATCGTGGTGCGACCCATTACCTCTTCGCTTTCCCAGCCAAAAACCCTCGTTACGTTTTTATTAGCGCTCACAATGGTGCCGTCGTCATAGCTGATCAGTAGCATGACGTTCGGGCTTAGATGAAACAGGCTAGAAAAGTGGTGTCGGGAGCTGCGCAACGCTTTTTCACGAAGCTGTTGTTCGGTGCAGTCTCTTAAGATGCCGAGAACCTCTGTATCACCCTGCTCGTTGGAGTTGATATGGGCATTTAATTCGAGCCAAATCCGCTGTCCATCAACGCGCTTTATCCGGTGTAGAAATGGTGCTTGTGAAGCGCCATTGCCGATAGCCTGTAAGTATCGACTTAATGCGTCTCGGTCTTCAGGGTAAACCTGCTCAAGATAGTTAGGCGGCAGTGGAGAGTGCGCAAACCCCAGTAGCGCGTGAGCACCTTTGGAGAGCTCCAGCGTTCGATGGGTAAAGTTCCAGCGGCAAAACCCCATGCCGGCTTGGTCAATTGCGCGAAGCGCGGGGTTGTCATGGTGGGCGCCGGCATCGAGCTTTATGTGATGCCAAAGAGCGTCAGCATTATAGAGTGTGGCCATCACAACAGGCCCCCTCTGTGCATGTTGCACAGGGCAGGAGATAGAGGCATCTAAGACTCACTTTTTTATTATCTTTATAAGTTCAAGGTAGTCCTCTAAATCTGTGGTGGCAATAGCCTATTGATGTGTATCGAGCAATTGCATGAACGCTTTTGCGGCATTGCTCAAAGTTCTTTCAGTATGCACGATGTAACCCAGAGAACGGCTCAGGGAAATGTTAGGCATTTCAAGGGCAATGACTTGTTCATCGAGCATAGTGCGTGGCAATACACTCCATGCAATACCAATTGAAACCATCATCTTAATGGTCTCCATATAGTTGGTACTCATGCTGATTTCAGGTGTAAGACCTTCTTGTTGGAATAGGCGATGCACAATGTGGTGTGTAAAGGTATTGCCCCCGGGAAAGACAGCAGGGTGACGTGCGATATCTTGTAGGCTTACGTGTTGTGCACGGTCCAACGCATGGCCCGGTGCAACGACAAATGCTAACGGATCATCCCAGACCTTAGTTGCCTTGATTGGGGCTGCGGTATTAGGGGCTAGTGTGATGACGGCAAGTTCGGTACGACCATGCAAGACTTCTTCATAAGCCACTTCTGAATCTAAAAAGCGTATGTCCAAGGTGACTTTGGGATAACGCTGGGTAAAGGTGCGCAAAATAGCCGGTAAGCGATGCAGGCCAATATGGTGGCTGGTTGCAAGAGCCAGGCGACCACTGATCTCGCCGTTGAGATTCGTTAAGGCGCGGCGAGTATCTTCAAGCACATTAATAATTTGATAGGCACGCGGTAATAGGGCTTGACCTGCCTCCGTCAGTCTTACTTCTCGACCTAATCGATCAAAAAGCCGAATGTTCATTTGCAGCTCAAGTGCTGCAATGCGCTTACTGATTGCAGGCTGGGTTAGATGCAAGCGCTCGGCGGCAAGCGAGAAGCCACCGGATTCGGCCACGGCTATAAAAGCCGATAGATTGGCAAGATCCATAGCGCACACACCTTTATCTGTATTCCCTTAAGGAATGAATTGGATAAAAAATATGAATTTGAGTAATTCCTAAGAAGACTTTAGCATCAATTTATTAGCGCACCTAAATGCGCACCGAAACTAATGAGGAGTCTCCAATGGCCGGCAGAACGCTTTACGACAAGCTCTGGGATATGCATGAGGTGAAACGCCGTGATGACGGGTCCTCATTGATCTATATCGATCGCCAGATTCTGCACGAAGTGACGTCGCCTCAAGCATTTGAGGGCTTGCGTTTAGCTAATCGTAAGCCGTGGCGCGTTGATGCCAATATTGCTACCCCTGACCATAACGTGCCGACTACCAAAGGTGAGCGTCAAGGTGGGGTAGAGGCGATTGTCGATGAAGTCTCGCGTATTCAGGTGCAAACCTTGGATGAGAACTGCGATGACTTCGGCATCTTAGAATTTAAGATGAACGATGTGCGTCAAGGTATTGTGCACGTGGTCGGTCCAGAGCAAGGCGCAACCTTGCCCGGTATGACCGTTGTTTGTGGTGACTCACATACTTCAACGCACGGTGCGTTCGGCGCGCTGGCGCACGGTATCGGCACTTCAGAAGTTGAGCATGTGTTAGCAACCCAGTGCTTGGTTGCTAAGAAAATGAAAAACATGCAGGTGCGGGTTGAAGGTAAATTGGCCTTCGGCGTGACTGCAAAAGATATCGTGCTGGCTGTGATCGGTAAAATCGGTACCGCAGGCGGTAATGGTCATGCACTTGAGTTCGCCGGTAGCGCCATTCGTGACCTTTCTATGGAAGGACGCATGACCATCTGCAACATGTCCATCGAAGCAGGTGCACGCGTGGGTATGGTGGCGGTCGATGAAAAAACCATCGAGTACGTGAAAGGACGTCCTTATGCACCCAAAGGTGCTGATTGGGATAAAGCAGTTGCCGTTTGGGCCGATTTAAAGTCTGACGATGATGCTGTGTTTGACACCATCGTTGAACTTAAAGCTGAAGAGATCAAACCACAGGTTTCGTGGGGCACCTCGCCAGAGATGGTTTTGGCGGTCGATGAGCGTGTACCTGATCCTGCGCAAGAAGCCGATCCGGTGAAGCGCGATTCGATTGAGCGTGCACTTAAGTACATGGGCTTAAAAGCGAATCAAGCCATTACTGATATCAAAGTGGATCGAGTCTTTATCGGCTCTTGCACCAACTCACGTATCGAAGATTTACGTGCAGCGGCAGAAGTTGCGAAAGGACGCAAGGTTGCTTCAAGTGTCATTCAGGCGATGGTCGTGCCCGGTTCAGGGCTTGTTAAAGCGCAAGCTGAAGCAGAAGGCTTGGACAAAATTTTCGTTGAAGCCGGTTTTGAATGGCGTGAGCCGGGCTGCTCGATGTGCCTTGCAATGAACCCTGATAAGTTGGGCAGTGGCGAGCATTGCGCTTCCACCTCAAACCGCAACTTTGAGGGGCGCCAAGGTGCTGGTGGTCGCACGCATTTGGTGAGCCCAGCAATGGCAGCGGCAGCAGCGGTAAGCGGTCACTTTGTTGATGTTCGTGACTTGATCCAAGCCTGAGGAGTTTATTCATGAAAGCCTTTACCCAACACACAGGTTTGGTTTGCCCATTGGATCGCGCGAACGTCGATACCGATCAGATCATCCCTAAACAGTTTTTAAAGTCTATTAAACGTTCAGGTTTTGGCCCGAACTTGTTTGATGAGTGGCGTTACTTGGATGTGGGGCAGCCTAATCAAGACTGCTCAACGCGTCCGGTTAATCCAGAGTTTGTACTGAATTTTCCACGCTACCAAGGTGCAAGTGTGCTCTTAGCGCGTGAGAACTTTGGTTGTGGCTCAAGCCGTGAACATGCGCCATGGGCGTTAGAAGAGTACGGGTTTCGCACCATCATCGCGCCCAGTTTCGCGGACATCTTCTTCAACAACAGCTTCAAGAACGGCCTGCTGCCCATCGTTTTAGCTGAAAACGAAGTCGACGCACTGTTTGAACAGGCTGAAGCCAATGTGGGCTATCAACTGACTGTGGATTTAGCTGCGCAAACTGTGACGCGTCCAGATGGCGTTCAGTACCGCTTTGAAATTGATGCCTTCCGTAAACACTGCTTACTAAATGGCTTAGATGACATTGGTTTAACCCTGCAAGACGCTGAAGCCATTAAAGCGTTTGAGGCTAAGCATCAAGCTGCACAGCCTTGGTTATTTAACGCATTTAATTGATCACCAGGGCCGCAGGTCGGCCCGTAGCTACTTTGGAAAAGTCATGACTAAAAAGATTTTAGTGTTACCGGGCGATGGTATTGGCCCTGAGATTATTAAAGAAGCGCTTAAAGTTCTGGATCTGGCCAACAACAAGTTTAATTTAGGTGTTGAGCTGAGCCATGACGATTTGGGTGGCGCAGCGATTGACCGTTATGGTGTGCCACTGGCAGATGAAACTTTAGCGCACGCACGCACGGTTGATGCGATCTTATTAGGTGCAGTCGGTGGTCCTAAGTGGGATACCATCGATCCTGCCATCCGCCCTGAGCGCGGTCTTCTGAAAATTCGCTCGCAATTGGGCTTATTTGGTAACCTGCGTCCGGCACTGCTGTATCCGCAGTTGGCTGCGGCTTCAAGCTTAAAGCCTGAAGTGGTTGCAGGCTTAGATATTTTGATCGTGCGTGAGTTAACCGGCGGTATTTACTTTGGTCAGCCACGCGAGTCAAAAGTCTTAGAAAACGGCGAGCGTATGGCATTTGATACGCTGCCATACACTGAGAGCGAAGTGCGTCGCATTGCTAAAGTTGGTTTTGATATGGCGCGCGTTCGTAACAAGAAGCTGTGCTCTGTTGATAAAGCCAACGTATTAGCTTCCAGCCAGTTGTGGCGTGCAGTCGTTGAAGAAGTTGCTAAAGACTACCCAGATGTTGAGCTTTCACACATGTACGTCGATAACGCTGCGATGCAATTGGTGCGTGCACCGAAGCAGTTTGATGTCATCGTGACTGACAACATGTTCGGTGACATCCTCTCCGACCAAGCCTCAATGCTGACCGGTTCAATCGGTATGCTGCCATCGGCCTCGTTGAACTCCAGCAACCAAGGTATGTACGAACCTTGCCATGGCTCTGCACCTGATATCGCAGGCATGGGCATCGCTAACCCGTTGGCGACTATTTTGTCTGTTTCGATGATGCTGCGTTACAGCTTTAACGAAGTAGCAGCCGCTAACGCTATTGAACAAGCTGTCAGCAATGTGCTCGATCAAGGTTTACGTACTGGCGATATTTACTCTGAAGGCTGCCAGAAAGTTGGAACCGTCGAAATGGGCGATGCAGTAGTCGCAGCGCTCGCGAAGTTGTAATCTCTTGGCCCGCCTTGTTACCGGGCGGGTCAAACTATAAAGGTGTAGTGGCAATGAAACGTGTTGGTCTGATCGGTTGGCGTGGCATGGTCGGTTCTGTGCTCATGCAGCGTATGCTGGAAGAGCGGGACTTTGACTTAATTGAGCCTGTGTTTTTCACCACCTCCAATGTCGGTGGACAAGGTCCTGCCATTGGCAAAGAAACTGCGGCATTAAAAGATGCTTACAGTATCGATGAGCTTAAGACCCTCGACGTAATTCTCACCTGCCAAGGTGGCGACTACACCAACGAGGTGTTTCCTAAGCTGCGTGAAGCAGGTTGGAATGGCTATTGGATCGATGCGGCCTCATCGCTGCGTATGAGCGACGATGCAGTGATCGTGCTGGATCCTGTAAACCGTAAAGTCATTGATCAGCAGCTCGATGCAGGCACTAAGAACTATATCGGTGGTAACTGCACCGTAAGTCTTATGCTGATGGCACTAGGCGGCCTATATGAGGCAGGTTTAGTTGAGTGGATGAGCGCGATGACCTATCAAGCGGCATCCGGTGCTGGCGCGCAGAATATGCGTGAGCTGATCAAGCAGATGGGGGCTATTAATGGCGCAGTCGCTGATGATCTGGCAAACCCTGCGGCAGCCATTTTAGATATCGACCGTAAAGTGGCGGAAACCATGCGTGGTGACGCCTTCCCAGTTGATAACTTTGGCGTGCCATTGGCTGGTAGCGTAATTCCTTACATTGATAAAGAATTGCCTAATGGACAAAGCCGTGAAGAATGGAAGGCGCAAGCGGAAACCAACAAGATTTTGGGTCGTTTTAAAAACCCAATTCCAGTAGATGGTATCTGTGTACGTGTAGGTGCTATGCGTTGCCATAGCCAAGCACTGACCATTAAGCTTAATAAAGATGTGCCGTTGTCCGACATCGAAGGCTTAATCAGCCAGCACAACCCTTGGGTTAAACTGATTCCGAATCAGCGTGACTTAAGTATTAAAGAGCTGAGCCCAACGGCGGTTACCGGTACGTTGACTGTACCTGTAGGCCGCTTACGTAAGCTCAATATGGGCTCGCAGTATCTCGGTGCTTTCACGGTGGGTGATCAGCTCTTATGGGGTGCGGCAGAGCCACTGCGTCGTATGCTGCGGATTTTGTTGGAGCGCTAAGTCACTGCAAAAAAGCCTCGCCAAGCGAGGCTTTTTTATTTATGCATTAAACACTTGATGGCGAAACTTAATAATATTGAGAGGTGTATGCGGCAAAGTGTGGATTGAGTCTGATAACGCAAGAAAGCTTATGAACTGTTGCTTGCACTGCTTTTAGTAGGATTGATAAAACACTTAAGCTCAAAGATACTCACGGGCACATCTACACATTTTTCGAACCTACTCTTAAAAGTTGGATTAATTGCTGGGTGGGGGCTTGCAAGTTTGCAATGCGCTCAGCAACGCTGAAACACCCGACTGTACGGGAAAAGGATAAAAAAGGATGACGCTATGATTCAGGTTCGCAAACTGGTACTGGCCATTGCGGCTGCTTCGGCAATTCACTCAGGATCAGTTCTGGCGCTTGGATTGGGCGAAGTCACTTTACGCTCAGCACTTAATCAGCCGCTAAATGCTGAAATTGAGTTGCTTCAGGCGCAAGGTTTGTCTTCGGCTGAACTAAGGGCGAGCTTGGCATCAGATGAGGCCTTTAATAATGCTGGCATTGATCGTCAGCATTTTTTGACAGGCCTTACGTTTACGCCGGTGGTTTTACCGAACGGCAAAAGTGTTATTCGTGTTAGCTCCAATGCGCCGGTGCGCGAGCCTTACCTAAACTTTTTGGTCGAAGTGAACTGGCCCAATGGTCGTTTGCTGCGCGAGTACACGTTGCTGCTTGATCCACCGCTGTATACCCCGCAGCCAGTTGTTGCCAGTAGCGTTCGTCCCGCTGTAAGTAGTAGCGTGCAAACAACAAGGCCAGTAGCCTCTGTTCCGCGTGCTGCGCAACCTGTACGCACTGCGCAATCCGCACCAGCACAGACACGAGATCAATATCGCACAACTTCGGCTGATACTTTGTGGTCAGTAGCCCAGCGAGTTTCGGGTGGCACTACGAATCAAGTTATGTTGGCCATTCAGGATTTAAATCCTGAGGCTTTTATTGATGGCAACATCAACCGTATGAAGCGTGGTCAAGTGCTACGCATGCCGGATGCTCAAGCCATTCAGCGCCGCTCTGCTCAAGAAGCAAGCCTTGAGGTCGCTGCGCAAAACCGCGCATGGTCAGCTGCGCGTAGCAAGCAATCGGTGCAGCGTCAGGTTGATGCAACGCCGCGTGCTCAAGCTGTATCCGCGCCTGCCGTAGCGGCTACCGATAGCTTACGTTTGGTGGGTGATGCCAGCGGCAAGGCTGCCGAAGGAAGCGAGCAGGGAAGTGTTCAAGGCAGTGCGCAAAGTGTCACTGCATTGAACGAAGCGCTCGCTATTACCAAAGAAAATCTAGATGTCAGTGCGCGTGAAAACGCTGAGCTCAAAGATCGCATGGCGGATCTGGAAAGCCAACTTGAGAAAGTTCAGCGTCTTATTGAGCTTAAAGACACGCAGTTGGCGAAGCTGCAAGCAGATTTAGAAGCTCGGCAAGCCAGCCCAAGTGCAATAGCCGCTGTTGAAAATGGGGTTGCTGCAGCGCCGGATGCCGCCCAGACTTCTGAGCCAGTTGAGCCAGTTGAGCCAGTTGAGCCAGTTGAGCCAGTTGAGCCAGTT
>X137_Gaur__coassemble_179_pt1 | contig 15476 bp, 16 predicted proteins | sample X137_Gaur__metabat2_high_PE_003 | metagenome-assembled genome bin X137_Gaur
ACCAGCACCAGCACCAGCACCAGCACCAGCACCAGCACCAGCACCAGCACCAGCAACAAAGACGGTATCTAAGCCTGTTGCAGCGAAAACACCTGTTGTGCCCGAAGCAGGTCCGCCGGCATGGGCACAAGAGCCTTTTGAATGCCTGCTGTTTGATGTGGCCGGTCTGACACTTGCGGTCCCACTAATTAGCCTTGGCAGCATCTATAAAATGGTGCCAGAGCAAATGACCCCTCTATTTGGTCAGCCCGCATGGTTTTTAGGCATGCTGCCCAGTCAGGCGGGTAATCTCAAAGTCATGGACACCGCGCGTGTTGTATTGGCAGAACGCTATCAACCCAGCATGCGCGATGATTTAAAATACGTTATATCTGTGCAGGGCTACGAATGGGCGCTGGCGGTGCATCAAGTGAACCGTGCCATTCGGCTTGATCCCAAACATGTTAAATGGCGAGGCAGCCGCGGCCAAAGACCTTGGCTTGCTGGCACTGTCGTTGAGCATATGTGCGCACTCATAGATGTAGAAGCGTTGGCTAAACTGATTGCCCAAGGCTCGTTTGCCACCCATTAAAAGATATAAGCGCCAAGGTAACTTGGTTAACACTAAAGCGGTTTACCGCATCAGCCGTACGAACGGCTAATTTTGAGGTCAGGACATGAAGAATACCTCTGCACAGGGTGCCGAAGATCCCATTCTGCAATGGGTAACCTTCCGTTTAGACAATGAGACCTATGGCATCAACGTGATGCAGGTCCAAGAAGTGCTGCGTTACACCGAAATTGCCCCAGTGCCCGGTGCGCCAAGCTATGTCTTAGGCATTATTAACCTGCGCGGTAATGTCGTAACGGTGATCGATACGCGTCAACGTTTTGGCTTAATGCCCGCGGATGTGACCGATAACACCCGCATTGTGATAATCGAGGCCGATAAACAAGTCGTGGGTATTTTGGTCGATGCTGTCGCTGAGGTGGTCTACCTGCGTCAGTCTGAGATCGAAACCGCACCTAATGTGGGTAACGATGAGTCGGCTAAGTTCATCCAAGGCGTTTGCAATAAAAATGGTGAGCTGCTGATTTTGGTTGAGTTAGAAAAAATGATGACCGCTGAAGAGTGGTCAGATTTGGAGAACATCTAACTTATGGCTGATTGGGGCTGGCTGCTGATCTGCATGCTTTGTGCCGCGTTGTTTGGTGGGGGGCTGTATTGCCAGCGCCTTAGCAATCAACTGCGTGTGTTAACAGAGCGTCTGGCCGATCAAGACACCGAACATCACCAGCATATGCGCGAAATTAATAAGCGTCTTGATGCTTATTTAGAAAGCAGCATTGGCATGGGTGAGGAGCTTCGTGAGCTGAGCGAGCTGGTCGCCCCTTTACCCGGCAAACTCACTCAGCTTGAGCAACGCGATCCTAGCGGCATCTCTTTTAGCCAAGCGGCTAAGTTGGTCGGTATGGGTGCCAGCGCTGATGACATCGCGCAGTCATGCGGTTTAAACCGTGGTGAAGCTGAGTTGGTCAGTCGTTTAAATATGCCTAAAAGCTAGTGTTCTAAAAGTGGCGGCGGGTCAGTTTCGTCGCCATTTTGGCCAAAGCCTTGGGGATATTTGCCTTTTAAGTGCCATGCAAAGGCAATAATTTCAGCGATACACACATACAAGGCTTCGGGTATCGCATCGCCTAATTCAAGGCGAGCTAATAGCCTTACGAGTTCTGCATTTTCATAGATCGGTACTTCATGTTCACGGGCAATAGCCAAGATGGCTTCAGCCAGGTCTTCATCACCTTTAGCACTTAAAGTTGGTGCGTTGAGACCATCATAGGTAAGGGCAATGGCTTGTCTGGTGCTCATACTTTTTCACTTACCCATACATGGCTGATATCGGTACGTGGCTCAGAAGTCGGTCGACCAACTTCGCAGTTAAACTCGCCAACCTCAACATCTTGCTCTTTTAAGCGTGTCTGTAAATAGCTGATTTCTCTCTCAACTAAAGCCTTTGTTATTTCACGTTCAGCCCAAAGCGTGCCTGACAGGTGTCCGTCGTGTAACTGCGCACGTACATGTAGAGGGCCGAGCGGCTCTAGATCAAAAGCCAGATCAATTCGCCAGAGCGCTTGTGCGGGGTTATGCGAATCCGTGTTCTTTTGCTGTTCTGACTGAAATCTAAGCTGAGCAAACGATAGATGTTGGCCGTTTTGCAGGGGGACTTCACCTTGCCATGTTGTAACGAGGTTGCCGTTAGGGTCTGTCTGGGACTGACTGAGTGCTGAAAGCTGGTGCGTATGAATACGCGACACGGCCGCCGCTGCGAGGCGCAGCAATAGCTGTAAATCGGGCTCTTGATCTAGATTTTGTAAGACGCGACTGGCAAGCGGAAAGGTTGCATTAGCTGTTTTGGGTTGTATGCGCTCAAGGGCTTCTCGAAGTAAAGCGGGCATTGCTTGAGTCAGGACTAAGGGCGCTGCCGTGGGGAGTGCTGTGTGCAGCTGGTTTATCACGCGTAAGAGCTGCGCTTTAATATCGTGCTCAACAGGTAGGCCTGCTAATAAGCGCGTTTCCATAAAAGCGCCACTATTGGCAAAGGCATTGGCAATGGTTTTGGCTGAAGGTGAGCTTGTTTGCACAATACTGCCGAGCAGCGAGCCGATGGTGTTCTTCAAACCCTCTGGTAAGGGCTGGCTATTAAGCCCTTGCAAGCTTTTAAATAGGCTTTCAAGCGAGCCTTGCTTAGCCGCATGCGTATTCAACTGAGTCAGCAGCGCTGCTTGCTCTAGGCGTTGGGTGGCGGGTGTGAGGCTAATTTCTTGAGCGCTTTTGATCGATGCAGTCATAAGCGTCCCAGCAACCAATTTTAGCGTGGTTTCAAGGCTTAGCCGTTGGCCAGCTAGGGGCCCATTTTGCACAAGTGCCGTTAACGTAAACCCTTGACCGTTGGACGTGGCCTGATGCGTCAGCACTTTAAGCTGTAGCTGCGTCCCTGGCGGCAGTTGTTTTAAATCCAACTGCGTTATAGGGGTTGGTTGAGGCATTGCCGTGGCGGCAACCTGAGTACCGCCCTGAACCTGTAAGACTAAAGTATGACCTGAGGCAAATGCGCGTGGACTTGTGGCCTGTAAGGTTAGCTCACGTCCACTCGCCAACTTTGTTTGTAAGGTTAGTAGATGTGCTTTGGCGTCGGGTCGGCTCGTTAAAACCTGCGCGCTGAGCTGCTCTCCCGCTTTTACAAGGCCATCAAGAGAGCGAGACAGGGTAAGCGCAACGCTCGCGTGCGGCGCGTTCGCAAGGCTGGGTTGGATAATGGAAGTGCTGTGGCGTGGGCCACCTATTTCAGCCATGTTTACAACCTGTAGAAAATGCCCACTGCCAGGCTCTAGGGGGAAATGTATAATGCCGCACCAACGTGAGTCGGCCCTTGTAGTATAGCGGCCAACAGCTCGCAGACTTGAACCCACCGGTACGCATGTTTTGAGCCTTCCACTCCTTCAAACCCAAGCGCTGGCATGTGAGCGTGATTGGCGCATGCTCTTCGAGCAGCTCGATCTGTGCGTGATGCCCGGCGATATGCTGCAGGTGGTGGGGCCCAATGGTAGCGGTAAAACCAGTTTGTTGCGGTTACTGGGCGGGTTAATGCAGCCAAGCGCAGGGCTTATTTTGCTAGGCGATAAGCCAATTACCCACGAACGTGAGGCTTTGGCGCGTAAACTCTTGTGGATCGGTCATGCCACCGGCATAAAAGGTCTACTAACGGCACAAGAAAATCTCACTTGGCTCTGTGCACTGCATCAGCCAGCAACACTGGATGAGATTGATCAAGCGCTCGCGCAAATTGGCTTACGCGGATTTGAGGATGTGCCTTGTCATACCTTGTCAGCAGGTCAGCAACGCCGTGTGGCGCTGGCGCGTCTGTATTTAAAGCCTGCGCCTTTATGGATTTTAGATGAGCCGTACACGGCCCTTGATAAACAAGGTGTTGCACAGCTTGAAGCCCATTTGGCTGCGCATTGTGAGGCAGGTGGCAGTGTGATTTTTACCACGCATCATCAGGTTTCTATTAAGCCTGAAGGCTATCGTGAACTTGATTTGGGACACTACCGCCCATGAGTCAGGTTTTTCGTTTATTGCTGGCGCGTGAAGCCCGGCTGTTATGCAGACGTCCTGCTGAGTTGGCCAATCCTCTGGTGTTCTTTGCCATTGTGATTGCACTTTTTCCTTTAGCCGTTGGGCCTGAGTCTGAATTATTAAAAACATTGTCGCCCGGGCTTTTATGGGTCGCAGCATTATTGGCTGTGTTGCTGTCGTTAGAAGGGCTTTTTAGAAGCGACTTTGAAGATGGCTCGCTTGAGCAATGGGTCGTTTCGCCGCACCCTTTAGCGCTTTTAGTCTTAGCCAAAGTACTGGCACACTGGATTTTTACGGGTTTAACACTGGTTGTGTTATCGCCTGTGTTCGCACTGATGCTGGGGTTGCCCGCTCATTGCGTCCCAGATTTGCTGCTTTCGCTGTTATTTGGCACACCGGTGTTAAGCCTGTTAGGGGCAGTAGGCGCTGCGTTAACCGTTGGGCTTAAGCGCGGAGGCTTGTTGTTAGCGTTATTGATTTTGCCGCTTTATATCCCTGTGCTGATTTTAGGCTCAGGCACGTTGCAAGCGGCACTGCAAGGCATGCCAACCACAGGGCACCTACTGTGGATGGCGAGTTTGGCGGTTGTGGCTGTGACATTGACACCTTTTGCCATTGCCGCAGGTTTGAAAATTAGCGTAGGTGAGTAACCAGTTAGACGGGGTAGTAGATGATGCAACTTCAACTAAAGGCGCGACTGGCACTATGAACTGGACATGGTTTCATAAATGGGGCTCGCCCAAGTGGTTTTACGAGATCAGTGGCCGCTGGCTGAAAGGCTTAAGCATTGCTGCGGTTTTATTGTTGGCAGTGGGGCTAATTTGGGGGCTGGCGTTTGCGCCGGCTGAGCGGTATCAGCTCGACAGCTATCGCATTATCTACATTCATGTACCTGCTGCTTTTTTGGCGCAAAGTTGTTATTTGATGATGGCAACCGCAGGTGCGGTGAGCCTTATCTGGAAGATGAAACTTGCGGATGTGGCAATTCAGCAAGCCGCGCCTATTGGCGCGTGGATGTGCTTTGTCGCGCTCGTTACAGGTGCTATCTGGGGTAAACCTACTTGGGGCACCTATTGGGTGTGGGATGCGCGTTTAACTTCCATGCTGATTTTGCTCTTTTTGTACTTTGGCATTATCGCGCTTGCTAACGCTATCAGTAACCGTGACAGCGCAGCTAAAGCCTGTGCGGTACTGGCTCTAGTGGGCGCTGTGAACATCCCGATCATCAAATATTCGGTTGAGTTCTGGAACACCCTGCATCAGCCAGCAACCTTTACCGTAACGGGTAAAGCGACCATGAGCGCTGAAATGTGGTTGCCGCTTTTAATCAGTATTTTGGGCTTTTATTGCTTTTTTGGTGCGGTATTACTGATGCGTATGCGCTTAGAAGTGCTGCGCCGTGAATCGCGCGCCAGTTGGGTAAAAGCACTGGTTCAACAGCTAATTGAGAGGCGCTGAAATGGCTTTTGAATCGTTTTCGGCTTTTTTAGCCATGGGTAAGCATGGCGTTTATGTCTGGAGCTGCTACGGCATTACTCTGGCGATCTTAGCGTTAAACGTGGCCCTGCCAATCATGGCCCGTAAACGTTATCTGCAAGAAGAGGCGCGTCGTTTGCGCCGGGAGAAAAGCTCGTGAATCCAGTACGCAAAAAGCGTTTGTATATCGTATTGGCCATCTTAGTCGGCGCAGGGATTGCCGTGGCTTTGGCTGTTGCAGCGTTACAGCAAAACATCAATTTGTTTTACACCCCAAGCCAAATTGCCGCTGGTGAAGCACCAATCAACACCCGGATTCGCGCCGGTGGCATGGTTAAAGACGGCTCGGTTAAACGCTCGCAAGATTCACTCGATGTTTCCTTCGTTGTAGGAGATGGCGCCGCAGAGGCCACCATTCACTACCGCGGCATCCTTCCCGATTTATTCCGTGAAGGGCAGGGCATTGTGGCGCTCGGTAAACTCAATGAAAACCGTGAGCTGATTGCTGATGAAGTGCTCGCTAAGCATGATGAAACCTATATGCCGCCTGAGGTCACACAGGCCTTAGAGCAAGGCAAGCAAAAAGCCCAAAAGCCGGAGTACGCTCAATGATTCCTGAGCTTGGCCATTTGGCCATGATTCTGGCCCTGTGTATGGCCATTTTGATGGGCACCATCCCTTTGATTGGTGCATGGCGCGGTGACCGTTTGTGGATGAGCTTGGCTCAGCCGGCGGCATGGGGCCAATTTATTTTCTTATTGTTCTCGTTTGGCTGCTTAACCTATGCCTTTATGGTGGATGATTTCACCGTGGCATATGTGGCTTCCAACTCCAACAGTGCTTTGCCTTGGTATTACAAATTCAGTGCCGTGTGGGGCGCGCATGAAGGCTCGCTGCTACTATGGGCGTTGATTTTGGCAGGCTGGACCTTTGCCGTTGCGATCTTCTCCAAGCATTTGCCGGAAGTGATGCTGGCGCGCGTACTCTCAATTATGGGTTTGATCAGTATCGGCTTCTTGCTGTTTATGATCATTACCTCAAACCCCTTTGTACGCTTGCTGCCAAATGCACCGACCGATGGCCGCGATTTAAACCCGCTTCTGCAAGACTTCGGCCTGATTGTGCATCCACCAATGCTCTACATGGGTTATGTAGGCTTCTCTGTGGCGTTTTCGTTTGCCATTGCTGCGCTGTTAGGCGGCAAACTTGATGCGGCATGGGCGCGTTGGTCTCGTCCGTGGACAGTTGTTGCGTGGGCTTTTTTAGGCATTGGTATCGCGCTCGGTTCTTGGTGGGCGTACTACGAATTAGGCTGGGGCGGCTGGTGGTTCTGGGATCCGGTTGAAAACGCATCCTTTATGCCGTGGCTGGTCGGTACCGCATTGATCCACTCGCTGGCGGTAACAGAAAAACGCGGTGTCTTTAAAAGCTGGACAGTGCTTCTAGCCATCGCGGCTTTCTCGTTAAGCTTGCTCGGCACCTTCTTGGTTCGCTCAGGCGTTTTAACCTCCGTGCATGCCTTTGCCACAGACCCAGAGCGCGGCGTGTTTATCTTAGGTTTCTTGCTGGTTGTGGTAGGGGGTTCTTTAGCACTCTTTGCAGTGCGCGCACCGGTGGTAAAAAGCCGCGTAGGCTTTGCGCTGTGGTCGCGTGAAACCTTCTTATTGGCCAACAACATTGTGCTCGTGGTGGCAGCTGCAACCATTTTGCTTGGCACCTTGTATCCACTTATTTTGGATTCCATTAACGGCACCAAGCTCTCGGTGGGCCCACCGTACTTTAACGCACTCTTTGTGCCTTTGATGGCGGTATTGATGGTTGTGTTGGCCGCTGGCGTACTCGTGCGCTGGAAAGACACGCCAGTTAAATGGCTGGTGTCTATGCTGCGTCCGGTATTGATTGCCAGCGTTGTGCTTGCCGCAATTGCAGGCTTTATCCAAGGTGAATTCTACTGGGCAGTATTGGTGGTGACCTTCATCAGCGGTTGGGTGATCTTTGCCGGTGTCCGTGACCTTTTAGATAAAACGCGCCATAAAGGCCTTTTAAAAGGTCTTCCAAGCCTTGGTGCCAGCTACTGGGGCATGCAGATGGCGCATCTGGGCCTTGCGGTCTGCGCGATGGGCGTTGTTTTTACCAGCATCAGCGACCTTGAACGCGATATGCGTTTAGCACCGGGTGAATCCATTAAGCTTGCCGGCTATGAGTTTGTCTTTGAAGGGGCTAAGCACCATGAAGGGCCAAACTACATTTCGGATCGCGGCACCGTACGTGTGCTTAAAGGGGAGCGTGAAATTACCGTGCTCTATCCTGAAAAACGTCTCTACACCGTACAAAACATGCCAATGACCGAAGCCGGTATTGACCCAGGCTTTACCCGTGACCTGTATGTCGCCTTAGGCGAGCCATTAGAAGATGGCGCGTGGGCGGTACGTGTGCACATTAAACCCTTTGTGCGTTGGATTTGGCTCGGCGGCTTATTAATGGGCTTAGGCGGCGTGTTAGCAGCGTGCGATAAACGCTACCGCGTTAAAGTCAAAACCCGTGTGCGTGATGCCCTCGGCGGGCAAGGAGCGTAAAGCATGAGACGCGCATTGCTAGTACTGCCTTTGGCAATCTTTTTAGGGATGGCGATATTTTTGTATCGGGGTCTATTTTTAGACCCCTCCGAATTGCCATCGGCGTTGGTTGATAAACCCTTTCCTGAGTTTTCCCTCGCCGCGCTGGATAACCCAGAGCTTACGCTGACCCGTGAAGCCATCTTAGGAAAGCCTGCTCTGGTAAACGTATGGGCGACATGGTGCCCGTCGTGCCGTGTTGAGCATCCGTTTTTAAACAAACTTGCCAAAGCAGGCGTGGTGATTCACGGCATCAACTACAAAGATGAACGCGCACCGGCCCAAACCTGGCTTAAAGACCTGCACAACCCATACGTTTTGAATATCGAAGACCCTAAAGGCTCGTTAGGGTTGGACTTGGGTGTATACGGTGCACCGGAAACCTTTTTTGTCGATGCCAAAGGCGTGATTCGTCATAAATTTGTTGGCGTAATCGATGAAAAGGTTTGGCGTGAAAAGCTGGCGCCCATCTACCAATCCTTGGTTGATGAGGCCGGCTTATGATGCGTATCGTTTTAAGCGCCATTGCCTTGCTGTGGCTGGGCGTGGCTAACGCAGCGATTGATACCTATGAGTTCAACTCAGACACCGATCGCCAGCGTTACCGCACGTTAATCGCAGAACTACGTTGCCCAAAATGCCAAAACCAAAACTTGGCCGACTCCAACGCACCGATTGCGATGGATTTGCGCCAAGAGATATACCGCATGCTCGATGAAGGCAAAAGTAACGACGAGATCGTTGAGCATTTAGTGCTTCGCTACGGTGATTTTGTCCGTTACAAACCGCCTTTTGATCAGCGCACGTGGCTGCTCTGGATAGGGCCTGCTGGGCTTTTAGCTATTGGCGCACTCATTATGTTGACCATTGTGCGTCGCCGCCGTAGCTCGGCTTCTGATTCCGCCGCGAGTCTTTCTCAAGATGAGCAGTCGCGCCTTGCCAATTTGCTGGATAAAAAAGACTCATGATTGATTTCTGGTTGGCCGCAACGGTACTGATCCTTGTTGCCTTGGCCTTTTTGCTGATTCCGGTAGTGCGTGCCCGTCGCGCTCAAACCGAAGAAGACCGCACCGCGCTTAACGTGGCGCTGTATCAAGAGCGCGTGGCTGAGCTTCAAACCCAGTTTGATGCCGGTATTTTAAGCGCTGAGCAATTTGAAGCAGGCCGCGCAGAAGGCGCACGTGAGCTTTTAGACGACACTGAAGAGCGCGCGAAAACCGATGGCCGTTTAGGTAAAGCCATTCCCTTGGCCCTAGCGCTGGTGCTGCCAGTTGTAGGGGCGGGGCTCTACCTGCATTGGGGGGCAAGCGATGCTTTAGAACTGACCCGTGAGCTTAAAACCGAACCTAAAAGTTTTGAGGAAATGGTGTCGCGTCTTGAGCGCTCGGTTGAGGTACAGCCTGAGTGGGCTGAATCTTGGTACTTTTTGGGCCGTGCTTACTTAGCGCAAGAAAAACCGGATAAAGCTGCCAAAGCCTTTGAACAAGCGGTAACGTGGTCAGAGCGTGATCCTGCATTGCTCGGTATGTGGGCACAGGCGCAGTACTTTGCGGCCGATCGTAAGTGGAGTGATGACTTACAAGCCATTACCGAAGAAGCGCTTGCCGCAGACCCTAAGGAGTCCACAAGCCTTGGTTTGATGGGGATCGTCTCGTTTGAGAAAGAAGCGTTCGCCGAGGCTGTTAGTTACTGGCAGCGCTTGTTGGCGGTATTGCCAGAACAAGATCCTTCGCGCAGCGCAATTATCAACGGCATTAAAGTGGCAGCGCAGCGTGGCAATTTAGAAATTCCGGAGATCAAGCAAGGCGCAAGCCTTACTGTGTTAGTTGCACTTGATCCAGAAGTTGCGAGCCAAGTGAAACCTGACGACACGGTGTTTGTCTTTGTACGTGCAGAGTCGGGCCCGCCTATGCCATTGGCAGCTAAGCGTTTAACAGTGGCTGAGTTGCCTGCGCAAATCACGCTAAGTGATGCGGATGCGATGATGCCGGGCCTAAACCTTTCGAGCCAAGCGCGCGTGCAACTGGTGGCACGGGTTTCTCGTGAGGGCAACCCAACCCAAGGCGAGTGGGCAGGGGCAAGCGCTGCCATTGCCAACGACGCCAAGGGCTTACAGCAACTGGTGATTGATCAAAAAGATCAATAGGAGTCTGAATGAAACGGTGGCAGGGAATTGCGCTTTTAAGTCTTAGTATTTTGGCCGGTTGTACCTATCAACTGCCACCAACTGATCGCTTGCCACCGCGTCAGCCAGAATGGCCACAAACCAAACCTGACAGGCCGATACCTCCTGAGCATCGCCCAAAACCTGCGCCTAAACCTGCACCAGCGCCCAAGCCAAAGCAGCCGCCTGAGCGTCAAGCATCTCATCCTCGGTATGCACCGCCACCGGGTGTGGCGGCTGAATGGGATAATCGCTTAGGCGTTTATATTGTTAAAGGCACGCCCGTGTACTACCGCGAACGGGTCTACTACCGTTGGAATCGCACTTGGCACAGCGCATTTCGCTTATCCGGCCCGTGGGAGCCGGTCGAGCTTTCGCAAGTGCCGCGTGGGCTGCAAGGCTTACACCGCTAATGCCTTAAGATTTGCCGCAATATCCGTAAACGTCGGGCGTAGCTGCGGCGCTTGTGTGCATGTTTGATAAAGCGCCACAAGTTTGTCACGGCAGCCCGGCGTAAGCGTTGCGCGGCTCGCTAACTCCTCAAGCAAATAACCAAACGCACAGACCTCTAAGCGCATCAGCGCCTGTGCGTCTTCAGGGCGATAGAGCGTGGCTGCGCCAAAGTCGCTTAGCAACACATGGCCTTGTTCGTTGATTAGAAGGTTATGGGCGTAAAAATCCCCATGCAAAATGCCGCGCGCATGCAGATGCTCAAGTACCAACGCGCACTGGGTTAAAACGCATAACACCCAAGGCTGAGTGAAATACGCCTCTGCATAGTGATCGCGCGTGCAGCTGGCTAAGGTCGGCGGGCCAGCGAGCACTTGATAGTTAGCTGCGAGTTTTTCCAGCAATAGCCCAGGCGTTGTTTCACCGTCTTCTAAAAAGGTGCCGTAGGGCTTGATTAGATTCGGATGTGTGCCTGCACGTAAGGTGGCGGCGATTTCATTAGCCGGCAGGCCGTCGCTGGTCATTTGGCCTTTAAAACGCTTATAGGCGCAAAGCGTTGCTTGATGTGTTACCTCATACACCATACCCGAAGCGCCTTGGCCCAAGAGCGCACCGAGTGTAAGTGCCCCTGTAAAATCTGCCTCGGCTGCTGGTGGGTTTAAGGCGATAGGGTTACCCGCAAAGGCGAGCCACGCAAGGCGCGGCAAGTTAAACAGCCACTCAGGCAAACTGCTTAATTGATTAGCGGCAAGGCGAATCAGCTCAAGGTTTGTGCAGGCGCTTAAATCCGGCAAATGGGTTAAACGATTGCCCGAGAGCATCAGCTTTTGTAAGCGCTCGCATTGCCCTAACTCGTCTGGTAAGGCCTCAATCACGTTATCGGTCAAAATCAGCCAGCGCAGTTTTTTCGGCAGCGCCTTGGGCGATACGGTTTTAATCTGGCACGCTTTAAACCCCACCATCTCAAGGTTTTCACAGGCGCCTAATACTTCAGGCAGCTCAGTAAAGGGGTTGTCTGAGCAGAAGATGACTTTAAGTTTATGTAGGCGCGGCAAATCATCCGGCAAGGTCGCAAGCTGATTGCCAGAGAGGTTTAACACCTCAAGTGAATCGGCAAGGCTAAAAATCTCTTCGGGGAAATAATCAAGATTGGCCGATAAATCTAAGCGCGTAATGCCCTTAAGCGCGCCGCTTTTAAGCTGATCAAGCGTGTGCATTTAAAATCCTAACAAGGCGCCAACCAAAGCGCAGGCCACCACCAAAAGCCATGGCGGCATTTTGAGTTTCACCAAACAAAGCCATGCAGCACCTGCTAGAGCTACATCTTTAAAACTAAAAATCGCGCTGACCCAAACCGGCTGATAGAGCGCAGCCAAGAGCAAACCCACAACGGAGGCATTCACCCCGCAAAGGGCCGCTTGGGCTAACGGCTTTTGCCGGATCGACTCCCAAAAAGGCAACGCCCCTGCAATTAAGCAAAAGGCAGGTAAGCAAATAGCGGTGACACAGACCAAAGCAGCCACGAGCGGGTGGATGGGAAGGTTGCTTTGCGCCCCTAAAAACGCGGCAAAGCTAATCAGCGGGCCGGGCACGGCTTGGGCGGCGCCATAGCCTGCTAAAAATACGTCGTTATCTACCCAGCCGGTAGCGACCGTTTCTGCTTGTAAAAGCGGCAGCATCACATGGCCGCCACCAAAAATCAGCGCGCCAGCGCGGTAAAAGCCATTGGCTAAGGCCACTACCGGCTCAGTAAAAAGCGGCAAAAGCAAAAGCAAAAGCGCAAAGGCGCATAACCAAAGAACGCCCGAGGCTTTAGATAGACGCACTGTTAAGGGCGAGGCTTGAGCAATGGGGTGCGCGCGATAACCCAGCAAACCCACACAAGCACCTAAAGCAATCGCGCTTAGCTGCCCATAAACACCGCCTACGCCTAACGCGATTACAGCGGCTACAAGCATTAAGGCGATACGGGTTTTATCAGGGCATAGGCTTTTGCCCATACTCCACACGGCTTGGGCTACCACCGCCACGGCGACGATTTTTAAGCCATGCAAAGCACCGCTTGGTAATAGATGCGGGAAATGTGTCAAACACAGGGCAAAGGCCAACAACAGAAGCGCCGATGGCAAGGTAAAGCCCACCCAAGCCGCCAGCGCGCCGCGTAAACCCTTTTGCAAAAGGCCAATGCCCATCCCTACTTGGCTGCTCGACGGCCCCGGTAAAAATTGGCACAGGGCGACTAAATCGGCATAGCTGCGTTCATCAAGCCATTGGCGTTTTTCGACAAACTCCACCCGAAAGTAGCCCAAATGCGCCACCGGCCCACCAAAAGAGGTCAGGCCCAGCTTTAAAAAAATCCAAAAAAGCTCAAAGGTGGTGATCGCAGGCATAGGAGGCATCCGGCCAAATAAGCGCGCATCTTAAGGCTTTGGCGTGATGCTTTCATTAAGGCCGATGGAATAGGGCAGCACAGGCGCGGTAAATACCGGATAATAGCCGCCATTATTTACACGTTTCGGTACTGCCTTATGGAAATCAAAGTCAACTTTCTCGACAACTTACGCCTTGAGGCCAAGTTTGATGACTTTACGGTGGTGGCCGATCAGCCCATTCGCTACAAAGGCGATGGCTCAGCCCCGGGGCCTTTTGACTACTTTTTAGCGTCCTCGGCGCTGTGCGCGGCGTATTTCGTCAAACTCTATTGCCAGACGCGCAATATCCCAACCGAGAATATTCGCCTCTCGCAAAACAACATTGTCGATCCTGAAGACCGCTACAAGCAGGTGTTTAAGATCCAAGTTGAGCTGCCTGCGGATATTTCAGAGAAAGATCGCCAAGGCATTTTGCGCTCCATTGAGCGCTGCACGGTTAAAAAGGTCGTGCAAACTGGCCCTGAATTTATTATCGAAGAAGTTGAGAATTTAGACGCCGACGCTCAGTCGCTACTGATGCTGGCGCCAAGTGGCCAAAACACCACCATCCTCGGCAAAGACAAACCCCTTGAGCAAACCATTGCCGAGATGTCGGGGATTTTAGCCGATCTCGGGATGAAGATTGAGATCTCCTCATGGCGCAATATCGTGCCCAATGTCTGGTCGCTGCATATTCGCGATGCCCAATCGCAGCTGTGTTTTACCAACGGTAAAGGCTCAAGCAAAGAAAGCGCGCTGGCTTCAGCTTTAGGCGAGTTTATCGAGCGGCTTAACTGCAACTTCTTCTATAACGATCAGTTCTGGGGGCCAGAGATCGCCAATGCGCCGTTTGTGCATTACCCCGATGAACGCTGGTTCCAACCGGGGCCAAACGATGAGCTGCCACAAGAAATCCTCGATGACTATTGCCTAAAAATCTACAACCCCGATGGTGAGCTCTGTGGCTCGCATCTGTATGACACCAACTCAGGCAATATCGAGCGCGGCATTTGCTCGCTGCCCTTTGTGCGCCAGTCCGATGGGCAAACCGTTTACTTCCCATCAAACCTGATTGAAAACCTCTACCTAAGTAACGGCATGGCCGCAGGCAACACCTTGGCCGAAGCGCAGGTGCAGTGCTTATCCGAGATTTTTGAGCGCGCGGTTAAAAAAGAAATTTTAGAAGGCGAGCTGGCGCTACCAGATGTCCCAGAAGAAGTACTCGCCAAATACCCAAGCATTGTCGCCGGTATCAAAGGCTTGGAAGAGCAGGGCTATCCGGTGTTGGTTAAGGACGCATCCCTTGGTGGGGAATTCCCCGTGATGTGCGTCACCTTAATGAACCCTCGCACCGGCGGCGTGTTTGCCTCCTTTGGCGCGCACCCAAGTTTAGAAGTGGCGCTTGAGCGCAGCCTCACTGAACTCCTACAAGGCCGAAGCTTTGAAGGCTTAAACGACTTGCCGCAACCAACCTTCCAAGGCCATGCGGTGACCGAGCCTAATAACTTTGTTGAGCACTTTATTGACTCGAGCGGTGTGGTGAGCTGGCGCTTCTTTAGCAACCAAGCCGATTACGAGTTTGTGGAATGGGACTTCACCCGTGAATCCAATGAAGAGCAAGCCCAAGTCTTGTTCGATATCTTGGCCGATATGGGCAAAGAGGCCTATATGGCCGTTTATACCCACCTAGGCGCCAACGCCTGCCGCATCTTAGTGCCGGGTTATTCTGAGATTTACCCCATTGATGATCTGATTTGGGATAACACCAACAAGGCGCTGTATTTCCGTGAGGACATCCTCAACCTGCACAAACTAAGCGATAAGGAGCTTAAAGCCCTTGTGACTCGCCTAGAGGAAGCGGAGCTTGATGACTACACCGAAATCAAAACCCTGATCGGCGTGGAATTTGACGACAACACCAATTGGGGCCAGCTGACCATTTTGGAATTAAAGCTGCTGATCAACTTGGCCCTTAAGCGTTATGAAGACGCTAAAGATCAGGTCGAAGCCTTTTTGCAGTACAACGACAACACCGTCGAACGCGGCTTGTTCTACCAAGCCGTTAACGTGGTGCTTGAAGTGGAAATGGAAGAAGACTTTGCGCTGGAAGACTACGAAGCCAACTTCCGCCGTATGTTCGGTAACGAGCGTATGGATGCCGCCATCGGCTCGGTACAAGGCACGGTGCGCTTCTACGGCCTAACCCCAACCAGCATTAACCTTGAAGGCATCGACAAACACCT
>X137_Gaur__coassemble_186_pt1 | contig 15249 bp, 18 predicted proteins | sample X137_Gaur__metabat2_high_PE_003 | metagenome-assembled genome bin X137_Gaur
TGTGGACTCATAGCTCAGCTGGATAGAGTACTCGGCTACGAACCGAGCGGTCGGAGGTTCGAATCCTCCTGAGTCCGCCACTATTTAAAAGCGTGTTAAGGCAGGCTTTAAAAGTTAAAGCGAAAGCTTTAGATGTTGCGGAGAGGTGGCCGAGTGGCCGAAGGCGCTCCCCTGCTAAGGGAGTACATCTCACAAGGGTGTCGGGGGTTCGAATCCCCCCTTCTCCGCCATTATTCAAGTTACAGAACATCGACCGGATGCGATGTTGGCAGAACGGATTCTGTAACAGATGTGGACTCATAGCTCAGCTGGATAGAGTACTCGGCTACGAACCGAGCGGTCGGAGGTTCGAATCCTCCTGAGTCCGCCACTTTAAAAAGGCCTGCATTGATGCAGGCCTTTTTTATTGCCTGAAAATAAGTGGCTTAAATACGATTTGCCTTAGGGTATTGGGCGGCAAACTCATCAGGCATGGGCACCACTTTGCTTGTGTGATAATCGAAAAAGACAAAGCCTGATTTAGCCAATGCGATCAGAGTATTGTCAGCAGGGCGGGTGATACGGAAGATCACGTCGCCACCATACTTATTAAAATCCATCATCCCTACTTCAAACAGCAGTTGATCACGTGCGTGCGCTTCGGCGCGGTAGGTGGTAGCAAGGTCTGTAACGATAATGCCTACGCTAACGCCAGGTGCACGGTTTTCAGACATGCCATTTTCAAATAAGAAGCGTGCGCGCGCTTCTGAGATCATTGAAATCATTGAGTCATTCGCCAGATGATTACCTGAGTTGATATCGGTAATACGTACTGTCAGCGTCGTTTTGTAGGTAAAAAGCGCTTCAGGAAAGTCCAACGTTAGGCGGGCCATAACCTTCTCATGTGATAGCTAGATGGGCGCAAAGCTGCGCGGTAGAGCTATTCTATCGTTGGCTCACCTATCTGGGTGATGGCGAATGATGAGGGTGTGCTTTGCCTTATGATGCGCCTAGTGTCGTAGGTGGGCATCCATTGGAGAGTCCTCGTTAACTGAGCGACGAGAAAGGCTTTAATACAGCCTAAAAGGCATAAACCTAGGCCATAAAAAACCCCGCACTAGGCGGGGTTTTTTAACGCGAGACGCTTAGAGCTGAACGGCCGGAATGTTGGCCTTGGCTGCTGCGTCTTTGTACTCTGCGATCTGGTCGAAGGACAGGTAGCGATAGATGTCGGCAGACATGCTGTCGATGTTCTTCGCGTACTCAAGGTACTCTTCAACTGTTGGCAGCTTACCGGTGATCGAGGCAACAGCTGCAAGCTCAGCAGAAGCCAGATACACGTTAGTTGCATCACCTAAACGGTTCGGGAAGTTACGCGTTGAGGTAGAAACTACGGTAGAACCGGTTTGTACGCGCGCTTGGTTACCCATGCACAGCGAGCAACCTGGCATTTCCATACGTGCGCCAGCGCGTCCGTAGATGCCGTAGTAGCCTTCTTCAGTCAGTTGGTGTTGGTCCATCTTGGTAGGTGGAGCCAGCCACAGGCGAGTTGGAATACCGCCTTTTACCTTCTCTAAAAGCTTACCTGCAGCGCGGAAATGACCAATGTTGGTCATGCACGAACCGATGAATACTTCGTCAATTTTCTCACCAGCAACGGTGGACAGCAGACGTGCATCATCTGGATCGTTTGGTGCGCAAAGGATTGGCTCTTTGATCTCAGCCAGATCGATTTCGATAACAGCGGCGTATTCGGCATCCGCATCGGCTTCGAGCAGCTTAGGATCAGCTAACCACTGTTCCATCTTCTGTGCGCGACGCTCAAGAGTACGTGCATCACCATAGCCTTCGCCGATCATCCAGCGCAGCAGAGTGATGTTGGATTTTAAGTACTCAGCAATGGCTTCTTCTGGCAGCTTGATCGCACAACCTGCAGCGGAGCGCTCAGCCGAAGCGTCAGACAGTTCAAACGCTTGCTCAACGGTCAGACCGGTTAAGCCTTCGATCTCAAGAATACGGCCGGAGAAGATGTTCTTCTTGCCTTTTTTCTCAACGGTCAGAAGACCTTGTTGGATCGCGTAGTAAGGGATCGCATGGACCAGGTCACGCAGAGTGATGCCTGGCTGCATTTCGCCTTTAAAGCGAACCAGTACGGATTCAGGCATATCCAGAGGCATAACACCAGTCGCTGCTGCGAACGCAACAAGACCGGAACCTGCTGGGAAGCTGATGCCGATTGGGAAGCGCGTATGCGAGTCACCGCCAGTACCTACGGTATCAGGCAGGAGCATACGGTTCAGCCAGCTGTGGATGATACCGTCGCCTGGACGCAGGGCAACACCGCTGCGGTTCTGAATGAAGTCAGGCAGGGTGTGGTGGGTTTTAACGTCGATTGGCTTCGGATAAGCAGCAGTGTGGCAGAACGACTGCATGACCAGATCAGCTGAGAAGCCTAAGCATGCGAGGTCTTTCAGTTCATCACGGGTCATAGGACCTGTGGTGTCTTGAGAACCAACGGTGGTCATCTTAGGTTCGCAGTAAGTGCCAGGACGTACGCCTTGACCTTCTGGCAGACCGCAGGCGCGACCCACCATTTTTTGCGCCAAGCTAAAGCCTTTGCCTGAGTCAGCTGGAGCTACAGGCTTTTTGAACAGAGTCGAAGGCGCAAGACCTAATTCAGCGCGTGCTTTTTCGGTCAGGCCACGACCGATGATCAGTGGGATACGGCCGCCAGCGCGGACTTCATCCAACAGAACGTCGGTTTTAAGTTCGAAAGTGGTAACCAGCTCGTCAGAGCCGTGACGACGCACTTCACCTTTGTATGGGTAAACGTCAATAACGTCGCCCATGGCCAGGTTGGTGCAATCGAATTCGATTGGCAGAGCGCCAGCATCTTCCATGGTGTTATAGAAGATAGGAGCGATTTTGGTACCAAAGCAGAAACCGCCAGCGCGCTTGTTAGGCACGTAAGGGATGTCGTCGCCGAAGAACCACAGAACCGAGTTGGTTGCGGACTTACGAGAAGAACCGGTACCGACAACGTCACCCACGTAAGCAACAGGGAAGCCTTTGGCTTTGATCGCTTCCATTTGCTTGATTGGGCCAACCGAACCTGGTTGATCAGGCTCAATACCGTCACGCGCCATTTTCAGCATTGCTAAGGCATGCAGAGGAATGTCTGGACGCGACCAAGCATCTGGAGCAGGGGACAGGTCATCGGTGTTGGTTTCGCCCGGCACTTTGAAAACAGTGAGGGTGATTTTTTCAGCCAGGGCAGGCTTAGCGGTAAACCACTCGCCATCGGCCCAAGACTGCATAACGGCTTTAGCAGCTGCGTTGCCTGCTTTAGCTTTTTCGGCGACATCATGGAATGCATCAAACATCAGCAGCGTGTGCTTGAGTTGCTCAGCAGCAACTTCAGCCAGGTCTGCATCGTCCAGCAGGTCCACTAAGGTTGCGATGTTGTAGCCACCTTGCATGGTGCCTAACAGTTCAGTCGCGCGCTTTTTGTCGATCAGTGGGGAAGTCGCTTCGCCCTTAACAAGTGCAGTTAAGAAGCCTGCCTTGATGTAGGCCGCTTCGTCCACTCCCGGCGGAACACGATTGGTCAAGAGGTCCAGCAGAACAGATTCTTCGCCGGCAGGAGGATTTTTTAACAGCTCAACCAGACTGGCAGTCTGCTCAGCATTTAGCGGCTGGGGCACAATACCCAGTGCAGCGCGCTCTTCTACGTGTTTGCGGTAGGCTTCAAGCACAGTATTTCCCTCATCAGTTGTCCTTGGTCGAAGGACGCTTTTTGTGGAAGTTCCAAGAACTAAGCGCCTTGCAACTTTGTGAGTTACGCGGCCAAAGTTTCAGGGAGCTCCCTCCAGAAGCTGCTTTCAAAGTTTTACGCGGATGAGGGTCGGGTCAGGACCAGCAGAACGTGCCTGGTGCGTACCGGATCACTGTGCTCGTGACGCTTTGAAAACAGCTTCGATCGGACGTTGGCGCCCAAAAAGGCGGGCCTATACTACTGGAAAAGTGTCCAGATGGTAAGTGACTTAACGTGCGTATTGACGTATGTCGAACACGCATAAAAAAGGCCGCAAAGCGTACTTTAGCGGCCTTTAGCATGGTTATTTACCATTTATCGTTGAGCTACGACATCCTCTAAACGATCTAGGATGTCATCGGGTTTTACAACCAAGACATCCGTTTCCAGCGCATCCAGTACCACTTCAGCGGTATTACCAATTAATACACCGATCAAGCCTGTGCGCGCGACGGTACCGATGATGGTCAACACAGCATCTAATTTGTGAGCCGTATGAGGAATCAAAACGTCGGCTGGACCTTCCTCAATGTGCAGGTGCTCATCATCAATACCGTGCTTTGTTTGAAACTCGCGACATTTAGCAAGATAGGCTGATTTGATGGATTCGCTGACCTGAAACGTAGGGTCTGCTGCTGAAAGCATTGGTGAGGGGTGAGCGGCGATAACGTGTAAGTCACCCTTGGCTAATTCGGCAATCTGGGCGGCATTGCTGACAATGCCTGCATGGAGTGCTAAATGCTCACCGTCTTTGTTGCCGACATCCACAGCTGCAAGCACTTTCCCACCGGTCCAAGGACGATCAGTTTTTACCATCAAGACAGGTACTGGGCTGTAGCGTAGAAGCTTCCAGTCATCTGGGGTAATGAGTGCTTTTTTTAGCGGGTTATCAGGAAAATGCTGCTTGATCACTAAGCCGCAGCCTTCCACTTTTTGCACATGGATAATGGTTTGGTGAGGCGAATCGTGCCAAGCCTGCTGGGTGGTTACGGTAAAGCCTTCTTCTTTAAGCCGTGCGGCTGCGCTGTTTAGGTAGTGAGAGTGATTGCGTCGAGTCCCTATGACCAATAAATGTAGATGTGATTGGGTCACGCTTGATAAGAGGCGTGCACGATTTAACGCAAGGTTTTCGGGGTAATCCGGCTCCATCACCACAAGAATACTGCGAACAGCTTGCATACCTGTCTCCTATCACATCTGTTGTTTAGTCAAGGCTAGGACAACACGCCTAAGGCGATGTTGATGTGTATCAAACAAGGCGGTTTGGCCCAAGGCAAAGAGCTTCGTATAATGGCGCTCAATACATGGGTATCTTGCCCATCTACTGCCTCGCTGTGTGTGCGCGGCTTTGATTTTATGCGCGCCGTATGTGGCTGAGGATGAATGTAATGTTGCCAGAGATCCATGATTTTCTAGCCTGCAAAACGCCTGATGCTTGGGTAAGCGCTGCGCTAAAAGATCAGGAAACCTTGCTGATTGATCATAAAAATTGCGAATTTAAAGCAGCGTCTACGGCGCTTAGCTTAATTGCACGTTACGGCCAGCATTTGGATTTGATCAACTATATGTCGCGTTTAGCACGCGAAGAGTTGGTTCACCACGAACAAGTGCTGCGCATTATGAAAAAACGCAAAATTGCGCTTAAACCCGTATCAGCCAGTCGCTATGCCAGTGAGCTGCGTAAGTTAGTGCGCAGTCATGAACCTGTAAAAATTGTCGATACCCTTGTGGTGGGTGCGTTTATTGAGGCACGTAGTTGCGAGCGGTTTGAAGCTATTTATCCGCATTTAGATGAAGAGTTGGGTAAGTTTTACCATGGGCTTTTAAAGTCTGAAGCGCGGCATTTTCAAAACTATTTAAAGTTTGCTTACCAATATGGCGAAGCATCCGATGTCGATGCCACTATCGAACGCGTCCGGGCGGTGGAAAAGCAGTTGATCGAAAGCGCTGATACGGAGTTTCGCTTCCACAGCGGTGTGCCGGTTGCAGCATAAGAAAGGGGCGTAAAGCCCCTTTTTTACAGCATGTGTTTTTTGTCGAGTTCAATGGCTTGATCAAGCGTCTCAAGCAGCGCCTTGCGAACTTTCAGCTTAGTATTGCGATGCGCTTTCATATTGATCTTTTTGAGTGCTTGGGCTCTTTCAATGGCTGTTTGCATCAAGAATTCCGGTGCAACAACCATATCCAAAAAGCCTGCTTCTTTAGCGCCTTCTGGATCAAACATTTCCCCATTAATAACCGAGCGGTTAAAGGCTGCTTGGGTTAAGCGCGCACGGGCCAGTTCAATGCCCACATGGTGCATGGTCATACCGATTTGAACTTCATTTAGACCGATACTAAAAGCACCCGAACAGCCAATACGATAATCCGCTGAAAGCAGAATAAAGGCGCCTTTGGCTACCGCATGCCCTGGGCAGGCAACTACGATTGGATAAGGATGAGCCAGCATTCTGCGGGCAAGCGTTGAGCCCTGGGCTACCAGATTAATCGCGCTTTCAGGCGATGCGGTCATGATTTTAAGATCATACCCGCCCGATAAAATACCGGGTGCTGCGGTAATAATGACGACCGCTCGATCTGCTTCAGCTTGATCGAGTGCTTGGTTAAAGGCAGCAATTACATCAGGTGAAATCGCATTAACTTTGCCGTTAGCAAGTGTCAGTGTGGCAATGCCATCATTTAGGGCATAGGCAACCAGCTCAGACATCGTTAGCTCCTTATCGTTTTTAGCTAACGGTACGCATCAAACGGCTGAGGGTAAAGGTAAATCCCTGACTGTTTGGTCAGCTTCAAGACTCATTCACAGGAAATGCAATGTGCCGGTATCTTCGCGCTTGAGGGCCACTTTAAGCTCTTTGCAGGTCGGGTCTAAAAAAGCTACGCGCACATGGCGATTACAGATAAACCAGGTTTCGTCACGGTCATTGACTAAAATGTAATACGCATCGGACGTTTCAGAAGGGTTAAACATGCCGATGGCACGATAGGCCGTTTCCGCGTTAAAGCCACTTTTTAGAGGCAAAGGTAACGGACCATTGGTAAGTTCTTGTATGCGAACATAAACGCCGTTTTCGATCATCATATGCTTGTCCATATGCCTTGGCTGTGGGTAGGACAATGCAGGTGGCAAAAGATCGCACGCAGTACGTCAGTTAAGGAATCAAAATGAGCGAATTGAAGGTAACCGACTTGGTTGTCGGTGACGGTAAGGAAGTGGTTAAAGGGGCACTTATCACCACCCACTATGTAGGCACTCTAGAAGATGGCAGTGTGTTTGATTCATCCATTGCCAAAGGCCGACCATTTCAGTGTGTAATCGGTACCGGGCGTGTGATTAAAGGCTGGGATCAAGGTTTAATGGGCATGCGGGTAGGTGGCAAGCGCAAACTGTGGGTCCCAGCTGCGTTGGCCTACGGTGAGCGTGGTATGGGTGAAAAAATTGCGCCTAATCAAAATTTAATTTTTGAGATTGAGCTATTCGAAGTGCTTACGCGCGATGACTAAACGCTTAGCTACTTGGGACGTTGTTGAGCAAGTTGATGCGTTGAGGCGGCAAATTCCAACGTTTCGTTGTAAGCCCGGTTGTCATGATTGCTGTGGTCCGGTTACAGCGTCCTCGGAAGAGGTATGGCGTTTACCGGTTAAAACGGATGCAGAACATGAGGCTGCTTTGGCTGCATTTAACTGTGTGCATTTAGGCGTCAATGGCTGTGAGGTGTATGAAGAACGGCCTTTGATCTGTCGTTTGTTTGGCACCACGCCTACACTCGCGTGCCCGCACGGGTGTGGCCCCGAGACGCCCATTGCCTCAGATGTTGAAACACAGGTACATCAATTGATTGCCAGTACGCGGCAGGTTCTGGTGTGACTGCCGCGTAAAGGGGGTTAGCCCTGACGAGAACGGCGATGATCGCGATCTCTATGATCATTGCCATCTCGGCGATGGTGAGGCTTATGGCCGTCATGGGGTTTGTCTGGTTTGTAGTGATGATTTTCATGTTTATGGCCATGACCACCGCCACGATGTTCTTCATATACGCAGCCAGACAGGGCAAGTACGCCACCGGCAAGCAACACGGCTGTTAGCAATTTGGGCATAACGCATTCCTCTAAAGTCGTACGCACGTTGCGCCATCAGTAGAGTAGAGCGTTTTTGGATTGTTCCGAGTGACACAAGGCGTTAGCTAAGCGGTCTACTGAGAGCGCTTGGGTGTGGTAGAATTTGGCGCTCATATGGGTTCCCTCACCCCCATCTACTAAAAAGGTCTCAGTCATGCTGCTGTCATCGCTGCCTGCTCGCCGTTCGGCGCTGGCATTTCTCGTTTTATTTCACATCACCATCATCATCGCCAGTAACTACTTGGTGCAGCTGCCTATTACGCTGTTTGGGCTGCATACTACGTGGGGTGCGTTTAGCTTTCCGTTTATCTTCTTAGCAACAGATTTGACGGTGCGCTTGCTTGGTAAAAGTCATGCGCGGCGTGTGGTTGCAAAGGTCATGCTGCCAGCCCTAGTGGTGTCCTATGGGGTTTCTGTGCTCTTTCAAGAGGGCGCCTTTAGAGGCTTTGCGGCGTTAACAGAGTTTAATAGCTTTGTGCTGCGCATTTCGGTCGCAAGCTTTCTGGCGTATGTTGTAGGCCAACTGATGGATATTCAGGTGTTTGATCGCTTGCGCAAGTTGCCGCAATGGTGGATCGCACCGAGTGCGGCGATCATTGTAGGGAATTTACTCGACACCTTGGTGTTTTTCTCAGCCGCTTTTTGGCAGAGCGAAAATGCCTTTATGGCAGAACATTGGGTGGAAATCGCCTTGGTGGATTACGCCGTTAAAATCGCCATTAGTTTAATGTTGTTCGTGCCTTTATACGGTGTGCTACTTAACCGACTTCTCAAACTATTGGGTAGCCAGCCGGTGCGTGCGACTGCCTAAGCGGCAAATGAATAGCGATGCCGTAATCACCAAGGCACCAAGGATTAGGCGCGGTAAATCGGCATCGCGATTCCAAATCAAGATGTTGACGACAAGGCCTGCTGGGACATGCAGCTCATTGATGACGGCAAGGCTGCCTGCTGAGACCTGTACTGAACCTTTAACCCACCAGTACATACCAAGGGCTGTAGCAAACAGCCCCATCCACGCTAAGACCCCCCACTGCACGGTTGTTGTTGGCAGCTTTTGCATATCGCCAAACATTAGAAAGGCCGGCGCGGCAAGGACAAGCGCGCCCATAAAGAAATGCCCGAAATAGCGGTAGAGCGGCTCTTTCACGGGGTATTGCAATAGCAGCCTTCGGCACAGCACTTGGCCCATAGCAAACGTGAGGTTGGCTAACTGTAAAAGTAAAAAGCCAATAAGGTAGTCACCCTCTAAAGGTTTAAAGCGAATAATCGCGCCTCCGATAACCGCGACTAAAGCGGCAACCAATGCCCAATGGTTGAACCGTTTGTTTAAGGCGTCATCAAGTAGAGTTACGTAGATGGGCGTAAGAACCGTAAAGAGCAACACTTCCGGTACGCTTAACACCGTAAAGCTCCGGTATAGGCATAGGTAGGTCACACCAAACTGCAAAGCTCCCGCCAGCCAAAAGCCTAGCAGTAAAGGTCTGGGCAGCCCGCGCCAAATGGTCAAAGGTAAAAACACCAAGGCGGCAATTGCGACGCGCGCGAGTACCGCAAAATCTGCGTCAACGTGACCTGCGAGATACTCGCCAATCATGCTGAAGGAGAACGCCCAGAGCAGCGTGACAATTAATAAATAACGCATGGATCCGTCCTTTGAAGGGGCTTGCTTGCTGTTAACGTAACGGTTGGCTTTGTGCTCGGCGTTTTAAAGGTTATCGTTGCACATCTTATGACGCAGGAGCCGGTAATGAGCCTACAAGGTACGTATGATGAGCAAAACATTTTCGCCAAGATTATTCGTGGTGAAGCGCCTTGCTACCGTATTTACGAAACGGATAAGGTTTTAGCCTTCTTAGACTTGTTTCCCCAGTCTCGCGGTCACGCCTTGGTGATCTCTAAAACCGCTCAGGCACGAAACGTATTAGAAATTGATGAGCAGGCGTTGACTGAAGTGATGCTGGCTACACAAAAAGTCGCCAAAGCAATACATGCAGAGCTAAATCCCGATGGGATTCAAATCGCGCAGTTTAACGGCGCGCCAGCAGGGCAAACGGTTTTTCACCTGCATATGCATGTTATTCCACGCTACGAATCATCTGACCTTGCCGCGCATGCCACAGGTAAAGCCGACGCTGAAGAGCTCGCAGCATTGCAGCAAAAGCTGGCAGCACGTTTGGCTTAAGATTTGGCGGACTCGATCATATCAGGGGTCACTTCTATGACCCTTGGTGTGTTCGCAGATGAAGCTAACAGCGCTTTACGGGCGACTTTATAGCAGTCATCAACATGCGCATTACCGAGCATTTTCATGGCGCCAAAGCTAATGGAGGCAGAGACCGCTTGGCCAATAAAGGGTACAAATTTAGCGACGGTCTTGGTCGTCAGCTTAATGCCCATGCGCTTCAGTAACTGCATGACCAACTCTTTAGTGACCCATTTGCCAACCATTGTGCTGCCAAGACTGGTTGCGCCTATTAGGATGATCTTTTTGACTTTAGGGTCTAGACCTTCGATCTGATCAGGGTTGAGCCCAAAGCGTTGATTGATCGCAGGTAGCATCTCCATCAATAGAGTGATATCTGCCCCTAAATCAACCCCCGGTATAGGCACAATCGCAGCGCCTGCTGAAAGACCTGCACGCTTGGTGACCATCGATTTGCATTCATCACGCAACGCGTCTAACTCTTCAAGGGTTTGCGGCAGCATGGTTCAATCCTAAAAAATGCTTACCATACCTTAGGTGGGGGCTTGGTATGAAAATTCAATCAGCCATAAGGAGATGAGATGGGGCAGGTCGTTGGGTTTGCGGGTATTGGGCTCATGGGTTTACCCATGTGCAAGCGACTATTAGAGGCCGGTGTCGAGCTATGGGTTTGGAACCGCAATCTTGAAAAATGCCAGCCGTTGTTGGCGCTCGGCGCAAAGCAGGCGCAAACCCCTAAAATGTTGGCTGAAAAAGCCCCCATTGTCATGACGTGTCTGGCCGACACTCACGCGGTAGAGCATGTCGTGTTTGGTCCATTGGGTATTGCAGAAGGGGCTGGGCCGTTACATGTGCTGGTGGATTTTTCCAGCGCTGACCCTGCAACCACCCGGCAGATGGCTGTGCGTTTTCAACATCAAACGCAAGGGCATTGGGTCGATGCGCCAGTATCAGGCGGCACGTTAGGTGCTGAGCAAGGCACGTTGGCGATTATGGCGGGTGGGCGAATTGAAGATATCGAAGCGATTCGCCCCTTACTGCTTAACTTGGGGCAACGTGTAACGCGCATGGGCGAGGTGGGTGCGGGACAGGTAACTAAGGTCTGTAATCAAATGATTGTGGCTTGTAATGCCATGGTGATTGCCGAGGTTGTAGCCTTAGCCGAGCAGTCGGGTGTGGATGCGAGCCTCTTAGCGCCTGCCTTGGCGGGCGGTTTTGCCGATTCCAAACCCTTTCAGATTCTGGCTCCGCAGATGGCAGAACGCAGTTTCGAGCCGATCAAGTGGCACGTTCGAACCTTATTGAAAGACCTCAACACCGCGTTAAAGGTCGCCGGTGAACATAGCTCACGCGTCCCGATGACGCAGCAAGCTGCCGAGCTGATGCAAAAGCACGCGAATGAAGGTTTTGCCGAGCAAGATCCTGCAACACTCGTCCTGATGCACGCTAAGGAGGCTCAATGAAACTGGCGGCTAATGTATCGATGCTCTTTACCGAACTGCCTTTGCTGGAACGAGTGATGGCGGCGCGTGTGGCAGGCTTTGCAGGTGTTGAGATTCAGTTTCCATATGAAGTGCCTGCAGTTTTGTTAAAAGAGCGACTGGCTCAAGCAGACCTACCGTTGGTATTGATTAACGTGCCGGCTGCTGATTTGTTGCAAGGTGGAGTAGGGCTGGCTTGCGTTCCAGATAAAACCCAAGACTTTACTGAGGCATTGGATGAGGCGTTAGCCTATGCCGCTATGGTGCGTCCGCAAAAGGTTAATGTGCTGCCAGGGCGATTGGCCCAAGGCGTGAGCTATGATGACGCTTTTGCCTGTTTGGTCGATAACCTAAAAAAAGCGGCTAGCGAATTTTCGCATCTGGGAATTGAGGTTGTGTGTGAGGCAATTAACCCTATTGATATGCCGGGTTTTTTAATCAACACCCCCGAGCAGTTAGCGTCTGTCATTGAGGCAGTTGCTCATCCCAATCTTAAAGCGCAAGTCGATCTTTACCATATGGCACGCCAGGGTATTGATATTGAGTCGGCCTGTCAGATCTTAGCGGGTAAGATTGGCCACGTGCAGTTTGCGGATTTTCCGGGTAGAGGCGCGCCGGGGACAGGGGGCTTGGATTTTTTAGCGGCTAAAAAAGCGCTTATAAGGGCTGGATACAGTGACTGGTTAGCCGCTGAGTATGTCCCGGGGGCTAAAGGAACAGAGCAGAGTCTTGAGTGGCTTCGTAACGGGCTTGTGTGAGCCTGCCTAAAGCACATCACCCTTTAAGGTAGCCTTAAAGGGTGATGTAAGGGTTGAGCTTAGTGCTAAACGTCTAAAGACTATTGCGCATCAAACGCCTGACCGTTGACGCCTTTGCTGTCTGGGCCCATCAAGTACAGGTAAACCGGCATGATGTCGTCAGGCAGCGGGTTATTCAGTGGGTTTTCACCCGGATAGGCTTGAGCACGCATACCGGTACGTGTTGCACCTGGGTTGACGCTGTTAGCACGAATCGGATGAATCCCATCGATTTCATCGGCCATCACCTGCATCAAGCCTTCGGTGGCAAATTTTGACACCGCATAGGCGCCCCAGTACGCACGACCCTTACGGCCTACGCTGCTGGAGGTGAAGATCACTGAGGCATCTTCCGAAAGTTTTAAAAGCGGAATGAGCGTGCTGGTCAGCATAAACATGGCGTTGACGTTCACTTGCATCACGCGCATAAAGTTATCGCCGGATAGCTGCTCAAGCGGGGTGCGCGGGCCAACGATCGATGCGTTATGCAAGATGCCATCTAATTTGCCGAACTCACGTTCGATCATCGCCGCTAACTCATCGTATTGATGGGCAAGGGCGGTTTCTAAATTGAACGGAATCACCGCAGGCTGAGGGTGACCTGCCGCTTCAATCTCATCGTAAACCTGATTTAGGTTGTCTTCGCTTTTACCCAGCAAAAGCACGGTTGCACCATGGGCTGCATAGGCTTTCGCCGCCGCTTGGCCAATACCGCGGCCGGCGCCGGTGACGAGAATAACGCGGCCTTGCAGCAGGCCTTCAGGGGCTTGGTAATCAAACATCGATAGACTCTCTAAAACTTAGCAGCCACACAGGGCGCGATCTAATACGTGACGCAGCTCGTGCGGGGTATCGACCACCACGTCCGCACCCCAATGGCTTGGGTGATCATGGGGATGAATGTAGCCGTAACTGACAGCGCAGGTGCGGGTACCCGCGGCGCGACCGGCTTCAATATCGCGGGCGTCATCACCGACATATAAAACGCTTTGCGGCGGCACATCTAACGCTTCACACGCTTTAATGATCATTTCTGGATCAGGCTTGCTGTGCGTTACATGGTCTGGGGTAAAAAGCACTTTAGAGCGTGCGGCAAGGCCTAGCGCCTGCATAATCGGCTCAGCAAAGCGCAGTGGCTTATTGGTCGCAACGCCCCAGACAAGCTTGGCCTTTTCAATATCGCTTAAAAGCTCAGCCATGCCATCGAAGAGACGACTGTGCACCGCGCAATTGGCTTGGTAGCGCTCTAAGAAATCAAGGCGCAGCGCCTCAAAGTCTGGATGCTCAGGAGATAGGTTAAAGGTCGCTTCAACCATTGCGCGCGCCCCACCCGAAACCACGTCACGAATGGTTTTATCGGCGAGCTTAGGCAGGCCATGGCTCTGGCGCATGCTTTGGCAAACGGCAATAAAGTCTGGTGCGGTATCCACCAAGGTGCCGTCCATGTCAAAAAGTACCGCACGAAGACGCATTAGGCCTCCTTATGGGTGTGAATCATGTAGTTCACATCCACATCCGCGGACAATTTGTAATGCTTGGTCAGTGGGTTATAGGTCAAACCAATAATGTCTTTAACCTCAAGGCCTGCATCACGGCTCCATGCGCCTAGCTCAGATGGGCGAATAAACTTTTTAAAGTCATGAGTGCCGCGTGGAAGCATTTTTAAAATGTACTCAGCACCGACCACGGCCAGTAAATAGGCTTTTGGATTGCGGTTGATGGTTGAGAAAAATACATGGCCACCGGGTTTAACCAGTTGATAGCAGGCGCGGATCACCGAGGCAGGATCGGGTACGTGCTCCAGCATTTCAAGGCAGGTTACAACGTCATACTGCTCAGGTTGCTCGGCTGCTAAGGCTTCGGCGGTGATTTGCCGATACTCAACGTTCGCGCCCGACTCCAACTGATGAAGTTTTGCTACCGATAAAGGCGCTTCACCCATATCAATGCCGGTGACTGTGGCGCCGCGAAAGCTCATGGCTTCACTTAAAATACCGCCGCCGCAGCCGACATCTAAGACTTTTTTACCGGCGAGCGGGCAGTGCTCGTCAATCCAGTTAACCCGAAGCGGGTTGATTTCATGCAGCGGCTTAAATTCGCTCTCGCGATCCCACCAGCGATGGGCAAGTGCCTCGAATTTAGCAATTTCTGAATGGTCGACGTTGCTCATGGTCTTTCCCGCGGAAAACGACTCGAAAGTCTATAGCTTGAGTGCAAAGCACGCATGTTGCCAGTTTTATGCGCACTCGGCACCCTTGGCTTACGCTTAGCGGTCGTTTTTGCCAAGCACAAGCCAATGCTTTAGCTGTAAGACTTAGGATCAGGCCCAAGACCTAAAAGGTGCCAACGGCCAATTTGGTTGAGTTTGTAATCGATCGGATCGTGCAAGGTGTGGGTGCGGGCGTTACGCCAAAAGCGGTCTAACCCAAGGCTTTGGTGCGAGCCCTTAGCGCCTGTCATCTCAAAAAGCTCAGTGCTGGCGCTCAAACTTATCTGATGGGCAAGGACTTTAGCTTCAGCCACCGCAATAGCGACTTCCCCGCGTTCATCGGCAGTCAGCGCTTCACCGCGTGCTAAAGCTAATTCCAAAACATTGGCTGCGCGATCAGCCAAACTTTTTGCGCCTTGAAGGCTCGCGGCCAACAGGCCAATACGGTTTTGCTGGAAAGGATCATCCGAGCGCTGAGTGAGTCCCGAGGCAGGCCAAGCAAAGGCGTGATGGTTAATAAAGTCACAGCCTTCTGTTAGCGCGCTTTCGGCAATACCTAAATAAAGGTTTACCAACACAAACTGCGCAAGACAGGTCCGTAAAGTCTGCCAAGGACTAAGGCTTGTGTGTTCGTCCTTTAAAAT
>X137_Gaur__coassemble_189_pt1 | contig 14842 bp, 13 predicted proteins | sample X137_Gaur__metabat2_high_PE_003 | metagenome-assembled genome bin X137_Gaur
GCATTCGCTTCACAGCAAAGGTGTGGGAAAATACCGGTCTCTTTGCTGTGAATCTTACTTATGCCAGCTCCCTCCTCTGCCAAAGGCAATCTGCATCCTCGTAATCGTCATCAAGGTCGTTACGACTTTAATGCACTTATCAAAGCCTGCCCTGCGCTCGCGGACTTTATGATTACTAACCCTTATGGCAAACCGAGCATCGACTTTGCCAACCCAGATGCTGTACGCGTGTTTAATCGGGCGTTGTTAGCCAGTCTTTACGGCGTTAGAGAATGGGATATACCGCAGGGCTATCTATGCCCACCGGTACCGGGGCGAGCTGACTATGTCCATGGCGCTGCCGACCTTTTAGCCAGCGATAACGCCAAACAGCTGCTTAAAGGACATAAGGTTCAGGTGCTCGATATTGGCACAGGTGCCAACATCATTTACCCCTTACTTGGGCATTTAGACTATGGCTGGCAGTGTGTGGGTGCCGACATTGATACTAAAGCCATTACCAATGCCCAGCGCATCATTGATGCAAATGGTTTGCGTGAGCACATTGCTCTGCGCCAGCAAAGGGACAGCAAACACCTGTTTACTGGAGTTATTACACCTGACGAGCGCTTTACCCTAACGCTTTGCAACCCGCCGTTTCACGCAAGTGCCGAAGAAGCAGCCTCTGGGAGCAAACGTAAATGGCAAAATCTCGGCAAATTAGACCCTTCTCGTAAACTACCAACACTTAATTTTGGTGGCCAAAGTAATGAGCTATGGTGCCCTGGCGGTGAAATTGGTTTTTTACGGCGCATGGCCCGTGACAGCGCCAACTTTAAAGAGCAAGTGTTGTGGTTTACGACACTGGTTTCTAAAGCTGCGAACGTGCGCGACTTTAAAATAGCGCTTAATAAGGCAGGTGCGGTTGAAGTGCGTAAAGTGGATATGGCGCAGGGCAATAAACAAAGCCGCTTTGTAGCCTGGACGTATCATTCACCCGAAGCACGCAGCGCATGGGTTAAGTCGCTTACATGAGTTATGTCTTAACAGGCATCAGCCACTTTCAAGAAGAAATCCGTAAAAGCCGGTTTATCACCATCGCAGCACCTATAAGCGATAGTCAGACCGCGCATGATTTTCTGCGTACTCACAGTGATCCAGCAGCAACCCATAATTGCTGGGCATGGGTATGTGGCGCGCAGTATCGATTCAATGATGATGGAGAACCCGGCGGTACAGCTGGGCGCCCAATTTTAAGTGCGATACAAAACCAAGGCTTTGATAACACGGCGGTCTTGGTCATTCGCTACTATGGCGGTATTCAGTTAGGCACCGGTGGGCTTGCTCGTGCCTACGGTGGCGGTGCTAATAAATGCCTTCAACAGGCCGCGCGCACAACCCTGATCCCAACGGTGACTGCAAGCTGCCATATCCCTTTTGCTGAAGTGGCACTGATCAAGTCACGCCTTATCCAGTGGCAGGCCTTGATTCAGCACGAAGAGTACGATGCCACAGGCGTGCAGCTGACCTTTGCGCTGCCGTTAGAGCATATGGCCGCGGCCACCACTCAGATACGTGATTTAAGCCGTGGCCTTATTGAATTAAAAATTAAGCGCTAACAGCAAAACGCGGCTCCAGTCGGCTGTAACCCATCCCCACCCCCTTGCTGACTTTGATCTGCACTGGGATACGCTCTTTCAGTGCTTCAACGTGGCTAATAATGCCGATCATCTTGCCACTGGCGTTGAGGTTATCCAGCGCATCCAAGGCAACCTCAAGCGTCTGCCCATCTAATGTCCCAAAGCCCTCATCTAAAAACAAAGAGTCGATACGGGTTTTATGGCTCACTAAATCAGACAACGCCAAGGCAAGCGCAAGACTGACTAAAAAGCTCTCTCCGCCTGATAGGGTGCGCGTATCGCGCATCACATCCGCTTGCCAGGTATCAATCACCTCAAGTTCAAGCTCACCATTTAGCTTGCGAACCAGCCGGTAACGGCCATGTAAACGCTGCATTTGCACATTGGCTAAATACACCAAATGATCAAGCGTAAGGCCTTGCGCAAATTTTCGGTATTTGGCGCCGTCCGCTGAACCAATCAGCCCATTTAGATGCTGCCAGTGATCGCTTTGCGCTTGTTTTAGGGCAATGTCATCCAAGAGCTCTTTTAGTGAGTCACGGTTTTTTTGATCATTGTGTAATTGGTTGCGCAGCTCACCTAAGCGCTGATGAGATGCCTCAAGCTTGAGCTGCAACGCTAAGAGCTGTTCGTTGAGCTCTGATTCTACGTAAAGAGGATGCGCCTTCTGATGGGCTTCAATGGCTTCACTGGCTTTAGTAAAAAGGGTATTGGTCGTGAGCGTTTCATGCTCCAGCGCTTCTTTAAGCTCTTTTAGCGCCCTGAACACCTCATCACTTAAAAGGGCCTTTTCAAAGCTTTCTGTGCTTGTAAAGGGACTTGCCATAAGCAGGTTTTGCCACTCGGCCACGAGTTCCGCTAGGCCTTTACTCAGCCTTTCAATGCGTGTTTTCGCATCGTCTATCAAGGCTTTGAGGGCGTGCTCCTGTGCTTGAAGTGCCTCATACTTTTGGCTGATTTGATCAGGACTTAGCGAACACTGCTCGGCCGGCTCGACCGCGCCTACCTGCTGCAAACGCGATTGCCACACTGCAACCTCTTGCTCGCAACGCTCAAGATTAAGCGCCGCCTCACGTAACGATTGCTCAACCGTTACGCGCGTTTCAAAAACATCCTGATACGCCTCAGCTTCTTTAAAACGTGCATTAAGCCAAGGCTGATCCACACCATCTGTAACAAAGCCTTTATCGTTAATCTCACGCAAAAGCTGGCTTACTGATGCGTGATAAGCATGCTTATGACTCTGTAACTGCTCAGTGCATGCAGTAATTTGCGCCTCTAAAGACGCTTGCTGTTGACTGAGCCGATTTAGCTCATTACTAAGCTCATTCAGCTCATGGTGTTGCGCTTGTTGTGCCAACACGGACTGATCATAAGCTTGCTGAAGGCTTGCCGCTTTTTGTAAAAGCGCCTCTGTAGCGGTAGCCTGCTGAGTGAGGCGTTGCTGGGTTTCATCCAGTGCCTGTGCAGCAACCCCAAACCTCTCAAAGTCCGCCGCTAAGCGCTGAAGCCTTTGCTGGGTCAACTCAAGCTGTTCTTGGTCTTTAGCAATACTGGCTTCAAGACGGGCCAACTGATTGGCTAGTGCAGTACCTGTTTGCTCAAGATCTTTTAATTGCGCATGCAACGCATCCCTTGCTTGCTCGGTGGCGGATACTTCTAACGCTTGATAGCTTGCAACCAGAGGATGCTCACACGAGCCGCATAACGGGCATGCTTCACCCTCTTTTAGCTGCGCACGGTGGCTACTTAACGTTTGAATCAATTGCTCTTGTTTAAGTAGCTGCTCTTTATCTGCCAACTGCCCTTTTAGTTCGCGATAGCGTGTACGCAACGCCTCGCGCTCACTTGCCAGCTTCGATGCTTGTGCTTTGTCGTGCGCGATACGCGCCGTGTAGGAAGCGGCCTGTTTTTCGGAATTATCAATCTCGACAAGCATGCTTCTAGCTTGCTCAAGCTCACCGCGACGACCTATAAGCTGCTGCCAATACTGACGCCAGTGTTCAAGGCTGCGCTCTTCTAAAAGGCTTGCTAGCGAATGTTGAAGATCACTTTGCTCGGTGTGCGCCTTAGCGAGCACCCGTGCGAGCTGATCACGTTTTTCAGTCAGTGATGATAGTTCAGCGATGCAGTGGGCTTGTGCTTTGGCAAGCACGTCAGCTTTGCTCGCAAGGTCATGAGCTTGATCTTGTAAACGTTTTTGCTCGGTGAGTTGCAGTTGCCAAACCGGCAAAACTTCACGCAACGCTGCATGATGCGCGTGAACTTTAAGATAATTTTGCTGCTGCTCAAGATACTCTGAGAGCGCTGCATGTTTAGCTTGCGCCTGCGCCTTAAGGTTTTGAAAGACAGCTAAACCCTGCGCGGTTAAACGTTGCTTACTTAACGTTTGTGCAGCCAACTCCTGTTGATGGGCGTTAAGCTCAGATTCTGCTTGCGATAGATCCCGCTGGCCTTGCGTAACACGCTGATAAAGAGGTGCAAGGGCTCTTGCAGGTTCGGCGAGTGCGAGCTTATCAAGATCAGGTTGAGCCTTACATTTTCGTGCCGCAAGTGCTTGGAGCGCCTGCTGCGCAGCTGTTTTCTCTTGAAGTAATCGCTCTAAAGTTTGCTGGGCTTGAAGCTTTGCCTGCACATCCTGATGCGCACCTTTAAGCGCTGAAAGCTCCACCTCAACTTGCTGTTGCTCAGCATTGAGCGCGCTACGCGCTTGATCATCTAAAAGCGCAACGCCTTGCGCTTGGCTTTTCAGTGTCTCAACCTGGTGGCGCGCCTCACGGGCTTTTTCAAAAACCCGTTGTGAGATCTGCCCGTAAATTTCAGTGCCGGTTAACTGTTCTAAAAGCTCCGCGCGGCTTTTCGCATCGGCCTCCAAAAAGGCTGCAAATCCCCCTTGAGCCAAGAGCATCGAGCGGGTAAAGCGCGCGTAATCAAGCCCTGTTAATTGCTCAATTTCTGTGAGTTTCTCTTGGACTTTATGGGTAATGATCTTTCCGGAAAGCTCAGCCAGTTCAACTTTAGGCGATTGCAAGGCACCGTCGGCTTTATCACGTGCCCGTCTTTGGCTCCAAAACGCGCGATAGCCCTGACCTTTAACCTCAAACTCAACTTCAGCCAGACAGTCCGCGGTATGACGGGTCATCAATTCATTACTGCTGGCAAGGCTTGCCATGCGTGGGGTGCGGTGATAAAGCGCCAAGCAAATGGCATCCAACAACGTTGTTTTGCCAGCGCCTGTGGGCCCTGTGATGGCAAAGAGGCCGCTTTCGGCAAATGGGCTTTGGCTAAAATCGATTCGCCACTCACCTTTAAGGGAGTTAAGGTTTTTAAGGCGCACGCTTAAAATTTTCATGCGTGTCCCTCAGGCGCGCTCAGTTCGTTAAGCACTTCTTGATGTAGCTGACTCAGTGAGTCGGCAAGCTCTTCCTCCAATGCTTCGGCCTCAAGGCGTCTGGTAAACACCTGCATCGGATCCAGCTCATCTAGGGTCTGACTGCTTGCGATATCCATTTGGCTTGCGCTCATACGACGCTCACGTTTAACACGCAAGATCTCAACCCTTAGGCCTTGGCTCAATTCATTTAACCGCTGGTGCAGGTCAGATAAGTAATCGTCGCCCTGTACCGTCACCTCAACCCATAGGGAATTATCCGAGGTGTTCTCCTGATCAAGTGCCCGTAACGCTTGGGCCAGCTCTTTTAGATTGCCCTTAACGCTTGCCATAGGCTGAAAGCACGGCACACAGCACTCTGTTACCAACGCGCTGCCGACCTCGATATCCACCAAAAGTACTTGTTTTTGCTGCTTGGCTTCATCAAATGACAACGCAATCGGCGAGCCACTGTAGCGAATGTGATTAAGCCCACCCACTTTTTGCGAACGGTGAATATGCCCTAACGCAATGTAATCAGCAGGCACAAAGGCTTGGGTAGGAAAGGCCTCAAGGCTTCCCACATAAATCTCGCGCACCGACTCACTGGCGCTAGCGCCTACAGTGGTTAAATGTCCCGTGGCGATAATAGGAAGCTCACCACCGAGTTCAGAAACCTTAGCCTGTGCTTTTTGATACAGCATTTGATAGTGGGCTTCGATCGCACGTTGTAATAACTGCTGCTTGGTTTGGGCGCTCTGTCCTGCCTCACTGACTAAAACATCGCGCGGCCGAATAAAGGGAATGGCGCAGATCACAGCACCGGGCTTGCCACTTCGCGTATGCAAAACAAGGGGCTCATCAGTAGAGCCTGCATTGGCGACAACATGCGCGCCGATATAGCCCAATAGTGTTTTGGACTCATTGAGCATGGCCACCGAGTCATGATTGCCGCCCAACACCACTAACTCCGCGCCGGTTTGCTTAAGCGCCACCACAAATCGATTGTACTGCTCACGTGCGTAGCTCGGCGGGGCACCGGTATCAAAAATGTCGCCCGCAATCACCACTGCATCCACCTGATGCGCCTTGACTTGATCAATCAGCCACTCGCAGAACGCAGCATGCTCCGCTTGGCGAGTCATGCCCATAAAGTGCTGGCCTAAGTGCCAATCAGAGGTGTGCAGAATGCGCATCGTGTGTCCTATGTGCGTATTACTAAGGGTCGCGCTTGATGAAGATGCGCTACCATCGAAAAAGATATTTTGCCGTAAGGGATGACCATGCGCCGCTTTTTCAACGACTTAAAAATCATGCTGCTTGCCAATCTTTGGTTAGTGCCGGTGATCGCAGGCCTGATCTGGGCGCTCTTTCATTTTGTCGCACCACCACCGCCAATGCATGCCACCATGGCCACCGGCAGTCTTGGTGGAGGCTATCATGGCTTTGCGCTCAAACTGCGTGATGAATTGGCCAAAGAAGGTTTCACGCTTGAGCTTATTCCAAGCCAAGGCTCACTTGATAACCTTGCCAAACTCAACGCGCAAACCGTTCAGTTAGCGCTGATTCAAAGCGGCCAAGAGCTGACCTTAGACGCACATGCGCGCGAATCTTTAACCAGCTTAGGGGTAATGTATCAAGAACCCATCTGGCTCTTTACACACGCAAGTGTTGATTTCACTTCAATTCCTGCACTCAAAGACAAGCGCATTGCCATTGGTGCTGCTAACAGTGGCTCTGGGGCCGTGGTGCGCGATCTGCTTAACATCTATGGCGTTGAGCCAGAAAATATTCCGCAAAACTGGGTGAGTTTAGGCGGTAATAAAGCAGCGACGGCCTTAATACATCATGAGATTGATGCGGCCTTTTTTATCGGCCCCGCCGAAAACACGCTGATTCAAACACTCGCCGCTCATCCTGAGTTACGCCTGCAAGGCTTTACGCATACCGCGGCCTATCAAGCAAGGCTGCCCTTTTTAAATGAAGTTAACATTCCTGAGGGCATGCTAAACCTTGCTAACAACACACCTAGTCGTGATATCAAAACCATTGGTCCGCTGGCCACACTTGTTGCTAATGAAACGTTTCACCCCTCTTTAACGCCTTTAATTCTTGCTGCCGCAAGTAATGTGCTGAAAAAAGGCAACATGCTTGATAAAGCAGGTGATTACCCAGCGCGCGCGGTGTCAGAGCTGGCCACCCTTAAAGAGGCGCAGTATTTTTACGATAACGGCCTACCCATTTTGCAGCGCTATGTGCCGTTTCGCATTGCCTCTTTAGCCGACCGCTACATCATTTTGGCGATTCCGCTTTTAGTGTTGCTCTTCCCTATTTTCAAAGCCGTTGGGCCTATCTATCAATGGCGAATCCGCGCGCGTATTTATCGTTGGTACAAACACCTTCGCGAAACCGATAGAGCCTTACTGCGCGGCACCTTAAAGGATCTACCCCAAGAAATCGAAAACCTCAAAAACCTTGAGGGTGAGCTGGGTAAAATTCAGGTTCCGCTTTCTTATTCCAATGAGCTGTACCAGTTGCACATGCATGTACGCTACATGATCGACCGTTTAGAAGCGTTGGCGGCTGAGTCAGAACAGTCACCTCAATAGCCGGTACACTAGCGCCATTTAGCCTTGAGCGAGTCTTATGCCCATTCATCATTGTATTGTTCATTTAATTGAGAAAAAGCCCGATGGCTCGCCTGCCATTCTGCATGCACGCGACCAAGAATTGGCGCCCTCGCAAGCGATTGAAAACTTATTGGCTGATTTAAATGACAGCTACAACGCCAAACAAGGCAAAGCGTGGGGGCTTTTCCATGAAGACTCTGGCACCTACCCTTTTAGTGGCTGGTTAAAAGCGTATCTTGATAGCGAAGATGACTTTGCAGCCTTTAGCTTAAAAGCGGTTAACCAGCTCAAAACGCTGATGGAAGAGTCCAACCTTTCCGTGGGCGGACACGTACTTTTTGCTCACTATCAACAAGGTATGACCGACTATTTGTCCATTGCCCTGTTACATCACAGCGACGGGGTTGCGGTAACCGATCAGTTAGAGCTGGCAAGCGCCAAGCACTTGGATTTAAGCCAACTGCATTTAGCAGCGCGCATTAATCTCTCCGAATGGCGTAACAACCCCACCTCCAAGCAGTACATCTCCTTTATCAAAGGGAAAAACGGCAAGAAGGTCTCTGAGTACTTCAAGGACTTTATCGGCTGCCAAGAAGGAGTCGATGCTCCCACCGAAACGCGCACACTGCTTAAAGCCTTTAGCGACTTTGTTGAAAGTGAAGATTTGGCCGAAGAGCAAGCGCGCGAAAAAACCGACGTCCTAGTTGAATACGCCACGACCCAAGCGCGCGCTGGTCAGCCTATTACCTTAAATGAGCTTTCAGAGCTGATTGATGGGGAACGACCGCAAGCTTTTTACGATCACATCCGCAACAAGGACTACGGGCTTGCGCCTGAAATCCCTGCGGATAAACGCACCCTTAATCAATTTCGTCGATTTACCGGCCGTGCTGAAGGGCTCTCGATCAGTTTTGAATCCCACCTATTGGGTTCAAAAATTGAATACGACGAGGCTTCAGATGTACTGATCATTCGCCAGGTCCCAACCCAGCTCAAAGATCAGTTGAAACGCCGTAAGGAGTAACCTTTCACATGCCAGCTGCTCGCGTACCCAACCTCTTTCTAAGGCTCTGTTACGCGGCACTTGGCCTGTTCATACTATCCGCGCAGGCGCAGTCTACTGACGACACTCGCTTTGTCATTGCCAATGCCCGTTTCGTGGTACTACATGAAATGGGCCATTTGTTACTCAACGAGCTTAAATTGCCGGTTTTTGGCCGCGAAGAAGACGCAGCGGACCAGCTTGCCTTCAGTGCGTTTTTTGTATTGCCTGACTATCGCGACGACCCTGAACTGCCCAATTATTTAATGGACATTGCACGTTACTGGCGTGCACAAGGTGCTCGAATTAAACCTGAGAAAGAAAAAATCTATTCTTGGGACAGCCATCCATTCGATCTGCAACGCTTTTACAATTTGGCCTGCCTCACCTATGGCAGTGATCCTGCCAATATGAAATGGGTCTTAGAAGAAACGGGTTTGCCGCCTGAAAGAGCGCTTTATTGTGATCAGGAGTATCAGCAAGCGCTGCACGCATTACATTGGGCAAAATCGCATTTTAAGCGACCGCAAGAATTGCCCCCCATGCCTATCAGCGTGCATTTTGAACCTTTGGCTCATCAGCTAGAAGCAGAGCGAGATTTTATCGAACAGGTAAAATTGAGCGGTGAGATTGAGGCTATCGCCGCACGTGCCAGTAACAGTTTTAACTTGCCAAGACCCTTAAGCATACAAGCGATGAGCTGCAGCAGCTCAGATGCCTACTTTGATCGCAGAAATGGTGAAATCATTCTGTGCTATGAGCATTTGCTGCATTTGCGCGACATCGCCAAACTGGTCCCTTAAGGCGCTGCGTAGCTTTTAACTAAAGCCTCTTTAGCCGCTTTAGAGAGCTTTTTAATGGCCTGCTCACGTCTTAGTGCATCGCCTTTATCGGCGCCACAAGGCTCGATATACACCAACGCCTGCGCTTTGCTGATAGAAAAAAATCGCGCGCCCTGACCTCGTTGATGCTTTAAAAAGCGCCTTTCAGGATCGTCGCTGATCCCACAGTAGAGTGCGCCGTTTTCTGCGCGCACCAAATAAACTGACCAAATCTTCACACGAAAAACCTTTGCGCTCTCGCAGTCATGAAACGTTCCAGCGATACTTAACCCATACTACCTGTAGCAGATACCTATGGACCTACATATTTTCACCACAGGCGGCACCTTCGATAAGGTCTACTTTGACGCACTCTCTGAGTTCCAAATCGGTGAGCCCATGGCAGGCACTCTTTTAGAAGAAGCAGGGGTTAGCTTTAGCTACCAAGTAACCAGCCTTCTCAAAAAAGACAGCCTTGATATCACCGACGAAGACCGCAAAGCGATCGTTCAGGCGGTAAGAACCTGCCCCTCCTCCTACATCGTAGTGATTCATGGCACAGACACCATGACCCTCACCGCTGAAGCCATAGGCGAAACGGACAAAACCATTGTGTTAACCGGCGCCATGCAACCTGCACGCATGCACATAACAGACGCACGTTTTAACTTAGGACTTGCCGTGGGCGCCGTACAAACGCTCGCTAAAGGTGTCTACATCGCCATGAGCGGACGCGTTTTTGCAGCAGGCACCGTTATTAAAAATCGCGCCCAAGGGCGATTTGAAGCGCGCGAACAATAAGGAGTTCATATGAGCGAAGTATTAGTTGTCGAAGCAGTACAGGCTGCGGATTCTGCCGTGATTTGGTTACACGGCTTAGGGGCTGACCGATATGACTTTGAGCCCGTGGCTAAAATGCTTCAAAAGCAGCTGCCGACCACGCGCTTTCTATTGCCGCAAGCCCCTACGCAAGCGGTCACCATTAACGCCGGCTACGCCATGCCAAGCTGGTACGACATTCTAAGTCTAAGCGAAGACACTCGTGCCATTAACCAAGAGCAAATGGAGCGCTCAGCGCAAACCGTTTTAGATTTAATCGAGCAGCAGCGTGATTCAGGGATTAATCCAGCCAATATCGTCTTAGCCGGTTTCTCCCAAGGCGGCGCGGTAGTTTTGCACAGCGCCTTTTTACGCTGGCAGGGACCTTTAGGCGGAGTCATGGCCTTGTCGACTTATGGGCCTACCTTCACCGACAAAGTCACCATCGCAGACAGTCAAAAATCGATCCCAGTACTGTTTGCACATGGCACGCAAGACCCAGTGGTTGCGCCACAACTGGGCCGCCGTGCGTTTGATTTTTTAGGCCACCAGGGCATCTCAGTCACCTGGAACCAGTATCCTATGGAGCATGAAGTGGTGCTTGAAGAAATCAACGACATCGCCAACTGGTTAAGTGCTCGCTTTAACTAAAAACCAATGCACGCGAAGCCTTTGCAACGCGTGCGTCTATTGAGCATTTCGCCTTAGCCACGTCTTGCTTTACACTGCTTTGCTAATGACACGATAACTGATGAGAACGCCGTGCTTAAAGCACTCAAAAAATTGTTTGGCAAAAGCCAACCCGCTACAGAACAAATGTCTGAACCTTCCAAGGCCACACGCGCTGACGTAACCAAGGTTCAGTCTACTCAAGGCGACAAACCACAGCGTCCTAAAAAGGCCGAAAAGCCTAAGCGCGCCAAGCCCGCTAAGATTATCGATACGTGGAAGCTTGAAGACTTCGTGGTCGAGCCTTGCGAAGGCAAAGTTCGTTTCCACGACTTCAAACTGCATCCTACGTTGATGCATGCTATCCACGACTTAGGCTTTCCCTACTGCACACCGATTCAAGCCGGCGTCTTGGGTTACACCTTAAAAGGTCAAGATGCTATTGGCCGTGCGCAAACCGGTACCGGTAAAACCGCAGCCTTTTTGATCTCTATTATCAGCCAACTGTTGCAAACGCCGCCGCCACGCGATCGTTATATGGGCGAGCCACGCGCGTTGGTCATCGCTCCAACCCGTGAGCTGGTCGTACAAATCGCTAAAGACGCCGCTGCCTTAACCAAATACACAGGGCTCAATGTCATGAGCTTTGTGGGTGGCATGGACATGGACAAACAGCTCAAAACACTGGAATCCAAGTTCTGTGACATTTTGGTCGCCACCCCCGGCCGTTTGCTCGACTTTAATCAACGTGGCGACGTGCACTTGGATATGGTTGAGATCATGGTGCTCGATGAAGCTGACCGTATGCTGGATATGGGCTTTATCCCGCAAGTGCGTCAGATCATTCGTCAAACCCCGCCTAAGGGCGAGCGTCAGACGTTACTGTTCTCAGCAACCTTCACCGATGATGTGATGAACCTTGCCAAACAATGGACCACTGACCCTGCCATTGTTGAGATTGAGTCCGAGAACGTTGCCAACGTTAACGTTGAGCAGCATGTTTATATGGTCGCCTCAAGCGACAAATACACCCTGCTCTATAACCTGATTACGCAAAACAACTGGGACCGGGTGATGGTCTTTGCCAACCGCAAAGACGAAGTACGTCGTATTGAAGAACGCTTAACCCGCGATGGCATCAGTGCAGTGCAAATGTCTGGTGATGTAGCCCAGCACAAGCGCACTAAAGCGCTGGAAGGCTTCCGCGCAGGGCATATCAAAGTGATGGTCGCAACCGATGTGGCAGGCCGCGGTATTCACGTAGATGGCGTGAGCCACGTGATTAACTTCACCTTGCCAGAAACCCCTGATGATTACGTGCACCGTATTGGCCGTACGGGGCGAGCCGGTACCACAGGCACCTCAATTAGCTTTGCCGGCGAAGACGACTCCTTCGCCCTACCGCCTATTGAGGCGCTTTTAGGACATAAAATTCAGTGTGAAATGCCACCAGTTGAACTACTAAAACCGGTGCCTAAGCGCTAAAAAAACCGCCCCAAGGGGCGGTTTTTTATTGCAATCAAAGCATGCGCTTTAACACATCATCGTTTTTTAAGAACCGATGAATCAATGCCATCACAATATGGCCTGCAACTAAAATCAGCATGCACCATGCAAGCAAAGCATGCACACTGCCAATTGCTGCCATCCAGTCACTTTTCTCTGCGCCTCTAGCCACGAACTCAATGCCAAACGCGCTCCAGCCGTAACCATTGCCAACCATTAGCATGGCACCTGTAATAGGTAAAAGCAGCATACCTGCATAGAGCAACCCGTGACCCAATTTAACCAGTAGTGCATTTTCCTGCGGGACAGGGCGAAGGCTTTTTTGCTTCAGCGCCCAAACAAGACGCACAACGGCTAACAGTAAGATGAGCGAGCCAATCGAGATATGCCAAGAAACCAAGTTCTGCCCCACCCAATGCTCACCGTCATTGATACGGTCAAAAAACTTTAAAAACTGCCAAACGATTAATACCGCCATCACCCAATGCAATAAGCGGGTAACGCTGCCATAACGTGCACTCGAATCATTGATCATGTGCTTAATTCCATGGTTGGTGATTGTTAGAAGACAGTTATCCAAACCTATACAGCAAGGACTCCTTTCTTTGCAGAGTGTGCCCGAGCGTTACGCGAATGCCCATCTTTCAAAAAACTTAGACACCTTCATCTTGTAAAAACTTGCGTCCATTAAAAAGCCCGCTTGCGCGGGCTTCTGAGTGGTACAGCGTGGCTATAAGTTAGCCGACACGCTGCTTATTCCCACTCGATGGTTGCTGGTGGTTTGCCCGAAACGTCATACACCACGCGAGATACGCCTTCGATCTCGTTGATGATGCGGTTGGACACGGTGCCCAGCAGTTCATAAGGCAAGTGAGCCCAATGTGCGGTCATAAAGTCGATGGTTTGTACCGCACGCAGGGAAATTACCCACTGATAACGGCGACCATCACCGACGACACCTACCGACTTAACCGGCAGGAACACAGCAAAGGCTTGGCTGGTTTTGTGGTACCAATCGGCTTTATGCAGTTCTTCTAAGAAGATGGCATCGGCTTCACGCAGGATATCTGCGTATTCTTTTTTCACTTCACCCAGAATACGTACACCAAGGCCTGGGCCTGGGAATGGGTGACGGTAAACCATGTCGTAAGGCAGGCCTAATTCCAGACCAATTTTACGGACTTCGTCTTTAAACAGCTCACGAAGAGGTTCTACCAGTTTCATTTTCATGTCTTCTGGCAGGCCGCCCACGTTGTGGTGGCTCTTAATAACGTGTGCTTTACCGGTTTTGCTCGCAGCAGACTCGATCACGTCTGGGTAGATGGTGCCTTGGGCCAGCCAATTCACGCCACCGGCAGCCAATTTGGCCGACTCGCGATCAAAGATCTCGATAAAGGTGTTACCGATGATTTTACGCTTAGCTTCTGGATCACTAACGCCTGCAAGTTTGCCTAAGAATTCATCTTCAGCATCCACGCGGATCACGCGTACACCCATGTTTTTTGCAAACATGGCCATCACTTGATCACCTTCGTCTTTACGCAGCAGGCCGTTATCCACGAAGACGCAAGTCAGCTTGTCGCCGATGGCTTTGTGCAGCATTGCCGCCACCACCGAGCTATCCACACCGCCCGACAGACCCAGCAGGACTTGATCGTCACCCACTTGGGCGCGAATACGCTCAATGGAGTCTGCCACGATGTTCGCAGGCGTCCATAGGGCTTCACAGCCGCAGATGTCGATGATAAAGCGCTCAAGCATACGGCCGCCCTGTTTGGTGTGGGTCACCTCTGGGTGGAACTGTACGCCGTAAAAGCGTTTTTCTTCGTTGCTCATCGCCGCGATTGGGCAGCTTGGGGTGCTGGCAGTGATGTTAAAGCCTTCGGGGATGGCGGTAACTTTGTCACCGTGACTCATCCAGACGTCTAACAGCGCGCGGCCATTTTCATTACGGTCTTCGATACCGGCAAAGAACTGGCTTGGCGCTTCCAATTGCACTTGCGCGTAACCGAACTCACGCACCTCAGAGGACTCAACGCGGCCACCGAGCTGCTGAGCCATGGTTTGCATGCCGTAGCAGGTACCAAACACAGGTACGCCTAAGGTCCACACACATTCAGGCGCGCGCGGCGTGCCTTCAACGGTTACCGTTTCTGGGCCACCGGAGAGGATAATGCCTTTAGGATTGAAGGCGCGGATTTCCTCTTCGCTCATGTCAAAAGCGCGCAGCTCACAGTACACACCCAGTTCGCGAACGCGGCGGGCGATCAGTTGGGTGTATTGAGAACCGAAATCCAAAATCAGCATGCGGTGTGCGTGAATATCGTGGGCCATGGCCATGTCTCGTAGCGGAATTCACATGTGAC
>X137_Gaur__coassemble_190_pt1 | contig 14757 bp, 10 predicted proteins | sample X137_Gaur__metabat2_high_PE_003 | metagenome-assembled genome bin X137_Gaur
TCGGTGATCAATGGAGCTTTTTGGTGCTACTAACGCTTAAGGCAGGCACGCAGCGCTTTAGTGCATTGCAGCGGGCAATTCCTGACATTTCTAAACAAATGTTGGCTAAAACCTTAAGGTGTTTAGAGCAAGATGGTTTTGTTGCGCGCCAAGTGTTTGCCGAAGTGCCACCGCGGGTGGAATATCAATTGACGGAGCTGGGTTTATCTTTCATGCCGGCAATGGAGCAGCTGATTAACTGGGCGACTTTGCATCGTGAGGCTATTGATAAGGCACGGGCGCGTTATCAATTGGCATAAAAAAACCCGTGCAGTGCACGGGTTTTTTGGCTGGCTTAAACGCTGTAGTACAGGTCGTATTCCAGTGGGTGTACGAAGGTACGAACTTTGATTTCTTCTTCTGATTTCAGCTCGATAAACGCATCGATGAAATCGTCAGAGAACACGCCGCCTTTGGTTAAGAAGGCACGGTCAGCGTCCAACGCTTCCAGCGCTTCTTTTAAGCTGCCACAGACTTGAGGAATGTTAGCTGCTTCTTCTGGTGGCAGGTCATACAGGTTTTTATCCGCTGCATCGCCTGGGTGAATCTTGTTTTGGATGCCGTCAAGGCCAGCCATCAGCAGTGCTGCGAAGCACAGGTATGGGTTGGCTGCTGGATCCGGGAAACGCGCTTCGATACGGCGCGCTTTCGGGCTTGAAACGTACGGAATACGGATCGAAGCCGAACGGTTACGGGCAGAGTAAGCCAGCATTACTGGCGCTTCAAAGCCTGGAACCAGACGCTTGTAGGAGTTGGTTGAAGGGTTGGTGAAACCGTTCAGTGCTTTACCGTGCTTGATGATACCGCCGATGAAGTACAGGGCGGTGTCAGACAGGCCAGCATAGCCGTCACCGGAGAAGGTGTTTTTGCCATCTTTGGAGATGGACATGTGTACGTGCATACCCGAGCCATTGTCGCCATACAGTGGCTTAGGCATAAAGGTAGCGGTTTTGCCGTAAGCGTCAGCCACGTTGTGCACGCAGTATTTCAGCGTTTGTACTTCGTCAGCTTTGGCAACCAGCGTATTGAACTGCACGCCAATTTCGTTTTGGCCAGCTGTGGCCACTTCGTGGTGGTGGACTTCAACAACCAGACCCATTTCTTCCATGGCATTACACATGGCAGTACGGATTTCGTGGTCGTGATCAACCGGAGGCACTGGGAAGTAGCCGCCTTTTACGCCTGGGCGGTGACCTTTATTGCCAGTCTCGAAGCTGCCGTCAGTGTTCCAAGACGCTTGCTCGGAGAAAATTTTAAACATGGAGCCTGAAATGTCAGACTTGAATTTCACTTCGTCGAAGATGAAAAATTCAGGCTCTGGACCTACGAATACCGTGTCACCGATACCGGTGGTTTTTAAGTACTCTTCAGCGCGCTTGGCGATCGAACGTGGGTCACGATCATAGCCTTGCATGGTAGAAGGCTCGATCACGTCGCACACGATGATCAGGGTTGGCTCTTCGGTGAATGGATCCAGAACAGCTGTTTCATCGACAGGCAGCAGAATCATGTCCGAAGCTTCAATGCCTTTCCAACCTTCAATGGAAGAGCCGTCGAACATTTTGCCGACTTCAAAGAAGTCTTCATCCAGTGCGTCACGTGCAGGCATGGTCACGTGGTGCTGTTTGCCCTTGGTGTCGGTGAAGCGCAGGTCAACCCACTTCACGCTATGTTCTTTGATCAGTTGAACCGACTTCGACATGATTTTCTCCAGTTTGCGGAAGCCTTAAGGCCCCAATATTCTTGCGATGCCGTCTGGCCTTTGGCAGCCATGGCAAGCTGACTCACAATGGAGCAAATTGCATGCCAGCAACTGAATAGGAGCTGGGAGTGCTCCAAGTCAGGGCTAGCGAGGGCTGTGGCGCGGATGTGCCTATATTAACGCACTATTTAGGGTCATGCAGTTGCAATAGCGTTCTATATTGGTGCGCGTGAGTGCGTATGGCAGATTTTTGAGCAAAAGTTAGGCAATTACCGCTATAATTCGCGCCCCTTTTTTTCACGTCTGGCGACAACGCCTGTTTTCATGAAACTGATCCTTAAGCCGTTCCCTGAAATCACCATTAAAAGCCGCCCGGTGCGTAAGCAATTTTTGCGGCAGTTAGGGAAAAACATTCGTCTGGTACTGCGAGATTTGGATGTGCCTGTCCAAGTCAGTGGTGAGTGGGACAATGTGGATCTGGTGTGTCCGGATGTTGATGAAAAAGTAAAAGCTGAGATGTTCTCGCGTCTAAGCAATACCCCAGGCATTGCGCACTTTTTAGAAGTGGCGGAATACCCACTGGTGGATATTGAAGACGTTACGGCTAAATGTAAGCAGCATTTTGGCCACTTATTGGCTGGCAAGCGCTTTGCTGTGCGCTGTAAACGCAGTGGCAAGCACGACTTTAGCTCTATGGATGTAGATCGTATTGTCGGCAGTACGCTTCGCCGAGAATGTGGCGCAGTGGGTATTGATCTTAAGACCCCTGAAGTTGAAATCCGCCTTGAAATTCGTGACAAGCGCGTGTTGATCATCCATAACCGTACCGAAGGTTTGGGCGGTTACCCGTTGGGTTCGGTTGAGCAGACAATGGTGCTGATGAGCGGCGGGTTTGATTCCACGGTTGCCGCTTATCAGATGATGCGTCGCGGCTTGATGACGCATTTTGTGTTCTTCAACTTAGGCGGTCGTGCTCATGAGTTGGGCGTGATGGAAGTGGCGCACTACTTGTGGAAGAAGTTTGGCTCTTCTCATCGCGTACTGTTTATTAGCGTGCCGTTTGAAGAAGTGGTAGGTGAGATTCTAGGCAAAGTCGATAACAGCCAAATGGGTGTTATTTTAAAGCGCATGATGCTGCGTGCAGCGTCCAAAATTGCCAAAGACCTAGACATCTCTGCTTTAGTCACAGGTGAGGCCATTAGTCAGGTTTCCAGCCAAACGCTGACTAACTTATCGGTGATTGATAGTGTGACTGACACGCTGGTGTTACGTCCGCTGATTGCTGCGCACAAGCAAGATATTATCGATACCGCCTACAAAATTGGCACGGCAGAGTTTGCCAAAAATATGCCTGAGTATTGCGGTGTGATTTCGGTAAACCCAACCACCAAAGCGCGTGGTTACCGAATCGAGCATGAAGAAAGCAAATTTGATATGGCTATTTTAGAGGCCGCCATTGAGCGTGCTCGCCGTATCTCGATTGATCATGTGATTGAAGAATTAGGCCAAGACATTCCTGTTGAGCAAGTTGCAGAAGCCTTGCCTGGGCAGATTGTGTTGGATATTCGCCACCCAGATGCGGTGGATGATCAACCTCTCGAAATTGAGGGTGTAGAGGTTCAGACCTTACCGTTTTACGCCATTAACAACCGGTTTAAGCATTTAGATGCGAATCGGCAGTATTTGCTGTACTGCGATAAAGGTGTCATGAGCCGCCTGCATGCTCATCACTTAATCAGTGAGGGGCATACCAATGTTCGTGTTTATCGGCCGCATTAAAAGGGCGGGCCTGTTGGGCGGGAGCATTCGTCACCGCCCTCCCGATTGGGCAAACCTTAAACGGTTTTAGTAAGTCAAACCCATGATTTCCCGCGTCAGGTACGCCTGGCCTTTTAATGAGACACTACTGTGATCGAAAAACTACGTAACATCGCCATCATTGCTCACGTTGACCATGGTAAAACCACCTTGGTTGACATGCTCCTGCGTCTGTCCGGCACCCTCGACCGTAAAGAAGCGGAAAACGAGCGCGTGATGGATTCCAACGATCAAGAAAAAGAGCGTGGCATTACCATTCTTGCGAAAAACACCGCACTGAAATGGAAAGACTACAACATCAACATCGTCGATACCCCCGGTCACGCCGACTTCGGCGGTGAAGTTGAGCGTGTTATGTCGATGGTTGACTCGGTGCTCTTGGTTGTTGACGCCCAAGACGGCCCGATGCCACAAACCCGTTTCGTAACTCAGAAGGCGTTTAAAGCCGGTCTGCGTCCGATTGTTGTGGTGAACAAAATTGACCGTCCGGGTGCACGTCCTGATTGGGTTATCGACCAGATCTTCGATTTGTTCGACAACTTGGGCGCAACCGATGAGCAACTGGATTTCCCAATCGTTTACGCATCAGCGTTGAACGGTATTGCGGGTCTGGACCACGAGAACATGGATGACAACATGGATGCGCTGTTCCAAGCCATCGTTGACCATGTGCCAGCGCCCAATGTTGATACCACCGGCCCATTCCAGATGCAGATTTCCCAGCTGGACTACAACAGCTTCTTGGGTGTCATCGGTATTGGTCGTATTGCCCGTGGTAGTGTTAAAACCAATACGCCAGTCACCGCGATTGGTGCTGACGGTAAAAAACGCAACGGCCGTATCCTGAAAATCATGGGTCACTCAGGTCTGCAGCGCGTTGAAGTCGCTGAAGCCACTGCCGGTGACATCGTTTGCGTATCGGGTATGGATGAGCTGTTTATCTCCGACACCCTGTGCGATCAAAACAATGTTGAGGCTCTGCCGCCTTTAACCGTTGACCAACCAACCGTTTCCATGACCTTCCAAGTGAACGACTCACCGTTCGCCGGTAAAGAAGGTAAGTTCGTCACCAGCCGTAACATCAAAGATCGTCTGGAAAAAGAACTGCTGCATAACGTGGCGCTGCGCGTTGAGCAAGGCGACAGCCCAGAGAAATTCAAAGTTTCTGGCCGTGGTGAGCTGCACCTCTCGGTTCTGATCGAAACCATGCGCCGCGAAGGCTTTGAGCTGGCTGTAGGTCGTCCGGAAGTGGTGATCATTGAAAACGAAGCGGGTGAGAAACAAGAACCGTACGAGAACGTGACCATCGACATCGAAGAGCAGCACCAAGGCTCAGTGATGGAGCAAATGGGTCTGCGTAAAGGTGATCTGACCAACATGATCCCTGACGGCAAGGGCCGTATTCGTCTGGAATACACCATTCCTGCCCGTGGTCTGATCGGCTTCCGTAACAACTTCCTGACCCTGACTTCAGGTACCGGTATCCTGACTTCGACCTTCAGCCATTACGGCCCAATCAAGGCCGGTGAAGTGACCAACCGTCTGAACGGTGTATTGGTTTCCATGGCGACCGGTACGGCTCTGACCTACTCTCTGGAAACCTTGCAGGATCGCGGTAAGCTGTTCCTGTCTCCAGGTGACGAAGTGTACGAAGGCCAATTGGCTGGTATCCACAGCCGTGACAACGATCTGGTGATTAACCCAACCAAAGCCAAGAAGCTCGACAACATGCGTGCCTCGGGTAAAGATGAAACCATTCAGCTGACCCCTGCGGTGAAATTCACCCTTGAGCAAGCGCTGGAATTCATCGCTGATGACGAGTTGGTGGAAGTAACGCCTAAGTCGATCCGTCTGCGTAAGAAGTTCTTGAACGAGAACGATCGTAAGCGCTTCGAGCGTTCGAAGGTTTAATCACTTTCGCTAAAGCCCCATAAGCCTTTGGTTTATGGGGCTTTTTTGTGCGCCTAAAAGGTGCTTGTGAGCTCAAAAAACCGGCAAACATTGTCTTTAATCAAAGAAGTGCCTAATTCTGACGCAGTAGAGCCTTAAGCGTTGGTGTCAGTGGTATGGTGTGGATGTGGGTACATCGGTGCCTGCTTAAGACAGTGATGCACGATAAGGAGAAGCGCCATGCGGCGTGTGGTGTTTAACCAGAAAGGTGGTGTCGGTAAGTCCAGTATTACCTGTAACTTGGCAGCGGTCAGTGCTGCGCAAGGCTATCGCACCTTAGTGATTGACTTGGATGCTCAAGCCAACTCAACTCACTACTTAACTGGTTTGACCGGTAATGAAATTCCAGTGGGAATTGCAGATTTCTTTAAGCAAACCCTTGCAGGTGGTGCGAAAAAGCCTAGGGTGGATATTTATGAAACCCCTTTTGACAACTTGCATATTGTCACGGCCACCGCTGAGCTTGCTGAGCTGCAACCTAAGCTTGAGCAAAAGCATAAGATCAACAAGCTTTCTAAGTTGTTAGATGATCTGGCTGAAGATTACGATCACATTTATATTGATACACCACCTGCTTTGAACTTTTATACCGTTTCAGCGCTAATTGCGGCAGATCGCGTCTTAATTCCTTTCGATTGCGACACATTCTCGCGCCAGGCTCTGTATGGTTTGTTGGCTGAAATCGAAGAAATTAAAGAAGATCACAACGAAGACTTAGAGGTAGAAGGCATCGTTGTTAATCAGTTTCAACCTCGTGCAAGCTTGCCAACACAAATGTTAAATGAGCTGATCGAAGAAGAACTGCCGGTGCTACCGGTGTATTTGATGAGTTCGGTAAAAATGCGAGAGTCTCATCAGGTGTGCACACCGCTCATTTTCTTGGAGCCCAGCCATAAGCTAACCCAGCAGTTTGTAGAGCTACATGATCATTTAAATGCTTAATCTAACGCCGCATCTGCGGCGTTTTTTATAGGCCAAATTGTGTAAGCCATGAAGTCAGTTGGCCTTCATTCATTGCTCCACTTTGTCGCCCTAGCTCTTGTCCATCTTTAAACAAAATAAGCGTGGGAATGGAGCGAATGTTTAAGCGTGCAGAGAGTTCAGGGCTCTGGTCGCTATCGAGCTTGGCGAAGCGCACGCGCCGTTGATAACGCTGGGCAGCTTTAGCAAAGACCGGCGCAAATCCTCGGCAAGGCCCACACCATGGTGCCCATATATCTAAAAGCAGTGGCAGATCACCCTTAATCTGCTGGTTAAAGTCAGCAGGGTTAAGCGTTATCGGCTCGCTTAACAGCACCTTGTTTTTACAGCGCCCGCAGCTGGGTTGATCGTTTAGACGCTCAGTCGGGACGCGGTTTAAGGCGTTGCAGTAAGGGCAGGGGATAAGGCTCATGATCACTCCCAAAAGCGCCTAGCAAGCTAGGCGCTTTGATGTATTACTTGGCGGCATCTAGCGCTTGCATAAGGTCAGCCAGAATATCGTCAATATGCTCAATGCCAATCGACAAACGCACCAAATCACGGCTAACACCTGCTTTGGCCAGTTCTTCGTCATTAAGCTGACGATGCGTAGTTGAGGCCGGGTGGCAGGCAAGGGACTTGGCGTCACCAATGTTAACCAGCCGCACAATGAGTTTAAGTGCATCAATAAATTTTGCGGCTTTTTCAAAGCCACCTTTGATACCAAACGACAAAATGGCTGCCGGCTTACCTTGGGTATAGCGTGCCGCCAGATCATATTCAGGATGATCTTTAAGGCCTGCGTATTTGACCCATTCAACCTGCGGATGACTTTGTAAAAATTCAGCGACTTTTAAGGCGTTCTCGCAATGGCGCTCCATGCGAAGTGCCAGTGTTTCAAGGCCCTGTAAAATTAAAAATGCGTTAAATGGCGAGAGTGCAGCCCCGGTATTACGCAGTGGCACCACGCGGCAGCGACCAATAAAGGCAGCTGGCCCAAAGGCTTCGGTGTAGGTCACGCCATGGTAAGAGGCATCTGGGGTGTTCAGAACCGCAAAACGCTCCTTGTGCTCGCTCCAGGGGAATTTACCTGAATCCACCACAATACCGCCGATGCTATTGCCGTGACCGCCAATGTATTTGGTTAACGAGTGCACAACGATATCCGCGCCATGCTCAAACGGGCGGCACAAAATAGGCGTGGCAACGGTGTTATCGACAATTAAAGGCACACCATGACGATGGGCTGCGTCGGCAAGCGCTTGAAGGTCGATGATATTGCCAGCAGGGTTACCGATGGACTCACAAAAAACGGCCTTGGTATTTTCATCGATTAACGCTTCAAGCGCTTGGATGTCATCGTGCGGCGCAAAGCGCGTCTCGATACCAAAACGTGGCAGCGTGTGAGCAAACAGGTTGTAGGTGCCGCCATAGAGCTTGGCAACTGAGACAATGTTATCGCCAACCCCTGCAATTGTTTGAATGGCGTAGGTGATGGCCGCCATGCCGGAGGCCACCGCCAGTGCGCCAACCCCGCCTTCAAGCGCTGCGATGCGCTGCTCGAGCACATCGGTGGTGGGGTTCATGATGCGGGTGTAGATATTGCCCGGTACCTTTAAATCAAATAGATCCGCGCCATGCTGGGTGTCGTCAAAGGCGTAGGAGCTGGTTTGATAAATGGGTACTGCAACGGCTTTAGTCGTTGGGTCGGGGCTGTAGCCTGCATGGATTGCGAGCGTTTCGGCCTTCATTGTTGTTTTCCTAAGCTGAGCCATAAAGGCTCAGCATGAAAACTTTGGCGCCGAAGATCAAGAGTACTAGCTGTTCAAGGGCTGAGTCTTTTATAGCCGGCTCTAAGCAAAGGAGGCGTAGATGTTGTAGGCGCTAATGCAGGTAATCAGTACACCCACGATAGTCAGCAGCGTTTTGGCGGAAAGCTTTTTACATAACAGTGCCGCAAACGGGGCTGCAAACATGCCACCAATGACAAGGCCTGCGACTAACATCCACGTGTCAGGCTGACCGGCCAAGAGAATAAAACTGGCAGCGGTGGTAATGGTTAAAAAGAACTCTGCAAAGTTAACCGAGCCAATGGTGGTACGCGGGTCGGTCCCTGAGCCTAAAAGACTGGTGGTGACCACAGGTCCCCAACCGCCACCGCCGGCGGAGTCTACAAACCCGCCGAATAAAGCCAGCTTAGCCACATGCTTGGGTTCACGGCGTTGAATCACATGGCGATAGGCTTTACTCAAAATATAAAGCCCCATGATCAGTAAGTAGGCAGAGATAAACGGTTTGATGGTGTCGCCATCCACTTGCGTCACCAATACCGCGCCTAAAATCGCACCGATCATGCCGGGAATCAGCAGGCTTAAAAAGAGCTTTTTATTCACATTGCCTAACTTAGCGTGGCTGACACCCGACAGGCCTGTGGTAAAGACTTCGGCAATATGAACGCTCGCACTTGCGGCGGCAGGTGGTACGCCTGAGCCTAATAAGAAGGTCGTTGCGGTAATGCCATAGGCCATGCCCAATGCGCCATCAATGACTTGAGCAAGAAAACCAACCGCCAGCGCGCTCCAAAAGACGCGGCTTTTGAGCGTGCTTTCAATAATTTCAAAGCCTGTCAGGCCACCATGGTCGGTGAAAAACAGACGCCAGCCCAGCACCAAAACCAAACTGACAATAATGCTAATGGCTGCCCAAATAGCGACGCGCAGTGCGAGATGATCTTTGGGGTGAGAAACAAATTCTTCTACAGGAGGCAGACCCAAGGCTTCGTGTTCTTGGTTAACAGGGCTGGCGCTAAGGTCAAGGTCGCGAATCTTCATGCACAAAAAAGCCTGGCAGGAGGTGGTAGTACAGGCGAAAACAAGGTGTGCACGATACGGATCAAGCCTTAGTGAGTCTAAGACTATTTGGGAAGATTCTTATAACTTTTGGTGTTAAGTCGCGCAGCACTAAGGCTGCGCGGATCGCTTTAAGACGAACAACTGATACTTAAACGTTTGCCCCACTCAGGTGGGCGTTTGGCGTAATCGGCTGCGCCTTCTTGTTCTGTAAACGGGTTTTGCAACACGCTAAAGAGGGTGTTTACCTGTGTGTAATCCCCCATTTCGGCAGCGCTAATGGCTTCTTGGGCAAGATAGTTACGCAGCACGTACAAAGGATTACTACGCGCCATCAGCGCCTGACGATGAGTCTCATCGTGTGCTTCATCTTGAAGTCTTAAAAGGTACTGTTGCCCCCAGCGGTCAAAGGCCTCTCGATCAATAAACTCATCGCGTAACCTTCTAAGAGCTGTAACTGCATCGGTTTGACCTACAGTGCGTAAAAACAGGTTGTAGTCAACGCTGCCCGAGGCATGCATCAAATCCAATAAACGCTCAATAAAAGCAGAGTCATCGGGCTTATCTTGGCGTAAACCTAAACGGTTACGCATAAGCGTCAAATAATGGTTCTGATAGTGCAGCTCGTAGGCGTTAAGGGCTTCTCTTAAAGCCTCAACAGGTACCAATGGGGTCAGGGCTTGACCGAGCGCGGACAGATTCCAACGTCCAATCGGCACCTGATTGGCAAAGCTGTAGCGGCCTTCGTGATCAGAGTGATTGCAGATATGGTGACGATTAAAGTCATCCAAGAAACCATAGGGTCCATAGTCGAAGGTAATGCCTAGTATCGACATATTGTCGGTGTTCATCACCCCATGACAAAACCCATACGCCTGCCAGCCTGCAATCATCTGGGCGGTGCGCTTGACCACCTCAGTGAAAAGGGCTTGATAGGGGTTGGCGGCGTTAAGGCATTCGGGGTAATGCCATTGCAGCACCTTGTCCGCCAAACGCTTTAGGTTGGCGTGATCATCGGTGTAGTAAAAATATTCAAAGTGCCCAAAGCGGATATGGCTTTGGGCAAGGCGCAGCACCATCGCTGCACGCTCTTCGCGCTCGCGCCACACCGGCGTGTTGGATGCGATCACGCACAGGGCACGTGAGGTCGGCAAATTCAGTGCAGCAAAGTATTCGCTGGCTAAAAACTCACGAATCGATGAGCGCAGCACCGCGCGCCCATCGCCCATGCGTGAATAAGGTGTTGAACCTGCGCCTTTTAGATGTAAATCCCAATGTTCACCGGCATCATTGACGATTTGCCCGAGCAGCAAGCCTCGACCATCACCAAGACGTGGGCTATACCCGCCAAATTGATGACCGGAATACACCATGGCCCGAGGTTCGGCCTCACTCCATAGCGCATTGCCTGAAAAAAGGGCGGTAAAGGCCTCGGTCTTAATTTCTGATTCAGGCAAATCCAGCAGTGCTAACGCGCTATGGCTGGCAACTACAAGGCGTGGGTTATCGATGGGTTTAGGCAGCACGTGGGTTGAGAAATCATCACCCAACTCTGCAAAGCGGTTGTCGAACTCAAGCGTGGCCAGTGTGTTCATAAAACGTTATCCAAAGCCTAAAGGCTTACTGCGGTGTAGGGGCGCTTGGCTTAGGTTCAGGCTCGCGCATACGTAGGTCAATTTGCTGCGGGCCAGAAATATTGATGCCGTTTTCTGCCAAAAGCTGGTCAATCCGCCGGTTCAATTCATCAGCGACAGGGCTGCGATCAGACAGCTCTTTTACATAGACTTTCAACTCGTGAGTTAAGGTTGACGGGCTGTAACTGACCACGGTGACAGAAGCCTGTGGCTCGCGCATCACTCGCGGGTTTTCTTGGCTGGCTTTAAGTAACAGCTCGCGCACCAAATCAAGGTCTGCGCCGCGGTTAATCGCAATAGACAACACCACGCGCGTTACGGTATCGGACAATGTCCAGTTGGTGAGTTGACTGGTCACCATAATACGGTTGGGGACAATTACTTCTTTGCGGTCGCTGTCGATAATGTGCGTCGCGCGGATCCGTATTTTTTTGACAGTGCCTGTCACACCGCCAATGGTCACAGAGTCACCAATACGTATTTGCCGCTCAAATAAAATGATCAAGCCTGATACAAAATTGGCGAAAATCTCCTGCATGCCAAAACCGATACCAACCGATAAGGCTGCTACCAGCCATTGCAAACGGTCCCAACTGACGCCAAGGGTGCCAAGGGTTAGCACAATACCGGCGCCACCTAGCACGTAACTTAAAAGGGTTGTTACCGCGTAATTGGTGCCTTGAGCGAGCGACATACGTGACAGTAGCATCACTTCTAAAAGCCCCGGTAAGTTACGCGCCAGAACCATCGCAATCGCCGCGATAAGCCCCGCCCTTAGTAAATCACCCAAACTCACAGGTGTTGTGCTACCGCTTGCGCTGGTAAAGGTATAGAGATCGATATTGTTCAGGTACGTCATCACGCTGATTAAATCGGCCCATATCCAATACAAAACGCCAATCAGTACAACATATAACCCAAGGCGCATGAGCCTTAGTGACTGCTTGTTAACTTGGCTGATATCAAGCTGTGGCTCATCAATCATTTCACCATCAAGCCCTTCGGTAGGTTGCTCTTGGCGCTTGCGCATCGCGCGTGCATAGGCAAGACGTTTAGCCGCAACCGACAGCCCGCGTACGAGCATGGCTTCTAGTAAGGTGAAAATTAACAGTGCGTAAAGTGTGCCAACCAAACGATCGCTTAAGCGCAGTACGGTGTAGTAATAGCCCATTACCACCGCAGCCAGCATGGCTAATGGCAGCAAACAAGCGGCCACCCCCACACATTTTGTGAGCCATGAGGCGCGTTCAACGTCTGGTCCACGTAAGAACAGGTTGAACATAAAAAGACCCATTAGGGCATAGCAAACAATAACGACTAACGTGCCTAACACATCATCGCTGTAGCCACTTAGACGACTGCCAGCAATGGCCACCACCGCAACCAAAGCGGTTACCACACACCCTAGAAGTTTGATGTGTTTGTGAAGAAATTCGGTTCGCTCTTTCGGCCATTGAAAGTGTCGCTCAGCAATCCCTTGTGGCGATAAAACCCGATACGCGGTGTTAAACACCAGCCACGCAAGCGCGATAGCAAGTAATGCAGACCCGAAATGGGCATTTTGTCCGCGTGCATCTAACAACAGCGCATAGCCTGCCAGTGCTAATAGCAGGCTAATAGGCAGCGCTAAAAGCATGTTGATCAATACTGCCGCAGGGGTGTGCCATTGTGAGTCCTTTTTAAGTGAACCCACTTCAGTGTTAATTTTTTTAACGTAGCTTTGTAGAGTACGGCGTTTGGCCAAGAGCAGGGCAAAGGCCATGATGACAGGGAAGAACACCAATGGGCGGCTGATCAGGCCACTGATAAGTTCATGAGTCCCCTGTTGCCAGGGTAACGCATTGATCTGGGCGACAATAGAACTAGGGACGTTCTTCAGCCATGCGCCATCCAGCGGCCGGCTGCTTGGAATCCAGAAGAGCTGCTCATCGAGCGTGGCTTTAATCGCATCGCTACGGGTTTTGAGTTGGCTTTGATTGAGCTGCAAGTTAATTGCAACGTTTAACAGTGCGTTCACTTCTTGGCTTAAACGTTCTAACAGCTCAACGCGGGTTTCAATTAACTGACTAAAAAGCAATTTTTCTTCGGCCGTTACGGTGCCTGAATAACTCCGTAAGCGGTTGTCGATAAAGCTTTGTGGGTTGTTAAGCTGCTCGCGCTCTTGGTTGAGGTCAAATTGGCGAAGCCGAATATCGGCGATTTTGTCGCTTAAAGTGTGATCCACCTTAACAACGGGCAGGGCCGCTTTTTGCTGATTCAGTACTTTTCGAAGCAGCAGATTGCCTTCTAACACTTTGAGTTGATCTTCAAGCGTTTGCTCGATTTGCGTCAGGCTGTCGAGCTGGCGCTGAGATTGTAATTGGCGTTGATTAAGGCGGGTGAACTGTTCGGTGTAGGCCAGAAGCTGATCAGACAGTTGCACGTTATGGGCGCTTTCATCGTAGATCCACTGCGCCGTTGCGCCTTGTTCGATCTCTTGGGCCAGCATTGAAACCGCGCGCTGAGAGTCTAGCCTGCGTCTTTCACTGACTAAGGTTTCTAGCGATTGACTGTCACGCTCCACTATCGCGAGTTTGGCATTTAGAAGATCGACTTCGGCATTGGCCAAATCAAGCAGTTGGCTGTTGGCCGCAAGCTTGGTGCGTTCAAGCTCAATACGGGCTTCAAGTACGTGCTGTTCGGCCAGTAAATTGAGGCGACTTGCGTCGGTGAGTACTTGGCGATTGGTGTCGCGACCGGCTTTGAGGATGCCGGTGATTTCTTGAATTCTGGCTTGATACGTCGCGATATCAGCCTGCGCGCGTTCAGGTCTGGTTTGTGCCTGTAGGCTGTGGCTACTGGCCTCTGCTTGCTGGCGCTGAAGCTCTGAACGCTCAGTGCTCAAGGCCGCCAACTTCGCCTCTTGCTCAACCAAAGGCAGCGCCGCCATTTGCTTAAGGCTGATGTGGCTACGAACCCCATTAAGAGCGGCCAAGTCATTTTGTACGCTAACAATTTTAGGGCCTAAGCCGCCTAACTCTTGCTCCAGCGCTGCGAGCTCTTCACGCAGTCCTTCAGCCGTTTGGATGTGTGTTTGAGCCTGTTCTAAAAGGCTCTGCGCGGCTTTGAGTTCGGCTTCTGCTAAACCCTTGTTAGGGAGTGCCGCCAGCTCCTCAGTAATGCGTGCCGCCACCTCCGTTGGATTGGCAGAGGCAGCCGAGCATATAAACACAACGCTTAATAACAGTGCTCGTAACAAAGACATAAAACAGGTGCTCGTTGCGATCGTAAACCTCAAGTTTAGAGCATCAGGCTTAAATAAGGGCGAGAGGGTAACGATCATAAAAAAGCCCCACTAAAAAGCGGGGCTTAGGCACAACGTTTAACACTAGAACCAAGCGTCTTGCATATCAAGGCACGTTGGCTCGCGGGCGTCTAAAAGGTTTAACTCATGCTCGCAACCTGGAATTTCCCATAAAAGGAAATAACGCGCCGCTTGGAGTTTTCCTTGATAGAACGCCTTGTCAGTTTCATCGGCTTTGGCTAACCCTTCGCACGCTTTAACCGCTTGCTCCATCCAGCGCCAGCCGATGACTGCATGACCAAAGGCTTTTAAATAAAGTGCAGAGTTGGCCAAGGTGTCGTTGATTTTGCCCGCGGCTAAATCTGCAAGGAGGCTTTGGGTGGTACGGGTTAAATGCGCCATGTAGCTTTGCAACGCTTCACGTTGCTCGGTTAACTCGCTGTAGGCTTGCGCTTTTTCACAGGTGCCGTTGATCAAAGCCAAAAGCTGCTTAAGGCCGCGCCCGCCGCTTTGGGTGAGCTT
>X137_Gaur__coassemble_191_pt1 | contig 14681 bp, 10 predicted proteins | sample X137_Gaur__metabat2_high_PE_003 | metagenome-assembled genome bin X137_Gaur
TGTACTCCCACGTATTCCCCGGCTCAAGGCCGCCAACAATCACAGTTGGGTCAGATGTAACACCATCACCTGCTGTGCCTGTGTCATTTTCAAGGGCTGCCGTCGGCGCCGTTGGAACACCAACGTCCACGGTAATAGCTGGTAGTTTCGTGGCAGGGCTGGTGTTGCCCGCCGGATCAGTCTGACGGACTTGAACGTCGTCAGCGGCATACACACCTTCCGGCAATTCAAAGCTGTTGCCCGAGCCGTCTTCCCACGTCTCACCACCGTCGGTGCTGTACTCCCACGTATTCCCCGGCTCAAGGCCGCCAACAATCACAGTTGGGTCAGACGTAACACCATCACCTGCTGTGCCTGTGTCATTTTCAAGGGCTGCCGTCGGTGATTGAGGGGCGACAGTATCTACTGTCACGGCTAGATTAGCTTGGGTAAAGCCACCTTCCGGCGCTGTAAGTTTAGCTTCAACCGTATAGGTACTATCAGCAAGAACACGCCCAGAAAGGTCTAGGACCCACTCCACCACACCTTGTGTGTTGGGGGTTCCTTGTAACGTAAGCTCACTATCTTCCCCAAGAACATAGGTTTGACCACCTACGGTAACACTTAAGGTACGGCCCGCATCCAGATCATCTTTATCGACAGTACCTTTAAACACTAATGTGTTATCTGAGGTGATACCGTCACTTGCACCGGTATCATCGGCAAACGAATCGATTGTAAGCGTATTGCCATCTTTATCTGAGTCCACGCCCAGATCGATATCGAACACCAAAGGTGCTGACGGTGAGGACTGGTTGCCTTTGCCATCATCAATAACAGCAACGGCCTCGTATTTCCCCTCCGGCAAGGTCTTGGGTAGCTCAATCGCAACTGTGCCGTCTTCTAAATCCTCTTCAGTGACGACGTGCTTAATCTCAACCTCAACGCCTTGATCATTTTTAAGAGTAAGCGTGATCGTGTCGCCAACAGAAGTATTAGGCGTCAACTCCACCTCTGCTTTAAGGCCTTGCTGTAACTCTTGCGCTGTAATGCCATCTTCGGCCCCAGGAATGGTCACGACCGGCACATCATCTGGCCCCAAAACATCATTAGCGGGTGTAGGCCCTGCCACCACATCTACTTCAACAACTTTACTGTTACCCGAACTGTCTGTGGCCGTAACGATGATTTTATGAGGCCCATCTGGTAGTGGGTCGATCGCATCACTCGGCAAACTCCACGTACCGTCACCGTTGTTGATGGCCGTGTAGGTCTTGTCGCCAATTTGCACTGTTATTGTTGCATTCGGATCGTCAATTTGCCCCTTAATAATGGGAACGTTATTAACGAACTCTATAGGGTCAACTGAAATGGAAGGGGCTTCATTATCGGAATCGGCACGTGAAGAACCACCGCCACCACCGCCTGAACCTCCTGCCGCCAGTGCAGCACCGCCCAAGCCTAGAGCAGCCCACCACCAACCAATTTCAGCACTTTCTTTGGTTAACAGCTCCCAACTGAGAAGCTCGGCTTGTGTATCAGGATTACCTAGCCAAAGCGCACCCTCATCGTCTTTTAATACGAGTTCGTTTCCTTCAGCAGGGTCAACTGGGTAGAAATCATTAAGCGTTAACGACTCACCTGAGACCAGATTCAGAATCAGATCATTATCAGATCGTGTAAAACTTGAGACTTGCGAGGGTGAGAGTTCAAGAATGATCGTGCTGGACTTAGGGCTTTCAAGCGCATTAAGCGCTACCTGACTGCTTGAGCCGCTGATTTTGTTCAGTACTACTGCCGAATCTACACTAGCCATATCCCACCACCCATTTATTGATCTTAATCGCGAAGACAGACCTACGCCGTGAGTGTATGGGCTTTGAAAGACAGGTTTAGTTCCTGCCAAATATCGTTTAAAAAAGGACTATTGCTAAATGACTTAATACTTTATCTATATATAGAGTGTACTAAAAAAACTGATTGATTAATAAAAACCCAAAGAAACCATAAAAAAAAGCAGTAGCGACATGCTACTGCTTTTAGTCTTTCTACTTAATAATTACATATACTTAATCATTACTTCACCGAACTCAGAACAGGACTTAAGCTCGGCGTCTTCCATAAGTCGCTCAAAGTCATATGTCACTTTTTTCGCGCCTATAGCGCCATCGATACCCTTGATAATGAGATCTGCCGCCTCCGTCCAGCCCATATGACGCAACATCATCTCTGCCGATAATATTAAAGAACCAGGGTTGACCTTATCTTGGCCTGCATATTTAGGCGCAGTGCCGTGTGTAGCTTCAAACATTGCCACCGTGTCTGAAAGGTTTGCCCCTGGTGCAATACCTATCCCGCCGACTTCTGCCGCTAGCGCATCAGAGAGGTAGTCGCCGTTGAGGTTTAAGGTTGCAATAACGTCATATTCAGCCGGACGCAGTAAAATTTGCTGCAACATCGCATCGGCAATGGCATCTTTAATAATGATATTTTTGCCTGTTACTGGGTTGTTAAACTGCATCCAAGGACCGCCGTCTAAGAGCTGAGCTCCAAACTCATCACGCGCGACTTCATAGCCCCACTCTTTAAATGCCCCTTCGGTGAACTTCATAATGTTCCCCTTGTGCACAAGGGTCACTGAGCTTCGGTCATTATCTACGGCATATTGCAATGCTTTTCGAACTAAGCGCTTAGTCCCTTCTTCAGATACTGGTTTAATTCCAATACCGCACATGTCGGTAAAACGAATTTTCTTAACACCCATTTCTTCAGTTAAGAACTTAATGACTTTTTGGGCTTCTGCAGAGCCTGCCTTCCACTCAACCCCTGCGTATATATCTTCAGAGTTTTCTCTAAAGATCACCATATCTACATCTTGAGGACGCTTAACAGGACTTGGCACGCCGTTGAACCAACGTACAGGCCGTTGACAAACATACAGATCTAGTTCTTGACGAAGTGCTACGTTCAGCGATCGGATGCCGCCCCCTACAGGTGTAGTCAGTGGGCCCTTGATAGAAACCACGTAGTCACGAACAGCTTCCAATGTTTCTTGAGGCAGCCATGTATCTTGATCATAGACTTGAGTGGCCTTTTCACCAGCAAAGATTTCCATCCAAGAAATTTTGCGTTGTCCGGCATACGCTTTGGCGACAGCTGCATCAACCACATCAATCATCACGGGCGTAATATCAACTCCAATCCCATCTCCTTCAATGTAAGGAATGATCGGATTATCAGGCACATTCAGACTGTTATCTGCGTTAACGGTGATTTTGTCACCGGTGACTGGCAGTTGGATCTTTTGGTATCCCATACTTGACTCCATTTCGCATGATCAACAAGTGCAAAAGCTAACCTACTGATTCAAAAGGCCAATACGCCAGAAAATAGCGTCTAGGCCTTACTACTTAAGCATCAAGAGCGTGGTTTAGCCTTGTTTTAAGAGTATCAGCTTGGCACCCCCTGCCAAGCACCTGTACGCACCTCACGACATAAACGCCACCTCAACATTTTACCTTCTACATATAACCTGCTGTTTTAACTTGGTTTTCATCTCAAACCTACGTCTACATAACCGTAGAGTTAATTTGTCATGCAAGAGGTGCTTAGTCAGGCTAAAGCGGTGATATACTCTGGCGCGTGACCTTTGGTCACAGGGGCTTGGCCTCGCGACATGGAGCCCGCCCTTGTATTACCTGCTACCGCAGGAATATTGCTCGACACTCTATCGGTGCCACCAACACAAAGCGGCAACTTCTCGTCAGTCGTATAGCACAGCTCTACGACGCGCTTACCCAGCGCACCACGAGATTCACGTGCACGCTCTGCAAGAAGAGAGTTAATCCTAAATGCCCACCCGCTCGAAGATTGTATACACCTTCACCGACGAAGCCCCTGCCCTCGCCACTTACTCACTCCTCCCTATTGTTAAAGCATTTGCTAAATCGGCTGATATCGACGTTGAAACCAGCGATATCTCCCTAGCCGGTCGTATCTTGGCCGCCTTTGCTGATCAATTGGACGCTGACAAGCAAGTACCTGACGATCTGGCAAAACTCGCCGTACTGGCGACCTCGCCTGAAGCGAACATTATCAAGCTGCCTAACATCAGCGCTTCTGTTCCACAGCTCAAAGGCGCTATCGCCGAGCTGCAAGCTCAAGGCTATAACATTCCTGATTTCCCGGATGAGCCAACCACTGAAGCCGAGCAAGAAATCCGCGCTCGCTACAGCAAGATTTTAGGTAGTGCTGTTAACCCAGTGCTACGCGAAGGCAACTCTGACCGCCGCGCACCCGCAGCCGTTAAAGCGTATGCCCGTAAAAACCCACACTCGATGGGCAAATGGACTAAGACTTCGCAATCTCACGCAGACTACATGCGTGGCGGCGACTTCTTCTCCAGCGAACAATCTTTCACCATGGACAAAGCGGGCAAAGTTCGCATTGAGTTCGTTGGTAAAGACGGTTCTGTAGAAGTTAAAAAAGAACTGGCTCTGCAAGAAGGCGAAGTACTCGACGGCATGTTCATGAGCTGCCGCCAACTGCGCAACTTCTTTGAGCGCACCTTGCGCGAATGTAAAGAATCCGGCGTGATGTGGTCGCTGCACGTTAAAGCCACCATGATGAAGGTTTCGCACCCGATCGTGTTTGGTCACGCCGTTAGCGTTTATTACAAAGAAGCGTTCGAGAAATACGCCGATCTTTTCGCCGAGTTAGGCGTTAACCCTAACAACGGTCTGTCGAGCGTTTACGACAAAATCAAAGTATTGCCAGCATCGCAGCAAGAAGAAATCCTGCGTGACATCCATGCTTGCTACACCAACCGCCCAGAAATGGCGATGGTTGATTCGGTCAAAGGCATTACCAACCTGCACATCCCAAGCGATGTGATCGTTGACGCCTCGATGCCTGCAATGATCCGTAACTCGGGTCAAATGTGGGGCAAAGACGGTAAGCTCAAAGATGTGAAAGCAGTAATGCCTGAGAGCACTTACGCACGCATCTACCAAGAGATGATCAACTTCTGCAAAACCAACGGCGAGTTCGACCCAACCACCATGGGTTCGGTACCTAACGTTGGTCTGATGGCGCAAAAAGCTGAAGAATACGGCAGCCACGACAAAACCTTCGAAATGCAAGCCGACGGCACCATGCGCGTTGTACTCGAAGACGGCACCGTAATGATTGAGCATCAGGTTGAAGCAGGCGACATCTGGCGCGCATGCCAAACCAAAGACGCCCCGATCCGTGACTGGGTGAAACTGGCCGTTAAACGTGCCCGTCAATCCAACACTCCAGCGGTATTCTGGTTAGACCCAGAGCGCGCGCACGATCGTCAGCTGTCCTTAAAGGTTAACAAGTACCTTCAAGAACACGATCTGACCGGCCTTGATATCCGTGAAATGGGCTACAACGAAGCCATTCGCTTCTCGATGGAGCGCATGATTCGTGGCCTGGATACCATTTCGGTAACCGGTAACGTACTGCGTGACTACCTGACTGACCTGTTCCCAATTATGGAACTGGGTACCTCCGCTAAAATGCTCTCAATCGTGCCTCTGATGGCCGGTGGCGGCATGTACGAAACAGGCGCAGGCGGCTCAGCACCTAAGCACGTACAGCAACTGGTAGAAGAAAACTACCTGCGCTGGGATTCTTTAGGCGAGTTCTTGGCGCTGGCCGTCTCGCTTGAAGAAGAAGGCATCAAAACCGGTAACGAGCGTGCCAAACTCTTAGGCAAAACCTTAGACAAAGCAACTGGCTTGTTACTGGACAACGGTAAATCCCCTGCCCGTAAAGTCGGCCAGCTGGACAACCGTGGTAGCCACTTCTACCTAGCACTGTACTGGGCTCAAGAGCTGGCCAACCAGACCGAAGACGCAGCGCTTGCCGCTCACTTTGCGCCACTGGCTAAAACCTTGGCTGAAAACGAAGCAAAAATCGTTGCTGAGTTAACCGAGGTTCAAGGCAAGGCAGTGGATATCGGCGGTTACTACAAATCTAACCCAGAGTTAACTGCACAAGTGATGCGCCCAAGCGCAACCTTGAACGCAGCAATCGATGCGTTAATTTAAGCGCTGTAAATAAGAACCCCGGCCTTGCGCCGGGGTTCTTGTCTTTATATAAAGGCAAAAAGTTTTAAGGATTAATGATGGCGTGGGCACCTCATATCACCGTGGCAACGATTGTTGAACGCGATGGCCAATTTTTATTCGTTGAAGAAATGTCCTCAGGCCAACGTGTACTGAACCAACCGGCAGGCCATCTTGAAGCAAACGAAAGCCTCATTGAAGCCGCAGTACGCGAAACCCTCGAAGAAACCGGCTGGCAAATCGAGGTTACGGGTGTAACGGGCATCTACCTCTACACCGCACCCAGCAACGGCGTCACTTATCAACGCGTTTGCTTTGCTGGTAAAGCACTCAAGCATGACCCACAAGCCAAACTGGATGAAGGCATCATCGGCCCACGCTGGTTAAGCCGTGCTGAGCTTGACGCGCACAAAGCTCTATGGCGCAGCGAGCTGGTAGCTCAGTGTGTCGATGACTATCTTAAAGGGCCCCTCTTCGATTTAAGCGTCATCCGTAACTGACGACACAAGCGCCCCGCAACGGAGCGCATCTGTTAGAATTTGCCTTATTGCCTGCTTTGAGCCTTTGCGAGCGCTATGTCAGATTCAGCAAAACCCCGTGTAATTGTCGGCATGTCCGGCGGCGTTGATTCCTCCGTTTCAGCCCTATTGCTTCTTGAGCAAGGCTATCAGGTCGAAGGCCTGTTTATGAAAAACTGGGAAGAAGACGACGGCACCGAATACTGCACTGCGATGGCCGATCTTGCCGATGCTCAAGCGGTCTGCGACAAGATTGGTATCCACTTACATACAGCCAATTTCGCAGCCGAATACTGGGACAATGTATTCGAACATTTTTTGGCCGAGTACAAAGCCGGACGGACACCAAACCCCGATATTCTTTGTAATCGTGAAATTAAGTTCAAAGCCTTCTTGGATTATGCCAAGCAATTAGGCGCAGACCTAATCGCCACAGGCCACTACGTGCGTCGCCGCGATATCGACGGGCGTAGCGAGTTATTAAAAGGCCTTGATCCCAACAAAGATCAAAGTTACTTCCTGCATGCTGTTGGCGGTGAGCAAATTGGTCAGACTTTGTTCCCTGTGGGCGAGCTTGAAAAACCTCAAGTACGCGCTATTGCAGAAAAATATGGCCTAGCCACTGCCACTAAAAAAGACTCAACAGGCATCTGTTTTATTGGTGAACGCCGCTTTAGTGATTTCTTAAAACAGTACCTACCCGCGCAACCTGGCGATATTGAAACCACCGACGGCAAAGTCATCGGTCGTCACGTGGGATTGATGTACCACACGATGGGGCAGCGCCAAGGCCTTGGCATCGGCGGGCTGAAAAATGCCTCTGACGATCCTTGGTATGTATTGAAAAAAGATCTTAAGCGCAATGTGCTGATCGTCGGCCAAGGCAACGACCATCCATGGCTTTTCTCCAAATCGTTAAGCGCTTCAACCATCTACTGGGTCAATCCAATTGATTTAAGTGCTCCGATTAAGCTCACCGCCAAAGTGCGCTACCGTCAGGCGGACCAAGACTGCACACTGGTAAAGACTGACGACGGCTATATCGCAACTTTTGATCAGCCACAGCGCGCTGTAACCCCGGGACAATCTGTGGTGTTTTACGCAGGCGACGTATGCTTAGGCGGCGGCGTGATTGAATCAGCCGAACCTTGGTATGAAGGTGTACCTGCATGAGTTCGCTGAACGAACAACTTATTGCACTAGGCGCTGTGTTTGAGGCGGCAACCTTAGTCGATCGACTGGCTCGCACCGGACAAATCGCCGAAGCCAGTATGAGCTGCATGATTTCCAGCTTACTGGTACGCAACCCCACTACCACGCTTGATGTTTATGGCGGCGACGACCGTTATCTACAAGATGGATATCGAGCCCTTATGGCTACGCTTGAACGCAGCCCAACGGCACTTCAGCGCGAGCCTTTGCGCTATGCGCTTGCCATGATTGCGCTGGAGCGGCAGTTTTCTAAACGCAACGATTTACTAGATATAGTCAGTCAGCGTTTGCCGCAAATCGAAAGCCAAGTCAGCCATTTTGGCGCTGCTCACGATAATGTTGCAGCCTCTTTTGGCGCCCTGTATCAAGATACCTTGAGCACCTTGCGCCAACGAATTCAAGTTCATGGCGAAATGCGCTTTTTACAGCAACCCGGCACAGCATCACGCGTTCGTAGCTTGTTATTTGCAGGCATTCGATCGGCACGCCTATGGCGTCAATTAGGCGGTCACCGCTGGCAACTAGTCTTTGGCCGTAAAAAGCTGATTAATGCACTAAAGCCTATGCTACACAGTCCATTAAGCGATTAAGTCATTAGCCTAAAAGTGTGGGCACAAATCGTGTATGATATGCGCCCTTTTTCCTGACCCGACTGCCGAGACGCCCCATGCTGCTTTCCTCGCTCACCGCGGTTTCCCCCGTTGACGGCCGTTACGCCGGCAAAACGGCTGCCCTGCGCCCTATTTTCAGTGAATTTGGTCTCATCAAGGCCCGTGTTTTAGTCGAAGTGCGTTGGTTACAACGCCTTGCTAGCCATACAGAGATCCCTGAAGTGGCGCCGTTTTCAGCCGAAGCGAACGCCCTATTAAATGAGCTGGCGGAAAACTTCCAAATTGAGCACGCCGAGCGCGTCAAAGAATTTGAACGCACCACCAATCATGACGTTAAAGCCGTTGAGTATCTGCTGAAAGAACAGGCTAAAAAACTGCCTGAACTGGCTGCAGTGAATGAGTTTATTCACTTCGCCTGCACCAGCGAAGACATCAACAACCTTTCGCACGCCCTTATGCTACGCGAAGGCCGTGACACTGTTGTTCTGCCTTTGATGCAACAGTTAGCAGATGCAATTCGTGCTCTGGCTGTGCAATACGCTGACGTACCTATGCTGTCTCGCACGCATGGCCAACCCGCCTCCCCTACTACCATGGGTAAAGAGCTGGCGAACGTTGTGTACCGTCTTGAGCGCCAGATAGCACACGTCAAAGCCATTCCGCTGCTGGGTAAAATCAACGGCGCAGTTGGTAACTACAACGCGCACCTGTCTGCTTACCCAAATATTGACTGGGAAGCAAACGCACGTGAATTTATCGAGCAAGATCTGGGTTTAACGTTTAACCCCTACACCACTCAAATCGAGCCTCACGACTATATTGCTGAGCTCTTTGACGCGATTGCCCGCTTCAACACCATCCTGATCGACTTCGATCGCGATATCTGGGGCTATATTTCGCTCGGTTACTTCAAGCAAAAAACAGTTGCTGGCGAAATTGGTTCGTCCACCATGCCGCATAAGGTCAACCCAATTGACTTCGAAAACTCCGAAGGCAATTTAGGCATCGCCAACGCCATCATGCAGCATCTGGCGAGCAAACTGCCGATCTCACGCTGGCAGCGTGACCTGACTGACTCCACCGTACTGCGCAATTTGGGTGTTGGCTTTGCCCATAGCGTTATCGCTTATGAAGCAAGCCTTAAAGGCATCGGCAAACTTGAGCTTAATGCTGCGCGTATTGCTGAAGATCTGGATAACTGCTGGGAAGTTCTGGCAGAGCCAGTACAGACCGTCATGCGTCGCTACGCAGTGGAAAACGCCTACGAAAAACTCAAAGAGCTGACTCGTGGCAAAGGCATTAGCGCCTCTGCGCTGGCTGAATTTATTGAAACTCTGGAGATCCCTGAGCAGGCTAAAGCTGAGCTGCGTCAGTTAACTCCTGCCAACTATATTGGCAATGCGGTTGCACAAGCGAAGCGTATCTAAGCTAAGCAAGCAACGGCCTGCGCCCGGCTGTGCCGGGCGTTTTTATTTGCATTCAAGGTGTTAGCGATGAATCCTGATGAACCACTTCAACTTCTAGGCGGCCTGACAGCGCGCGAATTTTTGCGCGATTACTGGCAGCAAAAGCCACTTTTGGTGCGCCAAGCCTTCACCGATTTTGAGAGCCCAATCAGCCCTGATGAGTTGGCCGGCCTTGCTCTGGAAGCGGAAGTGGAGTCACGCATTGTTTTAGAACATGGCGCACATCCTTGGGAGCTGCGGCGCGGCCCTTTTGCCGAAGATGCCTTTAGCAACCTTCCAGAGAAAGACTGGACATTGCTGGTACAAGCGGTAGATCAGTTTGTTCCTGAAATCGCGGAACTGCTTGAGCCGTTTAAGTTTCTGCCAAGCTGGCGTATTGATGATCTGATGATCAGCTATGCAGTCCCAGGCGGAAGCGTAGGTCCTCACTTTGACAACTACGACGTATTCTTACTACAAGCAGAAGGCCGTCGACGCTGGAAAATCGGCCAAATGTGCGACAGCGAGAGCCCAATGCTTGAGCATGCCGATCTACGCATCCTGGCAGATTTCCAACAGGACGATGAATGGGTACTTGAACCTGGCGATATGCTTTATCTGCCACCTCGTATGGCACATTGGGGCATTGCCGAGGATGAGTGCCTAACCTACTCCGTAGGCTTCCGAGCACCGAGCGCTGCCGAAGTGCTCACGCACTTTACTGACTTTTTAGCCCAGTTTTTGAGTGATGAAGAGCGCTACACAGATGCAGGCATTGCCCCTGTTGCCGACCCTGGCGAAATTCAACGCGAAGCACTGGACCGACTAAAAGCATTACTTACCGAACACATGAGTGATGAGCGTTTATTGCTGACTTGGTTCGGCCAATACATGACCGAACCTCGCTATCCAGAGCTTATTGCAGGCGACGAGATCACTGAAGAGGAACTTAAAAACGCCATCAACCAAGGTGCCATACTGATACGCAACCCAAGCGCGCGACTTGCGTGGAGCGAAATCGACTTAGGTGTAATGCTCTTTGCTAGCGGCAATAGCCGTCTTATGCCAGCCTCCATGCGCGAACTGCTGAAAATGATTTGCTCAGCCCCAGCCCTTCATCAAGAAAACCTTAGTACTTGGCTACATGATGAAGACAGCATCGGCCTTCTTTGTGAACTGATAAAACAAGGCAGTTTGGAGTTTGCTCATGACGAGTAACATCCATGTTCGGATTGCAGATTGGCAAAAAGACCATGCCGAGCTGCGTCGCATACGGGAAAGCGTTTTTATTATCGAGCAAGCGGTGCCCCCTGAACTGGAATGGGATGCAGACGATGCTTCGGCCACGCATTTTTTAGCACTTGATGGTGACTATCCAATTGGTACCGCACGATTGCTACCTGACGGACAAATCGGCCGAGTATCTGTACTCAAAGATTGGCGCGGCTTAAAAGTGGGTGACGCCTTACTTGAGGCGGCTATTAAGCATGCCGAGGCCATCGGCCTAAAAGAGCAAAAGCTAAGCGCTCAAGTGCATGCAACCCCCTTCTATGAGCGTCACGGCTTTACCGTTGTAAGCAGTGAGTTTCTTGAAGTCGGCATTCCCCATGTCGACATGCTGCGCGTCAGTCAGTAAGAGCACAAGGCAAGCGGAGTTCCCGCTTGCCTGCCCTTATTACTGTTTGTCGGTAGACTAGCGTCTTGGCCTAGCCCTCGAGACATCGCTATGAAACCTTACTTTTTGTTCGCCTGTTTAAGCCTGACAAGCATTGGCGCTTATTCAGCCAATGCCATTCTTGATATCAAACACCTCCCACCTGAACAGGCGTTAAGTGTGGCCCAAAGCGCACTTGACGAGCACGGCAGTGCAAAGCTTTTCGGCAATCAGCTTTATATCAATGCAACTGACTTTCGCATTCGAGAAGTAAAGCGCTTGATTGACCAGCTGGATCAAGCGCCCAAACGTTTGAAGATCACGATTGATACCAACGCGCCAGAGCAAAACGCTAATGCACGCACAGTAAAAAAATACAGCACCCAGCCTCACCCACAGTCCATCATGCAAATACACGCCTTGGAGGGAAAACCTGCGCACATCACCTCAAGCCAAAGCCAAACCGTAAGTGTGAGCACGGCTGATGCGTATGGTTATCGTGAGCAAAGCACGCAACGACAAGACCTCTCGCAAGGTTTTTACGTGACGGTTCATATCGATGGTCAAGACGCCGAGCTTGCCATTCATACACACAACGAACAGCACAGCCAAACTTTACCGAATACCGTCGAATCGTTATCAGCACACACCCATGTGCGCACCCCTTTAGGGCAATGGATCACCTTTACCCAAAGTGGCATGCTGTCTCCCACCTCGAATGAAAACCACCAGCGCCGACTGACTAGCACACACCAGCCAACACAGTCTGTGCGCCTTAAGGTTGAGCTTTTGGAGTAAAACACGAGCAATATTCAGCGCATGTATCTTTTTGTAGTCGATTTAAAAATTCACTACAAAATCGTTGACGCTCCGAATAAGGCTAGGCATTATGAACCTGCTCCCGCTAATCAGAGGCCTAAAAACCTCCGGAACGAGTAACCGGGCCACCCCGGGACAATCGACTGTGTCGTTACGCTCAGAAGGCAAAAATGACAAGGTTGCGACTGGAACGAAAGTTGTCCTGAGGGACGGGGAAGCACTGTCAGCCTGATCATTCGATGCCGTTGTGTTTGGAATCATCCTTCCTACACTGATCATCGCAATCATCCAGACGCCCGTTTTTTTAGTTGATCCTTTCGTATCTGGTCTGTATTCCGACACAACGGTGAGCCGCCCGCATTACCAAGAGGTTTTGAGTGGTGGAAAGTCGGTGCTCAACCAAACCCATACTTTGAAGGATTGACCATGTCAGCTTATCAAAACGACATCAAAGCCGTTGCCGCAGTAAAAGAACAATTTGGCAGCAGCTGGAGCGCTATCAACCCAGAATCTGTCGCTCGTATGCGCGCCCAAAACCGTTTTAAAACCGGTTTGGAAATCGCTCAGTACACCGCCGACATCATGCGCAAAGACATGGCTGAGTATGATGCTGACTCTTCTGTATACACCCAATCTCTGGGCTGCTGGCATGGCTTTATCGGTCAGCAAAAACTGATCTCTATTAAAAAGCATCTTAAAACCACTAATAAGCGTTACCTCTACCTGTCTGGCTGGATGGTTGCTGCTCTGCGCTCTGAGTTTGGCCCCCTGCCAGACCAATCCATGCACGAAAAAACATCTGTCGCGGCCCTAATCGAAGAGCTCTACACCTTCTTGCGCCAAGCCGATGCACGTGAACTGGATCTGCTATTCACCGCGCTGGATGACGCTCGCAACGCTGGCGACAAAGCGAAAGAAGCTGAGATTCAAGCACAGATCGATAACTTCGAAACTCACGTTGTACCTATCATTGCTGATATCGACGCAGGTTTCGGTAACGCTGAAGCAACCTATCTGCTTGCGAAAAAAATGATCGAAGCCGGTGCGTGCTGCATCCAGATCGAAAACCAAGTATCTGATGAGAAGCAGTGCGGTCACCAGGACGGTAAAGTGACCGTTCCACACTCTGACTTCCTCGCTAAGATCAATGCGGTTCGCTACGCATTCCTTGAGCTCGGCATCGACAACGGTGTAATCGTTGCACGTACCGATTCCTTAGGTGCCGGCCTTACCAAAAACTTTGCTGTTACCAATGAGCCAGGCGATTTAGGTGATCTGTACAACAGCTTCCTAGACGGCGAGTACATTGACTCGGCTGCTGACATCGCCAACGGCGACGTAGTCATCAAAGCACAAGGCAAACTGCTTAAACCTAAACGCTTACCTTCTGGCCTGTTCTGCTTTAAGCCAGGCACAGGTGAAGATCGCTGCGTGCTGGACTGCATCACTTCCTTGCAAAATGGCGCTGACCTTCTGTGGATCGAGACTGAAAAACCACACGTTGGCCAAATTAAGGGCATGGTTGATCGCATTCGTGAGGTTATTCCGAATGCCAAGCTGGTGTACAACAACAGCCCATCTTTCAACTGGACCTTAAACTTCCGCCAGCAAGTATTCGATGCGTGGACTGCAGAAGGTAAAGACGTCTCCGCTTACGATCGCGCTAATTTAATGAGCGTTGAGTACGACGAGACTGATCTGGCTAAAGAAGCTGATGAGCGTATCCGCACCTTCCAACGTGACGGTTCAGCGCATGCAGGCATTTTCCACCACCTGATCACTCTGCCAACCTACCACACTGCCGCACTGTCTACCGACAACTTGGCGAAAGGTTACTTTGCAGACCAAGGTATGCTCGCTTACGTCAAAGGCGTTCAGCGTCAAGAAATCCGTCAAGGCATTGCTTGCGTTAAACACCAAAACATGGCGGGTTCAGACATCGGCGATAACCACAAAGAATACTTTGCAGGTGAAGCAGCTCTGAAAGCAGGCGGTAAAGACAACACCATGAACCAATTCGGTTAAGACTTAGTTTTACCAAAAGTCTTGGTGTTAAGAAAAAAGGCGAGCCTAGCTCGCCTTTTTTTGTTGTTACGGTGACTTATAGAGGCAATTTAAGCGTAAAAGTAGATCCAACACCCTCTTCGCTCTCAAGTTCGATACACCCCCCATGAGCCTTGGCAATTTGTTCGCTAATAAAAAGCCCCAGCCCTAAACCAGGCGCAAAGCTATGCGCCACTGCCCGCTCAAACTCACCAAAAACCCGTAGCTTGTCTGCTTCAGCAATCCCTACACCATGAGCTTTCACACTGACACAAGCAAATTCATCTGATTTCCAAACCGTTACC
>X137_Gaur__coassemble_193_pt1 | contig 14528 bp, 15 predicted proteins | sample X137_Gaur__metabat2_high_PE_003 | metagenome-assembled genome bin X137_Gaur
GCGATGGTTGTGCCGAATGGAGTGAGCTTGGCTTTTTCAGGATCTACGTGAATAAACTGATGATCGCCTGTGCATTCGGCAAATTGATCAATGCGGCTTTGATCGATGGTCAGCCATTCAGAATGACCTAAGTCTTTACCAATAAAGTTTTTCAGCTCAGCAACTGGGATAGAGGGCATCGCATCTTCCTTACATGTTGTTGTTATCCAATGCAGTGCCTAGATCAGCATGTCAAAGACAGCAGGGTCAAGCTCCTATGCTGTGGCGAATAAGGCGTTATAGCCAAACACAGGTTTATACTGCTAGACCTCTGTTAGGGCGTGAGTATTGATGAAATGCTGTTAAAAGGTTTGACGTGGCTGGTCTGCTTTCAACTTTTAGGCACAGTGTTAAATGTTCTGTGGATTCCCTACGTGCCAGCCCCTATTTTGGGCATGCTGCTATTGTTCGTTTTTTTGATGGTTAAACGTAGCGATGTGCCTGAACCTATTGCCGTGGCGGCGAGCAGTTTATTGCGTTATCTACCCCTTATTTTGGTGCCGCCTGCGGTAGGGGTAATGCTCTATGCCAAGCTGTTAGGTGATCATTTTTGGGCGATAACCGCGGTGATGGTGCTGTCTGTTGCCATGGGTTTATTAGTGGTCGGCGGTGGGATGCAGTGGTTAATCAAACGCAAAGCCGCACAAGAGGCGCATGTTGATGAATAGTCTGCACGTGGCAGCCGAGGCGGTTATGACCCATCCGCTGTTTGGTTTAGGTGTAACGCTTGCGGCCTATCAAGTGGCAATCTGGGTCTATGAGCGCACCCGTTGGACGGTGCTACAGCCGGTTTTAACCTCAACGGCGTTAATCATTGGGGTGTTGATAGGCCTCGGTATGAGTTTTGAGCAATACCGTGAAAGTGTTTCCGTGCTGACATTGCTGCTCGGACCTGCCACTGTGGCGTTGGCGGTGCCTTTGTATATGAACCTTAAAAGGATTCGCCGGATGCTCGCACCGGTATTGATTATGCTGGTGATTGGCGGCGTGTTTGCCACTGCCTGCGGTATTGTTTTGGCGCATCTTTTCGGTATCGATGACACGCTCTTACTCAGCCTTGCACCAAAGTCTGCGACCAGTCCTATTGCGATGTTGGTCGCCGATAAAATCGGTGGTTTGGCCTCTTTGGCAGCAGTATTTGTCTTGATCAACGGTATTTTAGGTGGAATGTTCGGCGTTGAGTTACTCAAACGCTTTGGTGTGACACATCCTGCGGCTATTGGCTTGTCATTGGGGGTTGTTGCACATGCGGTGGGTACCGCCCGGGCGCTGCAAGTGGGCGATGAATGTGGCGCGTTTTCAGCGCTGGGCATGAGTTTGATGGGGATTGGTGTCGCCTTGTTTTTACCGCTGGCTATTATTTGGATATAGCTTATGTTGCCGCTATTTGTCCTTGAAACGGTCCTGTTTCCGGATTGCACATTGGATTTACAGCTGTTTGAGGCCCGCTATATCGATATGGTCAGTCGCTGTATGCGCCAAGATTCCACCTTTGGCGTGTTGGCGGTTGATCAAGCCTCTGCCAACTTGGCCCATTATGGCTGTGAGGCGAAAATCATCGACTGGCAGCAGCTCGATAATGGACTTTTGGGGATCCGTGTCGAAGGTCAGCGCGTCTTTTGTGTTGATGCGCTTGATCGCCAAGCGGATGGTCTTAACCTGGCAGCGGTAAGCTGGCTGAAGCGTGAACAGGATGCCCCGCTGTCGGCTGAGCATGTGGAGCTTGCCTTGGTACTTGAAGCCTTATTGCTGCACCCTGAAGTGCAAAAGCTTGATTTGCCCAAAAAACCGTTGAGCCTTCAGTTTTTGGCAGATCGTTTGGGGTATTTATTGCCTTTACCTGTTATGCAAAAAAGCCTGTTGCTTGGCGAGGTCGATCCAGTTGTACGTCTCGAAACGCTCAATAACTGGATCGAGAGTATGCAAGCCTAAAAGCGATATAGCGCCAGCGCGTCGCTTAACCCAAGGCTTGCGTACGTCACTAAAATGGCCGTGCATATGGGCAACAGCAACCACCAAAGTTTTGCAGGCATGGGTTCCAATGGCGTTTTGCGTTGGGTCACCCACAAAGAGATCGCACATGCACAGGCGGCGAGCAACGCGCCACCGGCAAGATCAGTGGCCCAATGCACGCCTAAGTAAAGCCGCGTGAGTGCAATCAAGCCTGCCGGTAAACTGGCCAATAGCAGCCATGTTAAGCGCCAGCGGGGTGGTTGACCGCGTCCTGCCAGTAGCGCAAGCACCAAGAAAAAGGCAAAACTTGCAGAGCTATGCCCGCTTGGAAAACTAAAAGTGGATAGGGGCTCTACCAAGATCTCAGGGCGTGTGCGGCCAAAAAAGGCTTTAAGCGCCATATTGCCTAGGGCCGTTGATAAAAGGGCAGCCAGTGCAAAAAACATAGCGCGCCATTGTCTGAGTAAAGCCAATAGGGCGATCAATACAATGGCGACTGTCAGCTGAATTTTTAAATCGCCCATCAGCGTTACAAAGACCATTAACCCTTCAAAGGCTGCGTCGCGGCTGCTTTGCGCCAGCGTCATAAGCCCTGCGTCGAGGCTGTCTAAGTAGGGCCAGCTTACCAGTAGTAATGCAAGCAGTAGGGTACTTAAAAGTGCAGTTAAGCCGGTGGCATGGCGGCGACTCGTAAGGCTTGCGTGGGCGCTTAAGGCAACCAATAAAACCAGTGCACCGGCAACCATAGCCGCCTCAAGCCAAAAGCCTTCAGGCAGTGGCAAACGAATCGCAGCGCCTGCCACCCAACCCGGAAGCAAATAGGCAACGGCCCAACCTGCACCTGACACAAGGCTGATTAAGAAAAAACGAATAAAGGGCATGTCGAGCATGCCTGCCACCATAGGTAGCATGGGCCGCAAGGGACCAATAAAGCGCCCTACAAGCAGGCTTACGGCGCCATAGCGTAAAAAATACACTTCGGCATGGTTGATCCATTCAGGATGATGGCGCAAAACAGGGAGGCGACGAATGTTTTGATGAAAGAAGCGTCCCACTCCATAAGAGATCACATCCCCTAAGAGTGCGCCGGCATAGGCCAGTAGCAAGGTTTCCATCAAACCAAAGCTTGCGCCGGCCATGACACCGATGGCAAACAGCAAAACGGTGCCCGGTACAATAACGCCCGCAATCGCCAAGCACTCAATGCAAGCCACTAAAAATATCGCAAGGCCCAGCCACTCAGGGTGAGTGCTAAGCCATTGGGTAAGGGTGTCGATCCATTCAGACATATAACAACCTAGGTCAAGGTACGCAGCGGCGCTGTTAGACGCGGTGCGCAAGTGTACTGCTAAAAACGTAATTGGAGTCTGCTCAAAGGCGTAACTGCACCTTTTAGGTTACAGACATTTGTGCCTAAAAAAGGTGTGACGCTGGGCGTTCGGCGGCGCTGGGGCTATAATCGGGCGCTTTATCGCATGCTGGATAGCCGCAGATCATGACTGAGTCCGTATTTGACTACATGACCCGTTTGGGTCGCGCTGCCCGTGAAGCTTCACGCGTGGTGGCCCGTGCCAGTACCGCACAGAAAAACCATGCGCTTAAAGCCACAGCTGAAGCGCTGGATGCGGCACGTGAAGCACTGGTTGAAGCCAATGCTTTGGATCTAGCGGCAGGGCGCACCAATGGTTTAGATGAAGCGATGCTTGATCGCCTAGCGCTTACGCCAGCACGCATTGACGATATGATCGAAGGCCTGCGCCAAGTGGCGACATTGGCCGATCCTATCGGTGAAATTCAAGATATGCGCTACCTACCTTCGGGTATTCAAGTGGGCAAAATGCGCGTACCACTGGGTGTTATCGGCATTATTTATGAGTCGCGCCCCAATGTGACCATTGATGCGGCAAGCCTTTGCTTAAAATCGGGTAATGCCACGATCTTACGCGGCGGTTCCGAGGCGATTCACTCTAACCAAGCCATTGCCCGCTGCGTACAGCAAGGTCTGGCCGCCGCAGGTTTACCGGCTGCTGCGGTTCAAGTGGTGGAAACCACCGATCGAGAAGCCGTGGGACAATTGATCACCATGCCCGAATACGTGGATGTGATCGTACCGCGCGGCGGCAAAGGCTTGATCGAGCGCATTAGCCGCGATGCCAAAGTGCCGGTAATCAAGCATTTAGATGGGGTGTGTCACGTTTACATTGATGCCGCCGCCGATATCGCCAAAGCCGTAAAAGTTGCCGACAACGCTAAAACCCAGCGCTACGCGCCTTGCAATGCAATGGAAACCTTGCTGGTGCATGAGCGCGTTGCCAAAGAAGCTCTCACTCCGTTGGCGGCCATTTACCGGGAGAAGGGTGTTGAGCTGCGTGGCTGTGCACGTACTCAAACGATTTTGGGCGCTGATGTCATCGCGGCCACGGAAGAGGATTGGTATGCCGAATACAATGCGCCGATTCTGGCCATTCGTATTGTCGATTCGTTGGATGAGGCCATTTTGCATATCAACCATTACGGCTCGCATCATACCGATAGCATCATCACTGAAAACTTTACTGATGCGCGCCGCTTTTTAACAGAAGTCGACTCAAGCTCAGTGATGGTCAATGCATCGACCCGTTTTGCCGATGGCTTTGAGTATGGTTTGGGTGCTGAAATCGGTATTTCGACCGATAAGCTGCATGCCCGAGGCCCGGTGGGCTTAAATGGTTTGACCAGTGAGAAGTACGTGGTCTTTGGTGACGGGCACGTACGTACTTAATGAATAAACGCATCGGTATTTTTGGTGGAACCTTTAATCCGGTGCATATCGGTCATTTGCGCTCGGCCCTTGAAGTTGCAGACACCATGCAGCTCGATGAACTTCGGTTAATCCCGAGCGCAAGACCACCACACAGAGCAGAACCGCAAGTTTCTGCCGAACAGCGACTGGCGTTGGTGCGCTTAGCAGTGGAGAATGCGCATCCTTTAAGCGTTGATGATCGCGAACTTAAGCGTGACCGCCCCTCATACACCATTGAAACCTTGGAATCGTTGCGCCAAGAACTCGGATGGGATGTTGAGCTATTTTTAGTCATGGGCTGGGACGCTTACTGTGGCTTGCCCAGTTGGCACCGCTGGCAAGAACTATTGGAGTACAGCCACATACTGGTACTGCAACGCCCTGATGCTGATGCCGAAGCGCCTGAGGCGTTACGTGATTTGCAAGCAGCACGGAGTGCGCCGGATCCGATGGCGATTAAAGGCGCCTATGGGCAGATCGGTTTTATTTGGCAAACGCCGTTGGCCATTTCGGCCACGAAAATCCGCCACCTGTTAAATCAAGGGCAAAGCGTGCGCTATTTAGTGCCCGATGCAGTACTGAATTACCTACAAGTCCACGGACTCTACCGTGGGCCTAATTAATGAGAGTTAAGAATTCGTTATGCAAAACACCAAAGAACAAGTCGAAACCCTACGCTCCATCGTAGTCGACGCACTGGAAGAGCTGAAAGGCAAAGATATTTTAGTGATTGATGTGCGCGAGAAAACCAGCGTGACCGATTACATGATCATTGCCACAGGTACCTCAAGCCGTCATGTGAAATCCATGGCAGACAACGTTCTGGAAAAGGCCAAAGAGCAAGGTTTCCGTCCGATCGGTAGCGAAGGTTTGGACTCTGGCGAATGGGGCCTTTTGGATATGGGTAGTGTGGTTGTGCATGTGATGCAAGCTGAAACCCGCGCGTTCTATGACCTTGAGCGTTTGTGGCAAGGTGCAGAGCAAAGTCGCGCGCAATCAACCGGCGAGTAATATGCGTATTCGCTTAATTGCGGTTGGCTCAAAAATGCCGCGATGGGTTGAAGACGGCTGGCAGGAGTACGCTAAACGCCTGCCGGCAGAGTTACCCTTGGAGTTGGTGGAAATTCCATTGACCACTCGCGGCAAAAACGCCGACGTGACACGTCTTATTCGCCAAGAAGGCGATGCAATGCTTGCCAAGGTTCAGCCAGGCGAGAAGGTTGTGACCTTAGAAGTGGGTGGCAAACCTTGGAGCACTGAGCAGTTAGCCGCCGAGCTTGAGCGTTGGCGTTTGGATGCGCGCAATATTAACTTGATGGTTGGTGGTCCTGAGGGGTTAGCGCCACAGGTGTGCGCACGTAGTGAACAGCGTTGGTCTTTATCACCGCTCACCTTGCCACACCCTCTGGTTCGCATTTTAATCGGCGAACAAATCTATCGTGCGTGGACGGTACTTTCAGGTCACCCCTACCATAAATAATAAGGCGTCAAATGCCGCAGCCTATCCCGCTTAAAGACCATGAAAAAGATGCACGGCTTATTCGTCGCCGTGCCATTGTGGGCGCGGGGTTTGTACTGGCGCTGGTGCTGGTACTGGTGGCCCGGATGTATTACTTACAGGTCATCCAGTACGAGTATCACTCAACACTTTCAGAAAACAATCGTGTTCATGTTCAGCCGATTCCGCCTACGCGAGGGCTAATTTACGATCGAAACGGCATCATTATTGCCGATAACAGGCCAAGCTTTAGTTTGACGGTGACGCGTGAGCGCGCTGGCGACTGGCGCTTGGTGCTCGATAGTATTGTTGAAGTGCTTGAGATGAGCGCAGAAGATCGCGCCTTATTCGAAAAAAGAGTGCTTCAAGGACGTAGGCCTTTTGAGCCGGTCCCCATCTTATTTGAGCTCACTGAAGAGCAAATAGCGCGTATCGCGGTTAACCAGTTTCGTTTGCCAGGCGTTGAGGTGGCGGCACAACTGGTACGGCATTATCCTCAGATGGAGCACTTTGCTCACTCAGTCGGTTACGTGGGCCGGATCAATGAGCAGGAGATGAAAAATCTCAACGCGGTTGATTACGCAGGTACGCATCACATCGGTAAAACCGGCATCGAAAAGTTTTATGAAAACCTTTTGCATGGGCAGGTGGGCTATGAAGAAGTGGAGACCAATGCGCGTGGTAGGGTGTTACGCGTACTCAAGCGCACTGACCCTGTAGCCGGTAAAGACTTACACCTGCACCTTGATTTGCATCTGCAAGAAGCTGCTGAAAAAGCCTTGGGTGGGCGTCGTGGTTCGGTCATTGCCATTGATCCGGCCACAGGCGGTGTTTTGGCGATGGTCAGTCAGCCAAGTTTTAATCCCAATTTATTTGTGACAGGCATCAGTTTTAAAAACTACGCTGAGCTTCGTGATTCCATCGACCGGCCTTTATATAACCGCGCGTTGCGTGGTCTTTATCCACCGGGCTCAACCATCAAACCTATCGTAGCTTTGGCAGGGCTTGATACCGGGGTGTTTACTGAAAAAACACGCGTGTTTGATCCGGGCTTCTATCAGCTCTCGGGCCATTCCCATAAATACCGTAACTGGAACCGTTCAGGTGATGGTTGGGTGGATATGGAAGTGGCTGTTGCCCGCTCCAATGACACGTATTTTTATGATTTAGCCTTTAAGCTGGGCATTGACCGACTGCATAACTATTTAAGCCAATTTGGTATTGGCCAGCGTGTATCGCTTGATTTGTTCGAAGAAGCAGAAGGCTTAATGCCTTCTCGCGAATGGAAGCGCGCCAATCGTAAACAGCCTTGGTATCCCGGGGAAACGGTTATTACCGGCATTGGTCAAGGTTATATGCTGGCAACGCCGATGCAGCTTGCTCAGTCGATGGCGCTGCTCGCCAATCACGGACGTTGGCTTCGACCCAGGCTCTTAAAAAGCGCCGATGGTATGAGTCCTGAGGATTTGATGGAGCAAGAACTCATTCAGAATCGTCCATCGCCTCCTGATATCGTCTTAAACGACCCTAAGTACTGGGACATGGCTACTCGAAGTATGGAAGCGGTGGTGCATGGACCCCGTGGTACAGCGCGCAAAATTGCCGAGGGTGTGCAATACCGTATCGCCGGCAAAAGTGGCACCGCCCAAGTTGTGGCCATACGCCAAGGTGAAAAATACGATCGTAATAAAGTGCAGGAACGTCACCGAGACCACGCGTTATTTGTAGGTTTTGCGCCTGCGGATAACCCTAAAATTGCGGTAGCGGTGATGGTTGAAAACGGTGAATCCGGATCCGGTGTCGCAGGCCCTGTGGTGCGTGAAGTCATGGATGCGTGGCTTTTAGGGCCAGATGGGCTCTTAAAACCGGAATTTCAGCCGCCTGTGAAAGTGCAAGGAGAGGCGCCATGAGTGGTAATTTTGATCGCACCCTCTCTAATGAAGATGTACTGCGCAGGCGTGCAAGCTTTCTGCAGCGTATTCACGTAGATGGCATTTTGCTGCTTATTTTGCTGGTGCTGGCAGCGGTGAGTTTGTTTGTTTTGTATTCGGCCAGCGGAAAAAACGTTGCCCTTCTAGCCAAGCAAACAACCTCATTTGGAATCGGTTTGGTCGCAATGTTTATTGTTGCGCAGTTTGAACCACGTTTTTTGATGCGCTGGGTTCCTCTAGGCTACGCAGTGGGTGTCGGGCTTTTGCTTGCGGTGGAGTTGGTAGGATACACCGCAATGGGCGCGACGCGCTGGATCAACATACCAGGTGTCATTCGCTTTCAGCCATCTGAGTTTATGAAAATCATTATGCCGGCGACGGTTGCTTGGTATTTGGCGAAACGAAGCTTGCCGCCGCGGTTTAAGCATTTAACGATAAGTTTGGTATTGATCGGTATTCCATTTGCACTGATCAATCGCCAGCCTGACTTAGGTACCTCACTGCTTATCTTGGCGTCTGGGATGTTTGTGATTTTTATGGCGGGCTTGCAGTGGCGTTGGATCATTGGAGCCATTGTGGCTGCTGTACCTATGGCAGTGGGCATGTGGTTTTTTGTCATGCATCAGTATCAAAAGCAGCGCGTGCTCACCTTCTTATCGCCAGAGTCTGACCCGCTTGGTACCGGCTGGAACATTATTCAATCCAAGGCGGCAATTGGATCAGGTGGAGTGTTTGGTAAGGGCTGGTTAGCCGGCACGCAATCACATTTAGATTTTCTGCCAGAAAGCCATACTGATTTTATTATCGCGGTTATCGCCGAGGAGTTTGGGCTGGTAGGGGTTTGTATCTTGCTGCTCATTTATTTATTGCTTATTGGTCGTGGCCTAATAATCACCGTTCAGGCGCAAACACTGTTTGGCAAGCTTCTGGCCGGTGCGTTAACCATGACTTTTTTTGTTTACGTTTTTGTCAATATCGGCATGGTCAGTGGGTTATTGCCGGTAGTAGGGGTACCATTACCGTTTATTAGTTACGGCGGTACATCGCTCGTGACCCTGTTAGTAAGCTTTGGTCTACTGATGGGTATTCATACACACCGCAAGTGGATTGCACAGGTTTAGTGGCATTAATGACTTTCATTTCTATACTAGGTCGCTGGGCTGCGCGCAGTGCCTTAAGCATCGCATTAGGTGTTTGGGCAGGCGTTGCTGTGGCGGACTATCGTGCACATCCAGAAGCACAACTGTTTATTCAAGAGTTGGCTCAAGAAGGTTTTGATCAACGCCAACTGGAATCGGTGTTTGCGCAAGCTGAACGTAAGCAAAGCATTCTTGATGCCATCTCAAGGCCTGCGGAAAAAGTACGCCCTTGGAAGGAGTATCGTCCTTTATTTATCAGTGATTCACGCATAGCCCAAGGCGTGGATTTCTGGCGAAAGCATCAGTCGGAGCTGGACAAAGCCTATGCTGAATATGGGGTTCCGCCTGAGGTAATTACGGCCATTATTGGCGTTGAAACCTTTTATGGCACCAACACGGGGCGTTTCCGTGTGATTGATGCGCTTTCAACATTGGCGTTTGACTATCCACCGCGTGCACCTTTTTTCCGTCAGCAGCTGCGCGAATTTTTAATGCTGGTGCGTGAGCAAAGGCTGGATCCGTTAACCCTTAAAGGGTCCTATGCAGGCGCCATGGGCTGGCCACAGTTTATGCCGGGGAGTTACCGCGCGTATGCAGTGGATTTTGACCAAGATGGTTTGATTGATATTTGGCAAAACCCTGCCGACGCCATTGGCAGTGTAGCCAGTTATTTTAAACATCATGGTTGGCAAAAAGATCAGCCGGTGGTGGTCAGGGCCAGTGTCAGTGGTGAGCGCTTTGCCGAGGGTTATACCCAAGGTATTGAGCCCACTAAAACCCTTGCTGAGTTGCAAGCGCTGGGCTGGCAGCCACGTAAAGCTATCGCTGAAGAGAACGTGACGGCTTTTCGCTTAGAAGCGAAAGAGGGGGAGCAATACTGGCTGGGACTTAAAAACTTCTACGCCATTACTCGCTACAATCGAAGCTTTATGTACGCTATGGCAGTGCATCAGTTATCCCAAGAGATTCGACACGCTAAAGGGACTTCGCAATGAGGCTAATGCCAACGCTTGTCAGTGTAATTGCAGCTTTAGTGCTGGCCGGTTGCACCAGTCAAACGGTTAAAACACCCAGTCAACCACTGCCTGCGACAACCAAGCCTAAGGCCAGTACACCTTATGCACGGCCAAGCCAAGATGGTGCGCCTTGGTGGGATGTGGACGTTTCAAAGATCCCTGATGCGGTGCCCCGCGTTCACAATGGCCCCTATAAAGCGAATCCTTATACGGTGCTGGGTAAAACCTATTACCCTATGCAAAGTGCGGTTAATTACAGCGCGGTAGGTACGGCGTCTTGGTATGGCACCAAATTCCACGGTCAAGCCACGGCCAACGGTGAATCCTACGATTTATATGGCATGACCGCGGCGCATAAGACGCTGCCATTGCCAAGTTATGTACGCGTTACAAATCTTGATAATCACCAAAGCGTGATTTTACGGGTCAATGACCGTGGCCCATTTTATTCAGATCGCATTATTGATTTGTCATTTGCCGCTGCAAAAAAGCTTGGCTTTGCTGAAAGCGGTACCGCACGGGTTAAGGTTGAAGGGATTGATCCTGCCAGATGGCTTGCCGAAAATGGCCAAAGTCAGCCCCAAGTGCTGGCAGCGCCTGTTAACGTGACGCCCGTGGTGGTTGGAGGAGCACCGGTTGAACACTATACCCCGCCGATCACTCAACATGCCGCCGCAATAGCACCAACGCAGTTAACGCAAACACTTTCCACACCTTCTGCGGGTGTATTTGTGCAAATTGGCGCTTTTGCAAATCCAGATGCCGCTCAGCTATTACGTGACAAACTGAGCACCAGCTACTCAGAACCTGTTTTTGTAAGTTCAGTGGTGCGTAATCAGCAAATTTTACACCGTGTGCGTTTCGGGCCTATGGCTTCCTATGCCAGTGCTGAAGCGCTGCAAAAACGTTTATATGCGCTTAATATTGGCCAGCCGACTGTTGTAACTGGCGATAAGTAGTTTTACGGCCTAACCCTAAGCATTTGGCAACAACCCCTGAGCGTATGCTCTACAACTACACCTGAGAGACGGATGAACATTACCTGCTTTGCCCGACGTTGCGCGCTGGCTTTATTTGTCGTGATCACCCCTGTGGCAGCGGCCAATCCCTTGCCGATGCCAACCCCACAGGCCACCACTCAAGCGATTCCGGCCCCACCTCAGTTGGCTGCTAAATCCTATGTGTTGATGGATGCCAGCACCGGTAATATTTTGGTCGAGCACAATGGTGATGAGCGTTTGCCACCTGCCAGCTTAACGAAGCTGATGACTGCGTATTTGGCGACACTCGATATCAATCGTGGCCAAATCAAAGAATCAGATTTAGTCACCGTTAGTGAAAACGCTTGGCGTACCGGCGGCTCACGGATGTTTATCCAAGTGGGCACACAAGTTTCTGTGAACGACCTGTTGCATGGCGTCATTATCCAATCGGGTAACGATGCCAGTGTGGCACTGGCAGAGCATATTGCCGGTAGCGAAGATGCATTCGCTGACATGATGAATACTCACGCGGCCCGTTTAGGCATGAGTAACTCTCAGTTCCGCAATGCCACAGGTCTGCCGCACCCTGAGCATTACTCTTCGGCCCACGACATGGCCAAATTGGCCCGTGCGATCATTTATGAGGACCAAGCGCATTACGCCATCTATGCGCAAAAAGAGTTTTTTTGGAACAACATCAAACAGCCTAACCGTAACCTGCTGTTGTGGCGTGACAAAACCGTTGATGGTTTGAAGACAGGTCATACCGAGGAGGCGGGTTACTGCTTGGTAGCGTCGGCTGTACGTGATGGTCATCGTTTGATCAGTGTGGTCTTTGGGACTAACAGCGAACAAGCGCGTGCTGCCGAAACGCAAAAGCTTTTAACCTATGGCTTTCGTTTCTTTGAAACCCGCACCTTTTACCAAAAAGGTGTAGAGCTTGCGAAAAATACAGTGTGGAAGGGCGCTGTACGTGAAGTCAGCGCAGGTCTTGCCCATGATCTAGCGCTGACTTTGCCGCGTGGCCAGATGGACCTGTTGAAAGCCAGCATGACCTTAAAGCCTGCCCTTATGGCGCCTATCGCCCAAGGCGATGTGATTGGCACTGTTGAGGTTAAACTAGACGAGAAAGTCGTGCATACTGCCGACCTAGTCGCATTAGAAGCCGTTGAAGAAGGTGGCTTGTTCCGTCGTTTGTGGGACAGCATTCGTTTATTCTTCTACGGACTTTTTAACTAACGAAAAGTCTTGGGCGCTCTTACCCTGAGCGCCTGAGCCCAAACAGGCCATAAGCCTTCTTGCCATGTCAGATCAGAACGTTGAAGCCCCGAAAATTGAATTTCCTTGCCCTAACTATCCCATCAAAGTGATTGGGAATGCGGCTGAGGACTTTCCAGCGCTTGTCACTGAAATTTTAAAAAAACATGCGCCAGAGCTTGATCCGGGCACCCTTGTCACCCGTGATAGCAGCAACGGCCGTTTTATGTCAGTACAGCTTTTGATAACCGCTACAGGCATTGAACAGCTGCAAGCCATCCATGAGGATCTGCGCGCCACTGGGCGCGTACAAATGGTGCTCTGATGCAGTCGGTAGGCATTCGTGAACTGGGCCTTAGGCCTTATGAGCCGGTCTGGCAAGCGATGCAGACCTTTACCAATGAACGTGCCCCTGACACTCCAGATGAAATTTGGTTGTTAGAGCATGAGCGCGTCTTCACCCAAGGCCAAGCCGGTAAGGCTGAACATGTTTTAATCCCGGGCGATATTCCGGTGGTTAAAGCAGATCGAGGCGGGCAGGTGACTTATCATGGGCCCGGTCAAATAGTGGGCTATTTGCTCTTAGATGTCCGCCGCTTAGGGTTTGGTGTGCGCGAGTTGGTTAGCCGGATTGAGCAAAGCCTTATTGCGACGTTGGCTGAGTATGGGGTTGAAGCGTACGCTAAACCTGATGCCCCAGGTGTTTACGTCAATGACGCCAAAATTGCCTCGTTGGGCTTACGTATTCGCAATGGGCGCTCGTTCCATGGTCTAGCGTTAAATGTTGACATGGATTTACAACCCTTTGGCCGAATCAACCCATGTGGTTATGCAGGCCTTAGGATGACGCAGCTGGCTGATGAGGCCACACGTCCCGTGGTTATAGATGAGGTGCGCGTAAAGTTGCGTGATCAACTGGTACGACATCTTGATTACGCAACCTACACATCTTTAGTGGGTGATATTGAACATGAGTAGTACCGAATCGACAGCCAAACCTTCTAAGGTTGAAGCCGGTGTGAAGCTGCGTGGCGCCGAAAAAGTGGCCCGTATCCCGGTCAAAATTATCCCCACTGAGGAAATGCCTCGAAAGCCTGATTGGATTCGAGTGCGCGTTCCTGTATCGCCTGAGATTGACCGCATCAAGCAACTGCTGCGTAAACACAAACTGCACAGTGTGTGCGAAGAAGCCTCTTGCCCTAACCTCGGCGAGTGCTTTAGTGGTGGTACCGCCACCTTTATGATCATGGGTGATATTTGTACCCGTCGCTGCCCATTCTGTGATGTAGGGCATGGCAGACCTAAGCCTTTAGATGTTGATGAGCCGAAAAACTTGGCAATTGCTATTGCTGATCTTCGTCTTAAGTATGTGGTGATTACTTCTGTAGACCGTGACGATTTGCGTGATGGCGGAGCGCAGCATTTTGCTGATTGTTTACGTGAAATTCGCAAGCTTTCGCCGGGTATTCAGCTGGAAACACTGGTGCCAGACTACCGTGGGCGTATGGATGTTGCGCTCGATATCACAGCAACAGAACCGCCAGATGTGTTCAATCACAACCTTGAAACCGTACCGCGCTTGTATCGCGCCGCGCGTCCTGGCTCTGATTTTGAATGGTCGCTCGATTTACTTGAGAACTTTAAAAAGCGCGTGCCGCATGTGCCTACCAAGTCTGGTTTAATGCTGGGCTTAGGTGAGACTGATGAGGAAGTCATCGAAGTCATGCAGCGTATGCGTGAGCATGACATTGATATGCTGACGTTAGGTCAATACCTACAGCCGTCGCGCAGTCATTTACCCGTACAACGTTTTGTTCATCCAGACACATTTGCTTGGTTCGCTGAGCAAGGTGAGAAAATGGGCTTTAAAAACGTGGCATCTGGCCCATTGGTTCGCTCGTCCTATCATGCCGACCAGCAAGCACATGGC
>X137_Gaur__coassemble_194_pt1 | contig 14410 bp, 15 predicted proteins | sample X137_Gaur__metabat2_high_PE_003 | metagenome-assembled genome bin X137_Gaur
CATGCGGGCGTATGCGCCCTGCTCTTTTTGCTAAGTATTAACCAGCGCACTTTTTTGTAGGCCTAAAAAAACCCAAGGCTAGGCTTAGGTTTTAGTGCTTTGCTTTTAGAAAATGGGCTTAGCCCTTAACCAGCGAATCAATAATTTTTTGGATATGTTTGGGATGCTCAGGGCGGTTTAGAGGTTGGTAGGTTTTGTGCTTGCTGTGGGTGACACCAATAAAAGCACCTATGACTAATAGCATGGTCAGGCTATGGGTAAAAGGTGCCAAGGCAAGGCCAATCAGAATCAGCAAGACACCCGCTACCACATAGCCACGTTGTTTCTTTTGAGCTTTAGCGTCTTCTTCAGTGAGGCTGTATAGCTCGTCATCAAGTCCTAACACGTCTTCACGAAATAGCTCCGATTGCCCACGCCCTGCCAAGGGCATAAAGGGGTTGTTGCTGTAGCGACCAAAAGCGCGGCGATGGTTGAAGTGTTCAATGAGCATTTGTTCGAGTACGCGGGCTTTGGGGTGGTAGGTAAAGAGTAGCTCGCGATCGATCAAACGCTCATCACCATGACCACTGAAATACAGGCGCGCGGTTAGGCTTTGCATGGTGGTAAAGCCAATTTTATAAAAGATGCCTTGCGGGGTATTAAGACGTGCGTAATACACATGCCCTGCGTCGGCTGAGGGTTTGCGACGCAGCCAGTTAACGATTTTCTTAAACATACAAACGCATACCCTTGCGCGACTCAATGCTGCGTGCGCAAGTGAATCAAGCTCTAAAAATTAAAACCGGTTGTGGCTTTGAGGCCATTAAAAAACCCGAGCTAAGCTCGGGTTTTTTGCATCTTGAAGAGGCTTATTCGGCCTTTTCTTGCAAGGACTCAACACCCACTTCGTCCCACACTTCTTCCACTAAGTGGAAGGTTGCGTTGGCTGCGGGGATGCCGCAGTAAATGGCGCTTTGCATTAAGACTTCTTTGATCTCGTTGCGGGTAACGCCATTGTTTTTGGCCGCACGCAGGTGCAGTTTTAATTCGCCTTCGCGGTTCATGCCGATCAGCATAGCGATGGTGATTAAGCTGCGGGTGTGGCGTGGCAGACCCGGACGGGTCCAGATGTCGCCCCACGCGTGGCGGGTGATCATCTCTTGGAATTCTTCGTTAAACGGGGTCAAGTTTTTTAAGCTGCGGTCAACGTGGGCATCACCCAGCACTGCGCGGCGCACTTGCATACCGGCTTCGTAACGTTCTTTCTCGTCCATTTTGACACCTTAAAAAAATGAGGCGCGGCCTTGTGAGCCGCGCCTTAACGCTTAGGAGTTGAGGAAGTTCAGCAGTGCCTGGGTAAAGGCGTCGCCCGCTTCAACGTTGGACAGGTGAGCGGCATGGAAGTCGATTACCTGCGCATCTTTGATGCGTGCCTGCATGAAGCGACCATCTTCTGGTGTGGTTACGGCATCGCCGGTGCCACAGATGATCAAGGTTTTGGCCTGGATAAGACCGAGTTGTTCACGGAAATCGCCATCACGGACCGCTGCACAGTTCGCGGCATAGCCAGCCGGATTGGTTGAGGCCAGCATCGAAACGATGCGATCTGCCACTTGTGGATTAGCAGCAGAGAACTCTGGGGTAAACCAGCGAGCGATAGAGCCATCGCGCAGGTCGCGCATGGCTTGTTCGCCACCGGCTGTTACGGTGTCAATACGGCTGTTCCAGCCTTCGGCGTTGCCGATTTTGGCGGCGGTGTTGCACAGTACTAAGTGGGTAAAGCGTGTCGGCGCGTTAATGCCTAACCATTGACCAATCAGGCCACCCATCGACAAGCCGCAGTACGCCGCCTTTTCAACTTTGAGCTCATCTAACAGAGCTAGGACGTCTTTGCCGAGTTGCTCGATGGTGTATGGGCCTTCGGTGACGGAAGACTTGCCATGACCACGGGTGTCGTAACGCACGACACGAAACGATTTGGAAAGCTCTGGGATTTGTACGTCCCACATGCCTAAATCCGTACCCAGCGAGTTAGACATCACCAGAACCGGCGCGTCGCTTGGGCCGTCGATTTGATAGTTCAGAACGCCATCGGCTAATTGCAAAGTTGCCATTTGCTGCTCCTTAATTTGTTTCATGTTCAGCCACGGCGCGCACTACCCAGCGCTGCGCTTGGCCTAAGTAATGGGCTGGGTCTAACAGGCGGTCTAAATCCGCCTCGGAAAGCTCTGCGCATACGTCAGCGTTGTCACCGAGCACCGCACGCAAGTGGCGGTTTTCAGCAATCGCTTGGCGGCAGCAGGTTTCAACCAAGTGGTGGGATTTTTCACGACCCACTTTTTGCGCCAAGGCAATGCTTACCGCCTCTGCCAGCACCAAGCCTTGGGTGAGCTCTAAGTTGCTGCGCATGCGGGTGGCGTTGACTTCCAAATCCGGTACGGCGATTAAGGCTTGCACCAAGGCTCCGGAAACCAAGCGGAACAGTTCCGGCAAGGATTCCCACTCGGCATGCCACAGGCCAAGGCTACGCTCGTGCTCTTGCGGCATGGCGCTTAACATGGTGGCAACCAATGCTGGCGCGCGGGTGGCAGCTCCGATCAGTACGGCTGCACCTACTGGGTTACGTTTGTGCGGCATGGTGGACGAGCCACCTTTACCGGGGGCTGAAGGTTCAAACACTTCGCCCACGTCGGTTTGCATCAGAAGGCTTAAATCGCGGCCGAATTTACCTAAAGTACCTGCGATTAAACCTAATACGTTGGCAACTTCTACCAAGCGATCACGCTGGGTGTGCCACGGCTGATCAGGCAGCGTCAGGTTTAATTCATCGGCGAGTGCTTCACTGACCGGCCACGCAGCATCACCTAATGCTGCCAAGGTGCCCGCAGCACCACCAAATTGCAGCGCTAATACGCGGGTTTTAAGCTCAGCAATGCGTGCACGGTGGCGGGTAATCGCGCCTAAGGTGCCGGCGAGTTTCATGCCAAGGGTCACAGGAGTTGCGTGTTGCAGCCACGTACGGCCCGGCAATACGGTGTCGGCGTGGCGCGTGGCTTGGACGGCCAGTGCATGGGCGAGCTTTTTAAGATCCGCATCGACTAATTCCAGCGCTTGGCGCACTTGCAGCACCAAACCTGTGTCCATGGCGTCTTGGCTGGTGGCACCTAGGTGCACATAGCGCTCGGCATCAACGTCAATTGCCGCAATCTTTTTGCCTAAGGCTTTTACCAATGGAATCGCCGAGTTTCCGGCGGTGGCAATGGCGATGCTTAGGGCTTCGAAATCAAAAAGTTCTGCTTTGCAGGCCGCCTCAATGGGGGCTACAGCAGTTTGGGGGATCAGCCCTACTCGGGCTTCAGCGCGGGCCAATGCGGCCTCGAAATCCAGCATGCCTTGCACGCGGCCATGGTCAGAAAACACCGCGCTCATGGCTTGGCTGCTGAAATAGCGTTCGAACAGTTGGTTGCTCAAGACGATTCGCTCTCTACGTGGCACGCCTAAGGAACGCTTAAGCGCTTTTAAGACAAAAGGGTTAAAGACCCTAGCAGTAAAGCGTATGAGAACGCTTTACCCAAAAATAAAACAGGCAGCCTCAGTGAGGCTGCCTGATTAGCGTTATACGCGCTCGATTGCCAGAGCCAAGCCCTGACCAACGCCTACGCACATAGTCGCCAGACCGTAACGGCCACCGGTTTTTTCCAACTGGTGTACAGCGGTCAGTACCAGACGGTTACCGCTCATACCCAGTGGGTGACCCAGCGCAATCGCGCCGCCGTTAGGGTTCACTTTTTCGCTGTCATCGCTAAGACCCAGATCACGGGCTACCGCCAGACCTTGCGCAGCGAAGGCTTCGTTAAGCTCAATCACATCGAACTGGTCGATGGTTAAGTCGAGCTTAGCTAAAAGCTTGCGTACCGCCGGTACTGGGCCTACGCCCATGACGCGTGGCAGAACACCAGCGCTGGCCATACCCAGTACTTTCGCACGTGGTTTTAAGCCGTATTTAGCAACCGCTTCTGCTGAAGCCAGAATCATCGCGCTGGCTGCATCATTTAAGCCTGATGCGTTACCCGCGGTGATGGTTTTGCCTTCGCCGTTGACCGGCTTAAGCTTGGCCAGACCTTCAGCAGTGGTATCAGGACGCAGGTGCTCGTCTTTATCAACGATGGTGTCACCTTTTTTGCCTTTGATCACAACCGGTACGATTTCTTCAGCAAAGAAACCCTCAGCCTGTGCACGAGCAGCGCGCTGTTGGCTACGCAGAGCAAACGCGTCTTGATCTTCACGAGATACACCCCAGTCTTCTGCGACGTTGTCAGCAGTAACGGGCATGGTTTCAACGCCGTAAGCGGCTTTGAGCGCTGGGTTAATAAAACGCCAGCCCATGGTGGTGTCTTCGATCTTTTGACCACGACCGAACGCAGAATCGGCTTTACCCATCACGTATGGCGCGCGCGTCATGGACTCAACACCGGCGGCGATGGCTAAGTCCATCTCACCTAAGGCGATCGCACGGAACGCTTGACCGACCGCTTCAAGGCCCGAGGCGCACAGACGGTTTAAAGTAACGCCCGGAACGGTCGCAGGCAGACCTGCTAACAAAAGCGACATACGCGCCACGTTACGGTTGTCTTCACCGGATTGGTTAGCACAGCCCATGAAGACTTCTTCAACGGCGTTCCAGTCAACCTGCGGGTTACGCTCCATCAGCGCTTTGAGCGGAATCGCGCCCAAATCGTCAGCGCGAACCGCCGACAGACCACCGTTTAAGCGGCCAATCGGGGTACGCACTGCGTCACAGATAAATACTTCGCGAGTCATTATTCATCACTACCTTTTTGGCCGTGAGCAATGGCGGTACGCTCTTCTAAAGCACGCAGAGCTTCAAGCTCATGAGCTTCAGGAACTGGAGTCTCAGCTACGTTTTCAGCGAAACGGATCGCCCAGCCAGTGTTCTCGATGATTTGCTCACGAGTGATACCTGGGTGGATCGAAGTGACGATGAACTCGTTGGTGCCTTCTTCTGGCTCCATGATGCAAAGGTCAGTGATGATTGCCACAGGACCTGCACCTGGCAGACCCAGACGCTGGCGGTGATCGCCACCTTCGCCATGACCCACTGACGTGATGAACGACAGTTTGTCAACGAAGGTGCGGTGACCTTGCTTCAGGATGATAAATACTTTCTTCGCGGAGCCCGCGATTTCTGGCGCGCCACCGGCACCTGGCAGACGTACTTTCGGGTTGTTGTAGTCGCCAATTACGGTGGTGTTGATGTTGCCGTATTTATCAACTTGGGCAGCGCCTAAGAAGCCGATATCAATACGACCACCTTGCAGCCAGTAGCGGAAGATTTCACCGGTTGGTACTACGGTGTCAGCCGTTTCGGCCAACTCACCGTCACCAATCGACAGTGGCAGAACGGTCGGTTTTGCACCGATTGGGCCTGATTCGTAAATCAGCGTCACTTCTGGTGCGTGCGTTAAACGCGCAAGGTTGGCAGCTTTGGATGGCAGACCGATACCTACGAACGTAACGTCAGTGTTGGTTAGACGACGCGATGCCGCAACGGTCATCATTTCGTTAGTGGTGTAGGCAGTCATTATTTGGCCTCCTTCAGCTTGGCTTGGAATTCAGCGAAATCAGCCGTGCCACGGATGTAAGTGTCAATCCACGCGGTGAAGGTGTCACGGTCACGTGCGATTGGGTCCCATGCTTGATAGAACACGTTGTCACGCTCGGAGTAGCCGTGCGCGTAAGATGGATGCGAACCACCTGGCACCACGCAAACAGCAGTCAATGCCCACGTAGGCAGTACGCATGCGTTCATTGGGGCATTCAGATCGTCTACGATCTCTTCTACGGTTACGATGCAGCGCTTAGCCGCCAGTGCCGCCTCTTTTTGTACGCCCAAGATACCTTGGATCAGTACGTTACCTTTGCGATCCGCCTTCTGGGCGTGGATCACCGTCACATCAGGACGCACGCTAGGCACAGCGGCCAGCTGCTCGCCAGTGAACGGGCAGTTGATGAACTTGATGTTTGGGTTCACTTTCGGCAGATCAGAACCTGCATAGGCGCGCAGTACTGCAAATGGCAAACCTGATGCACCCGCAATGTAGGAGTTGGCCAGGTCAGCGTGGCTGTGCTCGTCGATTTCCAGAGCACGTGGCCATTGTTTTTCAACGGCATCACGCAGACGGTGCAGAGAACCTACACCTGGGTTACCACCCCATGAGAAGGTCAACTTGCGTACTAAGCCTGCGCCGATCAGCAAATCGTAGACCAGGTCTGGAGTCATACGAATCAGGTGCAGATCCGTTTTGCCTTGGCGGATTAACTCGTGTGCAGCTGCAGTTGGAATCAGGTGGGTGAAGCCTTCCAGAGCAACGCTGTCGCCATCGTTGACGTAGCGCGAGATAGCTTCGCCGAGGGAGATGATTTCGGCCATCGTGGGATTCTCTCTAAAGTGACAGAGGCCACCAGGCAGGGTGGCAGAACCATGAGATTATGCTCAAGACTCCAGCAGAACAATCCGATAATCGCCTTAACGTTCGATTATCGAACAATAGTCCCCTATCGGTTATCGCAAGACATCCCTGTCGCCTGTAATCAAAGCTTTTCTTTGACCACAACCGCCTCCACGCGTTTGCCTAACTTATGACGTGCGGAACAATTGGCTCGAAAGCTCACGACTGGCGTTGAGCATCAACGGCAAATACCGCTTCTCAAGCTCTGTATAAGGCACACGCCCTGCGTGAGTTGAAATATTCATCGAGGCCAACACATGACCGCTTGAGTCATAGACGGGTACTGCCAATGAACGAAGCCCCTGCTCTAACTCTTGATCGACAATGCACCAGCCTTGATGACGCACTTGCAGCAAGCACTCCCACAAGGCTTCTGGGGTGTGCAGCGTGCGACTGGTTTTAGGATGCAGGTCGGCGTGCATTAAATAATCTTGTAACTGTTCATCATCCATTGCAGCCAGCAAGACGCGCCCCATAGAGGTGCAGTACGCCGGCAAACGGCTACCTACACTCAAATCCACTGAGATCAAACGCTGCGGAATGGCGGAACGGGCGATATACAGCACTTGATCACCCTCAAGGGTTGCAAGGCTACAGGCTTCATGAAGCTGCTCACTGAGGCGATCCAAATAAGGCTGCGCTGATACCGCTAACGGCGTTGAGGATAAGTACGCATGACCTAGGGTGAGCACTTTTGGCAAAAGTGAATAAGTGCGGCCATCGGTTGTGGCATAGCCAAGCTTCATCAGCGTGTACAGGCACCTGCGTACAGCAGCACGAGGAATCTCCGTACGGTGACTGATTTGCGCAATGGTTAGCTGACGCTTACGCTCTTGGAACGCATTAATAACAGCCAGCCCACGCGCCATGGACGCCATAAAATTAGGGTCGCCCGTGAACTCTTCAATGCGTTTAGCTGGCGATACATAAGGGGGTGGCGCAAGCATTGAGGGTGGCGGACGGTTGTCGCTCATAAGAACTCCCTAGGTCGGTTAGCCTATTATTCGATTATCGAACCTATGCTCGATAATCGCAGCGCTTTACCAAACTGGCAATCCCTTTTCGGTAATAACCTTATAACGATTTTGACAACTGAGCTAAGCGGCTATGAGTACGCGAAAAGTCCCCATGCTGAGAGGCTTTGCAGAGCGCATCTAAGGCCAGCTCGCTGTGAAGCCATAGGGTAAGACCTGTGTCATAGGCAATATCGATGAAATTAATCAGTCGCTGCTGTTCATCTAAAGTGCAACTTGCCATAGCCGGTACATCGGTGAGCACAACCTTTTCAAAACGATTGGCAATATCCAAATAGTCACTGGCCGCCAAAGGCCTTTGGCACAGCCCTGCAAAGTTTATCCAAAGCGCTTGATCGGTGATCTTAAGCGCAGGCACTTCTCGTCGCCCCAGCACAAGCGCACAAAGCTCAATAGGCTCTTGATGAAATACAACACTCGGCGCTTGGATATAGCGCCCCCAGCGCTTTTCAGTGAGCGGACGGTAATCACAGCCCGGACCCATTTCCAACACCAGTGAATGGCGTTTAATCTGCGCAACAAAAGGCTTGAAGCGGCTGGTGTATAAGGGGTTTGGACACAAACCGTCGGGCGCGTAATTAGAGCTAAAGAGAATAATCACGTTGCGTTTAAATAGCTCATCAAGCAAGCGACCCAACAAAATTGCATCGCCAATATCGTGCACGTGAAATTCATCGAAAAACCAAAGCATGGCTTCGGCTTCAAGCGTATCAGCCACATCAACCAAAGGATCGGCTTTGCCGGCATACGCTAAAAGAAGATGCTGCACTCGCTGCAACAGCGCATGCAGATGAATACGGGATTTGGTCACCGGCACTTGGGCAAAGAGGCTATCTAATAGCATGCTTTTACCCCGCCCGACACTGCCGTAAAAATAGGCTGCCTTAGGCGTACGGTTAAACCATGTGCGAGGCTTGAGACGAGCAGCCAGCCAGTCACCTAAAACAATCAGCGCCTGTTGCTGCCCGTCATCAAGGGTGACGCCGCGCGCAGCGAGTGCTGCGGCGGCCTCAAGGTACAGCTTAGAAGTCAAAGAATACGGTCTCGTCTTGACCTTGGATAACCATGTCAAAGCGATAGATAACTTTACCGTCAACTTCTTCACGCTTAGCAATCAGCGTGTTGCGACGCTCTGGCAGGACCATATTCAGTACAGGATCCTTGGCATTGGCTTCTACTTCGTCATCAAAGTAGATACGTGTATGCAGGTGGATGTTAATACCACGGGCAAACAACGAAACGTTGATGTGCGGTGCCTGTGGACGACCATCAGCGGCCAATACAGAACCTGGCTTCACGGTTTCAACGGTCCACTCGCTACCGGCATCAAAGGTGGTGGCGGTACGTGCGAAGCAATTGAAAGGCTTGTCGAGGTTGTACTCCTCGTCGTACACGCCTTCGTGGTTGGCTTGCCACAGCTCAAGGAATGAGTCGCGCACTAAATGACCGTTACCGTCGAAGACACGGCCAATCACAGTGATATGCTCGCCCGGCGCTTCTGGCTTAGCCATCACGTTCCAGATTTCTTGCTCACGGGTTGGGTTACCGGCGGCAGCCAGTGCCAAACCGATATGCACGTATGGGCCAGCGGTTTGGGAGGTAGTTTCAGGCAGTAGATCAATCTTAGTCATGGCTTGCCTCCTTATTTGTTCTCAAAGAAAGTTTGACGTTGGCCGCGCAGTACGATGTCGAAGCGGTACGCCAAGCAGTCCATTGGGTTGTTCGCGGTCAAGTCCAGACGTGCGATCATGGTTTTAACCGCCTCTGGATCGTTAACAGCCTTAACAATTGGGCACTGAGGGATCAAAGGATCACCTTCAAAGTACAGCTGAGTGATCAGTTTGGTGCAGATCGCAGGGCCACTGACCGAGAAGTGAATGTGCGATGGGCGCCAGTCGTTAGGGTTGTTTGGCCATGGGTATGGACCTGGCTTAATGGTGCGGAAGTGGTAACGACCTTGGCTGTCGGTACGAGTACGACCTACACCACCAAAGTTTGGATCCAGTGGTGCTAAGTATTTATCGTTCTTGTGACGATAACGGCCACCGGCGTTGGCTTGCCACATTTCAACCAGCGTGTTCGGAACTGGGTTGCCGAACTGATCAATCACACGGCCGTGAACGATAATGCGCTCACCGATTGGCAGAGCACCGGTATTGAAGTTCAGCAGCAGGTCGTTATCTAACTCGCCTAGTTTCAGGTGAGAAAAGTTAGGACCAGTGGTCTCAGAAACAGACTGAGGAATGCTGATCAGCGCCTGACGCGGTGAACGTGGGATAGACGTTTTATAGTCAGGGGTCAGGGCTTTTGGATGCCAGTTACGGTCGCGAGTGACGAAACGGCGATGCTGAGCATCGGACATATCAGTCTCCTTCTGTACGAGGAAATGGTTAACTGAACCTGAGAACCACAGGTGCATGGACCCAAGTTTTATCTAGCTCTCGTCAGCTGAAAACTGAAACCTTAATCGCCATCCATAACCTATTGGTTATGAGTCAATGGCGGTGCGGTATTCAGCGGCAACCTCTCTTAGAATTTCGCAGCACCACTGGGCCGCCAAGGTCGGTAGCGCCTGAGGATTTGAACAAATTCCAACGGAGCCACCCGGTTCACGCAGGCCAACATTCAGCTCTTTAAGCTCGCCACGGTCTAGGTCTTGGCGCACGGCATCCAAAGGCGCGACCCACACCGCATCACACGAGAGCACATAACTACGACTCAAAGCGAGTGAGAGCGTTTCAAGCCGCTGCTGCGGCAGATGGATGCCACATTGCACAAATAGACTATTGGCATAGCGGCGAATGGTGGTGCCTGAAAGCGGCAACACCACGGGGTACTCATCAAGCCCTGTACCATCACGTAATTCACAGGCAAGGAGCGGATGCTCTGGACGCACCACCAAAATCATCGGTTCGCTATAAAGATGCTCGAAGCTCAACCCTTCAATACGCGGATTATCACTCATGCGCCCGACGACCAAATCCAAGTCCCCTGCCCTTAGCTGATCTAAAAGCTGACTGCTTTGCCCGGTAACAACACTCACTACCAAAGCACTATGCTGAATATGCAAGCGGCGTAATACTTCCGGCACCAGCGCCGTTTCAGCAGTGGAAAGCACTCCCAAACGTAGACTACCGGCTTCATACTCACCGCTTTTTACACTGCGCACACCTTCACGCAGGGCCTGCACGCTAGGGCCGGCGTAGCGCAAAAAAGCGAGCCCTGCAGACGTTGCCACCACCCCTTGCTTACCGCGCTCAAAGAGACGCGTGTCCAGCACGTCTTCAAGCTCCTTCAACGTTTTGGATACCGCAGGCTGACTGATTGCCAAGACTTCCGCAGCACGCGCCAGACTCCCAAGACGCATCACCTCTAAAAAGCACTGTAAATGACGAAACTTGATGCGATTGTCGATATTCACAAAACACCCACCGAAGTTAGTACGCCAAGCCTAACGGGCTTGCCTTAAAGCGCAAGCAAATACCAACTCATGCACTCATTTAGAGCGAATTAACCCGTACACTAACCCTCTATTGATGAGGATTGAACTTTGGCACGCTGGCGTTTTTTAAGTTTTGCCCTACTGATAGGCTTAAGTTGCACATCAGCCTCCGCCAAGGAGCTACGTGCAGCCGCTTTTATAAATACGGGTAACACGTGGAGTGAGCCCTTTGAGCAATGGATCAACCAGGTTAATGCTCATGGCTTAGTTAATATCCGCCTCATCGGGGCTGAGGTCATTAGCGCGGCAGAACAGCCCACAGCTCTTAAAGAGGGTCAGCTCGATATTATTGCATCCCCCCCTGGCAATTACCGCGCTTACATGCCCGAAGCCCCTACTCAGAACCTTTCAAACTTGACCCTTAACGAGCAGCGTGCTTCTGGCGGTTATAACGCTCTAAACCAGCTGTTAAGTAAAAGGTTAAACGCGATCTCGTTAACCTCCTATGGCACAGGCGTCCCCTTTCACCTTTACCTAACAACACCTATTCAAAGTGTCAGCGAGCTGAAAAATAAACGCATCCGCGCACAAGTACTGCAAACCTTGTTTCTGAACGCCTTAGGCGCCCATGTGGTTACAGCCGATCTAACCAACTTAAGCCCAGCACTGGATTACAACCTGATTGATGGCTTCGCGTACACCCTATGGGGGGTGGATGACTTTAGCTGGCACGAGCGTATCGCTCAGCGTATCGACCCAGGCTTTTATAGTGCTAGCGTCAATATTTTGATCAATAAAACCATCTGGCATGAGCTTGAAGAACGTGAGCAGCAAAGTCTCTTAAAGGCCAGTCAATGGTTAGAAGATACGATGCAGCATCAATATCAAGAGCGCAATCAACACGCTTTAAAACTGCAACAACGTGCGGGAATTAGCGCCTTCGATGCAGGCTCAGAATTCGCGAATCAAGCGCACGAACTGTATTGGCAAGCACTTGAGGATAAAAGCCCCATAGAGGTACCTAAGCTTAGGCGCCTGCTTGTCGAAGAGTGACCGTTACATTGATGGGCTAGGCCGAGAGAAGTCTTATCGCTGGCAAATCTAGGCGATCATTACAACTGCTAGAACATATAAGTATTTAGCGCCGCGCCAGACGATTTAAATACACCCAATACACTGCAGCAATGCATGCCGCCATCAGGGCCGGCAGCAATAGCGTATGAAATTTAAAATGCGCAAAAAGCATCGCACCCGCAAAGCCACCCAATAAAAAGCCACTTAAAAGCCAGCCATACAAATAAAGGCGTCTACGATCGGTAGGTTTACCCCTAAGCCACGCGCCGATACTGACCCCTAAGTCCGTAAAAAGACCTGTGACATGAGTGGTACGTACAATGGCCCCGCTGAACGTTGACGTCATAGCGTTCTGCAGACCACACGCGGCAGAGGCCAGATAGTGCCCGAGGTTAGATTCTTGGTTGAGATAATGTACAGCCAGCACTAATGCCATGGCCTCAGCAATCAGTGCTGCGCTATAGCGCTGCCCCAATTGCAAGTATTGATTGCCTACCACAAAGCCACTGATTGCCGCCCCTGCGACAAAACTTAAAAGCATAAAAACAAGGTGTAGAGATTGCGTGAAGTGCCCCTGAACCACTTCCACACTCAACAGTGAAGTGCTACCGGTTAGATGCGATACACCCTGATGGTTAAACCCTAATAACGCTACAGCGTTTACCGCCCCTCCCATAAAGGCTAAGACAAAACCCCCTACCTCAACCCAGCGTGGCAACTTCGTGATCATGGCAGCTTCTGCTCCAAATGATGCATCCGACCCAATATCACTCCACACAATACAGCCAAAGCCACATGCCCCGCTAACGCAGCTCTATAGGGTTTATCTAAGCAACTGGAGATATAAAGAACTAACACAGGACGCGGCGTATGCGAGCGCTCAATTATAAAAATGCTCTTTTTACTGAGTCTTTGTTTGAGGCTATCGACAGCAGCCCAGACCTTACAAGACACTACAAAGAGTACGCGCTACTCCAAAAAACTAAGCAAGATCTTGCTGCCTGCGAAACATGCCGTCGCACTGCTGTACGAACCTTAGTCAGGCGACTGCTGACGCCCTACACCCATCCCCATACCGACCCCCATCCCAGCGCCACCTCCCATTCCCATACCACCGCCGCCTGCACCCCCACGCCCCTCACCGCCTTCGCCACGCCCGCGATTTGGCATGGCTGGCGTGCGTGTAGGCCCTTGTGCTGGAATGACCGCATCTTCCGGAATCGATTCAAGATCAAGTGCTTTTCGAATGTAATTACGTAACGACACCACAAGCTCTGCCGTGTGTATCGTATGCCCCTGTGCTAACTCAGCAGCCGCTTTACCCGCCAGACGCACATGCTCTTCGGTGCCTAGCAGTAAAATATCTGACAGAGCTGCCTCCACGGCATCGCGCATCTGAATCTGACGCTCAATAATGGTGGAAGCATTATTGCCGCTACGCCCCAAGCCTTGCGCCTGTACCACCGTTTGCTCTGTCGACACAGCCTGATCACTAATGACCGAGCCCGTACCTTCTGTGACCTGCGCGGTACCTTGTGCCACTTCACTGGCATGTGCTGCACTTGGCGCCATCGCAATTGCAGGCTCTGACACCGTTTGACCCTGCTCACGCAACTCAGCTCTTCGCTGTGCATCGCGCATATGCTCACGACGCGAACGTGGATCAACCGTCAATTTGCCAGTAAAGGCCCCGCCTAATACTTTGTAGGCCGCCATTAACGTACGCAGACGTTCGTTAATTTGTCGGTTCATGCGCTGCTGACGTTGACTGATGGTAAACATCATCAACACCCGCACCCCCATACCGATCAGCGTGATCAAACCAATGCCGACCAAACTCATCAAAATGCCCTGCCAAGAGCTGAAGTCAAATAAGCGCATGCCCACTCCTCGTTTCTGTAAACATAAGACATCGCCAGCGAAGAATTGCTCTACCCAGTGCTTGAGTAATCTCTAAGACACACCGGCTGAAATCTCAACCCAACTCAGCCATCAAGCGTTATTAACTCGCTGAATGCCTCTATAACATAGGGCGCTCAAACTAGCTCAACACCGTTATGTTGCATGTATTCATGAATCACAAGAGCGTTATCTATGAATACAGTAACCCTTGCCATGCAAGATATCGCCGCACCCGATGGCACCTGCTATGGCTGCGGCGGCAGCAATCCGCACGGCCTACAGATCAAAAGCCACTGGGACGAAGATGGAGTGCATGTTGTTGCAGAGCACTTACCCGAAGATAAATATTGCGGTTGGCCGGGGCTGGTTTATGGCGGACTGATCGCGATGCTGGTTGACTGTCATTCCAACTGGACAGCCATGGCCTACCACTACCGCGCTGAAGGACG
>X137_Gaur__coassemble_203_pt1 | contig 13525 bp, 14 predicted proteins | sample X137_Gaur__metabat2_high_PE_003 | metagenome-assembled genome bin X137_Gaur
GTATCACTTTTCACCTTCCTTGCATGGTATTTCACCCGCCGGGCAGAAGAGCGTCGTAAGCGCAGTATTGCGCAGGCCAATGAAGAGAATCAGGCCGCGCTGACCTAGTGATAAGCTGTCTATTAAGGCTGCTAAGGCGAAAGCGTTAGCAGCCTTTTTTATGGTCGATTATCACCGCTCTGTTCGATCTTGCGAGTCACGGTTAGGCTCTAGCGAATAACAAGAGGCCTAAGCACATGACGCAATTTTCTTTAGCCAATAAAACAGTCTTAATCACTGGCGCATCGAGCGGCATCGGTGCGCATTTAGCGCAAACGGCAGCTGAAGCGGGGGCGAATGTGGTATTGGCAGCGCGCCGTATCGAGCGCTTGCAGTCATTAGCGAGCACATTGACCCAAAAAGGCATTCACGCTGTGGCCGTGCCGATGGATGTGACCAATCGCCAGAGTGTGGAGGCCGCCTTTGGGGCTGCGTGTAAACAGTTTGGACGCGTGGATGTTGTGCTCAATAACGCAGGGGTCGGTCAAGGCAAGCGGGCACTTGAAATCAGCGAAGATGAATGGGCACGTATGCTCTCCACCAACCTTGATGGCGTATGGCGGGTGGCACAAGTGGCGGCCAACATCATGCAGTCGGATGGGCTGGGGGGCAGTATTATCAACACAGCATCCATCTTAGGGCTGCGAGTGGGGAGCGGCTACAGCCATTACAGCACGGCCAAAGCGGCTGTCGTGCAACTGACAAAATCGCTAGCGTTAGAGCTTGCTAAAGCCAAGATTCGCGTCAATGCCATAGCGCCTGGATACTTTAAAACCGAGATGAACGAGGCCTATTTTGAAACTGAAAAAGGCCAGCAATACATCCAAAAAAGCGTACCCATGCAACGTTTAGGACAATTAACGGAATTAGAAGGGCCTTTTTTACTCTTAGCCAGTAACGCCGGCAGTTTTATGACCGGTACGGTATTGGCTGTTGATGGCGGGCACTTGGTCAGCTCGCTCTAGGATCTTGAATGCTTAACTGCGCGCAATATGATGCATTGGAGTTACTGTGTTTAAGAGGCTACCCACTTAAGGTCGTGCTGCGCGATCAGAAAAAGTTTTTAGCGATTGCAGTGGATGTGGCATCAACACAAGGCATCGAAAAAGTGTGTTTTAAAACAGCAACGGCTGTTCACTGGGTGGAGTCTGAAAAGCTTGCTGCTCTCGAAGTGCTCGAGAGCAGCGCACCTTTTACCCGTTTAGATTTAACGGCTTAAGCCTGGTAAACCAAATTGCCGTCTAAGAAGGTGTAGCGCACGACACCGGGCAAACTATGGCCAATAAAAGGACAGTTGCAGCCTTTAGAACGCCACGTTTCGCCGGCCAATGTCCGTGCGTTGGGATCAAACAGCACAATATCGGCTGGGCTATCCACACACAATTCACCTGCCGGCAAACCTAAGGCCTGTGCCGGTCCTTGGGTCAGCCTAGCCAATAACGTTGGCAGATCCAAAAGCCCATCTTCTACCAGAGTTAATGCCAAAGGTAGCATCAACTCAACGCTGCTAATGCCCGGCTCGGTTGCGCCAAAAGGCGCTTGTTTAGCATCCAGCTCATGGGGTTGATGGTGGCTGGCGATGGCCCCAATGACTCCTTTTTTCACGGCTTCCCGAAGACCTTCGCGGTCTTTACGTGAGCGAAGAGGTGGCTGCACATGATAAAGGCTGGAAAAGTCAGCCAGTGCCTCATCCGTCAAAATGAGCTGATAAATCGCGACGTCCGCGGTGACGGGTAAACCGCGCGCTTGGGCCTCAGCAATCATTTCTGCAGAACGGGCACAGGTGATTTGGCTAAAGTGTGCGCGTACGCCACTTTGTTCGACCAGCAGTAAGTCGCGCGCGAGGGCAACGGTTTCCGCTGTTTCTGGAATGCCGGCAAGGCCCAAAAAGCTTGCTGTTGCACCTTCATGGGCAATTCCGCCTTCGGCTAAATCGGCATCTTGCGGCTGCAAAATGACGGTTAAATCAAAGGTGGCCGCGTATTCAAGCGCGCGGCGCTCGGTACGAATACTGGTAAAGGCATTAAGCCCATTGCCAAAGGCCACACAGCCTGCGTCTTTAAGCGACATCAGCTCAGCTAAATGCTCACCCGCTAAGCCTTTGGTTAAGGCGCCTATCGGGTACACCTTGGCTTGGCCGGCCGCTGCAGCTTGATCAAGGATCATATCGGCAACAGCGGTTGAGTCCAGCACAGGTTTCGTTGCAGGTGTGCAGCATAAACTCGTGATGCCGCCTGCGCTGGCCGCTCGAGTTTCACTGGCAATGGTGCCTTTGCGCGTTAATCCCGGTTCACGAAGCGCTACGTTAAGGTCGACAAGCCCAGGCGCTGCAACGAGGCCTTCGGCTTCAATTGTACGCAGTGCTGTAAAACCTTCAGGCGCAGTGCCAATGGCGGCGACACGGCCGTTTTCAATATAAAGATTGGTGACTTGGTCAAAACCTGAAGCAGGATCAATGACACGCGCGCCGAGAATGGCAATGGACATCAGTTTTGCTCCTCTTCGTCACGTTTTTGTGCTTGTTGACCGCTCATGGCCATCGACAGCACCGCCATACGGACGGCAATCCCGTAGGTCACCTGATTTAAAATCACCGATTGCGGGCAGTCGGCCACCGCCGATTCAATCTCCACGCCGCGATTAATAGGACCTGGATGCATGACGATGGCATCAGGTTTGGCACGTGCCAAACGCGCTTGAGTCAAACCAAAGCGTTTGAAGAACTCGCCTTCGCTGGGCAGCAAACCGCCTTGCATGCGCTCGCGCTGCAGACGCAGCATGATGATCACATCAACATCTTTCAGGCCTTCGTCGGCATCGGTAAAAACCTTTACGCCGTATTGCTCAATCCCGATAGGCAGTAAGGTTTTAGGAGCAATGACACGAATGTCTGGGCAGCCTAAGGTCTTTAAGGCGAGCATGTCAGAGCGTGCGACACGCGAATGCAAAATGTCCCCGACAATGGCCACCGAGAGGTTCTCGAACCCGCCTTTATGACGACGGATAGTAAGCATATCCAGCATGCCTTGGGTGGGATGCGAGTGGCGTCCATCACCACCATTGATAATGGCCACATTAGGGCTGACATGCTCGGCGATAAAGTGCGCGGCACCGGAGTCAGAATGGCGGACCACAAACATATCGGCGGCCATGGCCTCAAGGTTGCGCAAGGTGTCAGTTAAGGTTTCACCTTTGCTGGTTGAGCTGGTTGAAACGTTTAGCGTAATGACATCGGCAGATAAACGTTTGGCCGCAAGCTCAAAGGTGGTGCGGGTGCGTGTTGAATTTTCAAAAAACACGTTACACACCGTCTTGCCCCGCAATAGCGGGACTTTTTTGACATTGCGTGCTCCGACTTCAAGGAAAGAGTCGGCGGTGTCTAAAATTTCAGTTAATAATTCGCGCGGCAGTCCGTCGAGCGAGAGGAAGTGGCGCAACTGACCATGGTCATTGAGTTGCAGCGGACATTTAGCGGCAATGGGCAGCATCGAGGGGGTCTCAATTGGCGGCGAGAACTTGGCGCTCTAGCGCAAGGGGCGCAGGGCCTAACAATTTTACGCGTTCATCAGGCGCTAAGGACAGGGTTTGCCCGACAATATCAGGGCGAATCGGCAGCTCGCGGGCTTGCAAGTCGAGCAAGCAAACCAGTGTCACGCTGGCTGGGCGTCCGTAGTCAAAGAGCTCATTGAGTGCGGCACGAATCGTGCGACCGCTCATCAGAACATCATCAATCAACACCAAATGCTGATTTTCAATCTCAAAAGGCAGCTCTGAGGGTTGTACCTGAGGATGCAAACCTTTTTGAGTAAAGTCATCGCGATAAAACGACACATCTAGGATGCCCAGTGGCTGGTCGATGGCAAGGGTTTGCATAAGCGCTGAAGCCACCCAAACGCCACCAGTGCGAATGCCCACAAACTGTGGCTCAGCAATGCCGCGTTTTTTTAAAAGCGCCGTGAGATCACCAGCCATCTGGCTGATCAGGGCTGAAGGATCAGGTAAGCTCATTGCAATTCCTCAGAGTGTTCTTCAAGCCAGCCTTGCAGTAATAATTTAGCGGCAATGGCATCTACAGGATTGTCTCGGTATCCGCCCTGTTGGCCTTGGCGCAGACGTTCGCCTTTCGCTTCGAAGGTGGTTAGACGCTCGTCATGGGTGAAAACCTTAATGTTAAAACGCCCATGTAAGCGGCGCGAAAACTTAAGCGCACGTTCGCTCATTTCGCTTTCAGTGCCATCCATGTTCAAAGGTAGGCCCACCACCAGTGCATCGGGCTGCCATTCTTTAATAAGTGCTTCTACTTTGTTCCAATCCGGAACACCGTTTTGGGCTTTTAAGATGCAGAGTTCACGCGCGCTCAGCGTGATCGCCTGACCCACAGCTACACCAATTTGCTTGGTGCCGTAGTCAAAGCCGAGTAAAAGTTTAATCGCCATTAGGCATGTCCTGCTTGAGCGCTTAACAGCGCTAAATTAATGCCCAATTTTTGGGCAGCGTGCTCAAGTTTTAGCTCGGCGTCACTTTTAAACAAGACGTCTAGATCCGCCGGCATCGTGAGCCAGGTGTTCTCTAAGATCTCTTGTTCCAGTTGACCACCGTCCCAGCCGGCATAGCCCAGCGTAATAAGGTAGTGGCTAGGACCTGTACCCTCGGCGATGGCAAAGAGCGCATCTTGCGAGGTACTCAGTGATAATGCGCCGAGCTCAAGCGTAGCTTGATAACGTGGCCCGTTGGTATGCAAGACAAACCCGCGCTCCGGATGCACCGGTCCTCCGGTCATAATCGGAATATCCGTACAAGAGCTGGGCGGATCTTGATCTTTGCGTAACTGGCCAAGCACATCAGCAAGGTTTAAGCCATTGAGGCGGTTGACCACCAAACCCATGGCACCTTGTTCGCCATGATCGACGAGGTACACCAAGGTTTGAGCGAAATTGGGGTCGCTCAGATTCGGCATGGCCAAAAGAAAATGATGTTTAAGCGATGAAAAGGTATTCATGCGCTTAGTGTCGGCTTTAAGTGCTATGGCTTCAAGCGTCTTACTGACTAAAGAGCCGGTCGCCCCGTTCAAAGCGCCACGTGCGGACAATTTCTAAACGATCAAACTCGGCCAAATCGCCTGTGAGCGGTGCAAAGGGAGCGGCTAAGCGAACAATGCGTAGTGCGGCTTGATCCAAAATGGGCTGACCGGAAGATTCCAAAATTTGCACATCTTGCAGGCTCCCGTCACGGCGAATGGTGACGAGCAAACGCAAGCTGCCATAGATTTGTTGGCGACGGGCTTCGGCGGGATAGTTCTGATTCCCTACGCGCTCAACTTTGCGTCGCCAATCATCCTTATACCAAGCGCCTCGGTCGCGCATCGTCGAAGCCGCATTAATCCGGTGGATCTTTGGTCGTTTGGCATAAAGCTGCTTTTCGAAGGCTACATCCGCTTCAAGGCTTGCGATCTCTGCTGACAGTTGGTCACGACTGAAATGGACGTTAGGTTTAGACGGAACAGGTTCGGGTGTTGGCGTCTCAACATTAACTTTAGTTACTTTGCTGGCTTTGGTGGTGATGCGCTTTTCAGGAGCCACTTTGGCTTCGGCTATAGGCGCTGAAGGCGGTGGGGTGACAGGGTTAACCTCGGTGTCTTGTAGGAGCGATTGCTCGGTCGTTGTTGGTACGGCCTTGTGTTCTAACGCACCGCTGCCTTCTTGATTGTGCTGGGCAATGTAATCGGCATCTTTAGGCGCTTTTTCACTTTCAAAACGCGCAAGGGTTACTTCCAGCGATTTGCTGATTGGACCGGGTTTGTGTAATTCAAAGTGAATACAAAGCAGTAAGAGATGAGCAATGAGTGCTACACCTAAAGCCAGCATGAGTGGGCTGGCTTTAGGTTTTTTTTGCACTTTCAAAGACTTGCTTGTTTTCATTGCGAATAAAATCATTCAAACAGGTCGCGCAGTCTGCCGACTTTAATGACCTTCTCGCAAGTCACAAGCTGTTAGCCAGTTCAAGCTTGTAAGCGCTTGGCAATTTCATCCATCAACAAACCACCAATGTCTGTGCCAAAGGCGTTGTCGATTTCACGAATGCACGTAGGGCTTGTCACGTTGATTTCCGTTAAGTAATCACCGATCACATCAAGGCCCACAAAAATCAGGCCTTTTTCACGCAGCACAGGCCCAACTTTTGCGGCAATGCGGCGATCTTGCTCGGTTAATGGACGCGCTTCGCCGTAGCCTCCTGCGGCCAAATTGCCCCGTGTTTCACCTTTGGCAGGAATACGCGCTAGGCAGTACGGCACAGGTTCTCCGTTGATCATAAGAATGCGCTTATCACCGTCCACGATCTCAGGAATATAGCGCTGCGCCATGGCTTGCTGTGTGCCGTGAGCGGTCAGTGTTTCTAAAATGACCGATAAATTAGGGTCGCCTGCACGATGACGGAAAATAGAAGAACCACCCATGCCATCTAGGGGTTTGAGAATGATGTCACGATGCTCTTCGGCAAACTCGCGCAGAATGTCAGAGCGACGGCTGACCACAGTCGGTGACATGCACTCAGGAAATTGCGTGGCAAAGAGCTTCTCATTGCAATCACGTAAGCTCTGAGGTTTATTGACAATAAGGACGCCGTCACGCTCAGCTTGTTCGAGCAGGTACGTTGAGTAAACAAACTCAGTATCAAAGGGCGGATCTTTACGCATCAAAATGACATTAAGATCAGTTAAAGGTGCATCGTGTTCTGGGGAGAGCTCAAACCAACAATCAGGGTTATTAAACACTTTTAGCTCACGCATTTTGGCGTGTGCTTGTCCCTGTTTGCTATAGAGGTCTTTTTGCTCCATATAAAACAGTGACCAACCGCGTGCTTGCGCGGCCAAGAGCATGGCTAAGGAGCTGTCCTTTTTAAAAGAAATGTGTTCGATAGGATCCATTACGATCCCAAGACGTACGCTCATCAAGAAGTCCTCTGTTAGCGGCAGGGATGATCTGCACCAAAGATATAAAGTAGCAGGGTGGCGTTGTGGTTGTGCTGGGTCAAGGAATTCCTCAGCCTCTTTGGAGGCTTATAGCGTGCACGAAAAGAGTGTGCTACAAAGGCCAAACGAGGGGTTACAGGCCTGTCGTTGATAAGGCCTCAGCGCAGCACGCATACAATAACGATTCACGAGGCGATGGTAGGACTAACATGGAACAGCACTCTGCAGGACTGCGGGTCATGGTCATTGACGATTCAAAAACGATTCGTCGTACCGCTGAAACGCTGCTGAAAAAAGTTGGTTGCGATGTTGTGACGGCGGTAGATGGATTTGACGCCCTAGCCAAAATTGCAGACACGCGCCCCGGTATTATTTTCGTCGACATTATGATGCCGCGTTTAGACGGCTATCAGACTTGTGCGCTGATCAAAAACAACAGCGCATTCAAATCGACTCCAGTCATTATGTTGTCGTCCAAAGATGGCTTATTTGATAAAGCCAAGGGACGCATCGTAGGCTCTGATCAGTACCTGACTAAGCCATTTAGCAAAGAAGAGCTCTTGGGTGCAATCAAGACTCATGTGCCTGATTTTATGCCTGTCGAACACGAACTTTGATCTAAGACTTACGCGCACTGGAACTGATTATGGCTCGCATTCTGATTGTAGATGACTCACCTACCGAGATGTACAAGTTGGCCGAGATGTTAGAGAAGAACGGCCATCAAGTCCTCAAAGCGGAAAACGGCGCCGATGGTGTGGCTTTAGCCCGTCAAGAAAAGCCTGATGCGGTACTAATGGATATCGTCATGCCGGGGCTTAATGGCTTTCAGGCGACACGTCAGCTCACAAAAGACGAAAGTACCAGCCATATTCCGGTGATTATTGTCACCACCAAAGATCAAGAAACCGACAAGGTATGGGGGCGTCGACAAGGGGCAAAGGATTATCTGACCAAGCCTGTCGATGAACAAACGTTGGTTAAAACCCTGGAGACGGTCTTAGCCGGCTAAGACAGAACGTTAAACACTCTAGGATTGAGGTTGAGCACCATGGACGGACAAACGCCATTCGAACGACTCAAGCATTTAGCGCATTGCTATCGTTCCTATGCAGCAGGTCTGCCCTTGCAACAAGAGGCAGTTCAAACCTGGAGCGGTATTGGTTTTCGCATGGGCGAGCGCTACTTCGTAGCCCCTATGGGAGAGGTGGGTGAAGTGCTGCATGAGCCACGGCACACTTTACTGCCTGGGGTGAAAAAGTGGGTCAAAGGCGTGGCCAACGTCCGAGGCCGTTTGCTCCCCATCATGGATCTGGGTGGTTTTTTGGGTGCTGAAATGTCAGCACTTCGCAAAAAACGCCGCGTGCTTGTGGTTGAACATCAGGACGTGTTTGCAGGTTTGACCGTTGATGAAGTCTTCGGCATGCAACATTTTCCGGTTGATATCTTTAGCGAAGAACTGCCTTTAGTTGATGACAGTCTCAAACCGTTTTTATACGGCGTGTTTGAGCGTGAACAGCCGTGGCTGGTTTTTAGCCCACATGCGCTGGCACAGAGTTCTGAGTTCTTAAACGTCTCACACTAATGTTGTTTCGGTTGGGTCGACATTGTTGATCTGTTGGCAATACATGGAATACCGAGAGCGGTCGGTCCAGGCGGGGGCCAAATAATGAAAAACTTTGATGCAGGTAAGTTGTTGGCAGGGATGCGTGGCAATAGCGTGATTACAGGTCTGTTCGCAGCCTTGATCATTTCCATTGTTTTGTTATTTGCCAACTTTGCTTATCTAAATACCCAATCTAACTACGACACTGAATACATCGGTCATGCCGGTGAATTGCGGGTACTTTCGCAGCGAATTGCGAAAAACGCCGCTGAAGCGGCAGCCGGTAAGCAAGAGGCGTTTGGTCTTTTAAAAGAGGCCCGCGATGACTTTGCTACGCGTTGGGGCTATTTGACGTCGGGTAACGAGGCGACAGGTCTGCCGCAAGCGCCTTCGACGGTGCAGCCACAAGTTCAAGAAGTTGAAAAAGACTGGCAGCGTCTTCGCGATAACTCGGACATCATCTTAGCCAGTGAACCGACAGTACTTTCTTTGCACCAAGTGGCTGCAACATTAGCTGAAACTGTGCCGCAGCTACAGACAGAATACGAAGAAGTTGTACAGATTCTGGTTGCAACCGGTGCGCCATCCGCACAAGTTGCAGTAGCTCAACGTCAGCTTCTGTTGGCTGAGCGGATTTTAGGTTCGGTTAACAAGGTACTGGCAGGTGATGCGGATTCAGTGCAAGCAGCCGATACGTTTGGCCGTGATGCAAGCTTGTTCGGTCGCGTACTTGAAGCCATGCGTCAAGGTAATATGGCCATGGGCATCTCCCGTGTGACCGATCCTGATGCTTCCCAGCGCTTGGATGAAATTGCCGAACTGTTTGAGTTTGTATCCGGCTCTGTTGATGAGATTTTAGAAACATCGCCTGAGCTGTTCCAAGTGCGTGAGTCCTCTAACGCGATCTTTACCGACTCACAAACCCTTCTGGATAAAGCATCGATTCTGGCGGAGAAGTTTGAGCAGTTATCTACAGGTCGTACGCTTAATACGCTGATTGGCTACATTTTAGGCATTATCGCACTGGCATCGATTGTCATGATCGCGATGGCAATCATGCGCTCGACCAGTCGCCAATTGGCAGAAACTGCAGAAAAGAACGAGCGTAACCAGACCGCGATTTTGCGTCTTTTAGATGAAATTGCCGACCTTGCAGACGGTGACTTAACCGTAACAGCAACCGTAACGGAAGACTTTACCGGTGCCATTGCGGACTCGATTAACTACTCCATTGACCAACTGCGTGATTTGGTTCAGTCCATTAACAAAGTGGCCATGCAGGTAGCGGCTGCGGCGCAAGAAACCCAGGCGACAGCGATGCATTTGGCCGAGGCCTCTGAGCATCAAGCGCAGGAAATTGCCGGCGCCTCTGCGGCGATTAACGAAATGGCCGTTTCGATTGACCAAGTATCGGCTAACGCCAACGAATCGTCTGCGGTAGCGGAGCGCTCGGTAGCCATCGCTAACAAAGGTAACGAAGTTGTACACAACACCATTACTGGCATGGATAACATCCGTGAGCAGATTCAAGACACCTCGAAGCGGATTAAGCGCCTCGGTGAGTCGTCACAAGAGATTGGTGACATTGTAAGTTTGATTAACGACATTGCCGATCAAACCAACATTCTGGCACTTAACGCGGCGATTCAGGCGTCGATGGCAGGTGATGCGGGCCGAGGCTTTGCGGTGGTTGCCGACGAAGTACAGCGCCTTGCTGAGCGTTCATCGGGTGCGACTAAACAGATCGAGGCACTGGTTAAACCCATTCAAACCGACACCAACGAAGCGGTTATTTCGATGGAGCAAACCACTTCCGAGGTGGTGCGCGGTGCACGTCTGGCACAAGACGCAGGTGTGGCGCTTGAAGAGATTGAAAAGGTATCGAAAACCCTCGCCGACCTTATTCAAAACATCTCCAACGCAGCGCGCCAACAGGCATCCTCTGCCGGCCATATTTCCAACACCATGAACGTGATCCAAGAGATCACCTCGCAAACCTCTTCAGGTACCACGGCGACGGCCAAGAGCATTGGTAATCTGGCGAAGATGGCCAGTGAGATGCGTCAATCGGTATCTGGCTTTACCTTACCTGGCAACAAGGCGTAATCGATGCACTAGCGACAGCAATTGGGCTGTCGCAGCATGGCCGTACGCAAGGGAGGGGGCATGCAGTCAAGTGGCGCATGGGCGTATCAGCCTATGACTGAAATGTCAGTGGCTGATTTTCGCGACTGGCAAAAGCTGCTCGAGGAGCGTTCAGGCGTGGTTGTCAGTGACCAGCGCCGTGCTTTTGTGCAAGCGAACTTAAGCGCCAGAATGCGTGAGCTGGGTGTTGGCAGCTATGCAGAGTATTACCAGCGGGTACTAAGCGGCGTACAGGGGGCTATTGAATGGTCGGTATTAATGGATCGACTCACTGTTCAAGAAACCTGTTTTTTTCGCCATGCTCCCTCTTTTGCCTTGCTCAAGCGTTACCTAAAAGAGCGTGTTTCAACCTATAACACAGCACTCAATTTATGGAGTGTGGGTTGCTCAACAGGTGAAGAGCCTTATTCCATTGCCATGACGGCGCAAGAAATCTTGCGTAGTGCGCAAAGCTCACGTGGCTTTGGTGTGCATGCGACGGACTTGAGCTTGAAAGCACTGGAAAAAGCCCGTTTGGGCCGTTATTCCGAGAAGCGTCTAGCGCTCTTGGAGCCTACCTTACGTGAGCGTTATTTTGAGCCTGATGGCGAAGGCTTTTACACCGTCACACCAGAGCTTTGTGCGCATGTGTGTTGTGCGCGTTTGAATGTGCTGGAGTTGGCCAATGCGCCGCTCAAAGGCATGGACGTCATTTTTTGTCAGAACCTCTTAATTTATTTTCGCCGTTGGCGTCGTCGCGAGATTCTTAATCATCTTGCAGAACGTTTAGCCCCCGGCGGATTGTTGGTAATTGGCGTGGGTGAGGTTGTGGGTTGGCAGCACCCCGACTTAACACCCGTTGCCGATAAGAGTGTTTTGGCTTTCATCCGGAAGAGTTTATGAGCGGAGTCGGTATGGTTGATCAGCATGACTACGTTGCCTTGGAATGGGTCAAAGGCGAAATCGCTGAGACCCTTAATCAAGCCCGCCTCGCGCTAGAAAGCTACGTGGAAAACCCACAGGATTTAACCTATTTAAGGTTTTGCCAAAGCTACGTGCATCAGGTGCACGGCACGTTGCAAATGGTGGAGTTTCATGGCGCGGCTTTATTAGCGGAAGAGACCGAGCAACTGATACAAGCGCTGATCGCAGGTCAGACACAGCATGCGGCCGAAGCCCTTGAAGTGTTGATGCAGTGCATCTTGCAGCTCCCGGCTTATCTTGATCGAATTCAGGTGGCTCGACGCGACTTACCGATGGTGGTGTTGCCACTACTCAATGACTTGCGTGCTGCACGAGGCGAAACTTTACTGTCTGAAACCAGCCTCTTTGCTCCACAACTGCCCGCCAGTCTGCAAAAGCTTTCATCTGAACAAGTGGCACAGCTACAAGGCGCTGATCTTCCGGCAACCTTAAAAAAACTACGGCAAATGCTGCAGATGGCATTGGTTGGAGTGATTCGAGGCGAAGACGTCACTAACAATCTGACGTATATGGCGAGGGTGTTTAATCGTCTTGAACAATTATGCGAAAACGCACCCTTAGCGCCACTGTGGGTTATCGCAAGTGGCTTGGTTGAAAGTTTACTTGCTGACTCCGCCGCCCTCAGTACCTCCGTACGTACGCTATTGCGTCAGCTTGATAGTGAGCTTAAGCGTTTAGTGGAGCAGGGTGCGTCTGGCATGAATCAGCCAGCGCCCGATGAGCTAACTAAAAATCTATTGTTTTACGTTGCCAAAACCACACACGATTCGCCTCGTATCAGTTCCCTTAAAGCGAAATATCGTCTGGCAGAAGCCATGCCAGGTGACGCAGAAGTGGATGAGGAACGGGCTCACTTAGCAGGCCCTGATCGCGGTGCAATGCGTTCGGTTGTCAGTGCTTTGTGTGAAGAGTTAGTGCGTATTAAAGATGCATTGGATTTGTTTGTACGGGGCAATCGCCAAGCGCTGTCTGAACTCCAAGCCTTAACCTTACCCCTTAAACAAGTGGGCGATACCTTAGCGGTTTTGGGGTTTTCAGCGCCTCGGAAAGTCATTACCGATCAGTTAGAAAGCTTAAGTGCGTTATCGCTTGGCAAAAGGACCATTGATGACGCCGCGCTAATGGATATTGCCGGTGCTCTTTTGTATGTCGAGGCGACGTTAGCCGGGATGGTAGGCGCCGAGCAAAGCCCTGAGCAAACACCGTTACCGACCAATGACGTGGTGCAGGTGCATCAGATTGTTATTAAAGAGGCGCGTACTGCGCTTGAACAATCTAAAGACGCCATTATCGAATTCATCGCCTCGCAGTGGAATCACCAGCATTTAGAAAAAGTGCCTGAGCTGATCACCCAAGCGCGTGGTGGGCTAGACATGATTCCTTTGACGCGCGCGGCGGATTTGCTGCGTGCCTGCCATGACTATATTCAACAGAAAATACTGGCCAACCTAACCGTGCCAGATTGGCATGATCTTGACTCGTTAGCAGATGCCATCACCAGTATTGAGTATTACCTCGAACGATTGGCTGAGGATCGTGCAAGCCAGAGTGAACTGATTTTAGATGTTGCCCAAGAAAGTCTTGAAGCGCTTGGCTATTGGCAAAAAGACGCGTCGGATGAAACCGCACCAATAGCTTCTTCGACAGAGGCCGATGCGTTTACTCAAGCGTGGTCAGCGCCGCTTGGTGAAGAGATTTTATTTGAGCAAACACTAGACATTGATCTGTCACTGGAAAACGCACTAATAGCCGAAGCCGAAGCCGAAGCCGAAGCCGAAGCCGAAGCCGAAGCCGAAGCCGAA
>X137_Gaur__coassemble_205_pt1 | contig 13328 bp, 12 predicted proteins | sample X137_Gaur__metabat2_high_PE_003 | metagenome-assembled genome bin X137_Gaur
CACTTTGAAGGCACTGGAGACGGCCCATTAGAAGCCTTGGTGGCCAGCCTGCCGGTGACCGTGGAGATCATGGACTATTCCGAACACGCCATTGGCGCGGGCACAAACGCTAAAGCTGCCGCCTATATTGAGGTACGGGTCGATGGTGGACGTTCTCTGCATGGCATAGGCATTGACGAGAACTTAACCACTGCAAGCTTCCGCGCTTTATTTAGCGCTGTGAACCGTGCGTTAAGCGCTTAAGGCTAAAACACAAAAAAGCCCGCCAATTGGCGGGCTTTTTTATATCTAGCAATCAGGTGCGCGGCAGGGTCACACCGGTTTGCCCTTGATATTTACCGCCACGGTCGCGGTAAGAAGTCTCGCACGACTCATCAGACTGTAAAAACAGCATCTGTGCTACACCTTCATTGGCATAAATTTTAGCCGGCAAGGTTGTAGTATTAGAGAACTCAAGCGTCACGTGACCTTCCCACTCAGGCTCAAGCGGTGTGACGTTGACGATAATGCCGCAACGGGCATAGGTGCTTTTACCTAAGCAAATGGTTAGTACATCGCGCGGAATACGGAAGTACTCAACCGTGCGCGCCAATGCAAACGAGTTTGGCGGGATGATGCAGACAGGGCCTTTTACATCCACAAAGCTTTTTTCGTCGAAGTTTTTAGGGTCAACCGTTGCCGAATGGATATTGGTAAATACTTTAAATTCATCCGCGCAGCGTACATCGTAGCCATAGCTGGAAACACCATAAGAGATCAGGCGCTCTGCGCCTTCCACGCGTACCTGACGCTCTACAAACGGCTCAATCATGCCGTGTTCTTGAGCCATACGGCGAATCCACTTATCCGACTTGATGCTCATGGCTTATCCTGCGTAAAGAGTCAAAAATGGCGCACATCTTACCCTAAGCTCACGCAAACGTCCCAAGCACGTTTGAGGGTTTTGAGCAACCAAATATCAGTCTGGTGAAAAAAAATTAAAATAATACTCGCATCATTTGAAAAAACAGGTATGGTGATTCGGCTGCTGCTGCAAATGTGTCACCGTGAATCGCTACATGCTTAGATTTCGATCCAATCATTGCTACGACTCCTTTTACTCCTTGCACTCAGTACCTGCTCGCTTAACCGCGAGTGATAATCACACTTCGTTCAAGGAGACATAACATGTCTAATCGCCAATCAGGTACCGTTAAGTGGTTCAACGATGAGAAAGGCTTCGGCTTCATCACTCCACAATCCGGTGACGACCTGTTCGTTCACTTCCGCGCTATTCAGATCGACGGTTTCAAAACTCTGAAAGAAGGCCAAGCGGTCACTTTCGTTGCTACCCGCGGTCAGAAAGGCATGCAAGCTGAGGAAGTTCAACTCGCCTGAGTTTGACTTCATCGCTTGAAAAAACCCAGCTTCGGCTGGGTTTTTTTATGCCTCGGGCTTCACCCCGAAAAAAGGCCGATTACTCGGCCTTTAGTAGTTAGTCTTCAGAGATCTCAATGCTTGGCATCTGCCCTGCCTGCGCTTGATGCGCTTGCGTTAATCGAGCACCAACAGTGCGCGCCATCTCTTGATAAACCATAGCCAGCTGGCTTTCAGGGTCCGCTAACACGATTGGCATGCCCGCGTCCGCTTGCGTTCGAATCGCCATCGACAATGGCAGAGAGGCCAAAAGATCAACCCCATACTCACCTGCGAGTTTCTCTCCGCCACCCTCACCAAACAGATGCTCGCTATGACCGCAGTTAGAGCAGATATGCACGGCCATATTCTCAACCACACCCAGTACAGGAATATTCACTTTACGGAACATCTCCACACCTTTTTTAGCATCCAAAAGGGCTAAGTCTTGCGGGGTGGTCACAATGACACTGCCTGCAACCGGCACTTTCTGCGCAAGGGTTAGCTGAATGTCGCCTGTGCCCGGCGGCATATCCACCACTAAGTAATCCAAGTTATCCCACGCCGTTTGGGTGATCAGCTGCAAGAGTGCACCCGAGACCATCGGGCCGCGCCACACCATCGGCGTTTTGTCATCGGTTAAAAAAGCCATGGACATGACTTCAACACCATGGGCTTTAATAGGGACAAAGAACTTTTGGTCGCGCACCTCTGGCCGCGTGCCTTCTTTGATGCCAAACATAATGCCTTGGCTAGGGCCGTAGATGTCCGCATCTAAAATCCCCACCCGCGCACCCTCACGCGCCAGTGCCAGCGCAAGGTTGGCAGCGGTTGTGGATTTACCTACCCCACCTTTACCTGAGGCCACCGCAATAATGTTTTTCACATTGCTTAAAGCCGGCACTTGCGCTTGCGTCGGCTGGGCCTGAATACGGGTTTGGACAGTCACTTTTGCCTGCGCTACCCCTTCGATATTTTCCAGCGCCATGGTCAGCATCTGCGCCCAGCCGTTTTTAAATAAATCGGCGGCATAGCCGAGCTCAAGCAAAATACCCACGCGATCACCTTCAATAGCAACCGCTTTAAGCGCACCCGAGCTCACCGGATCTTGATTTAAATGAGGATCTTTAAACTGTTTGAGCGCAGCTTCTACCGCTGCCTGAGTGACCGTGCTCATGGTGCAACTCCAAAGACCTAGCAAAATAGACAGTTATCTTAGCAGTTTGCGGCCATGCGTCGGCAGCAAAGGCACGCATTAGCCTTGTAGATATGGCCGGATCAGGCCTTGATCCTTTATAGTGGCGGACTTTCTTTGATTCATCTGTACGGCCAAAAATCATGTCCGAAGCCCGCAAGATTCTCGTTACCAGCGCCCTACCCTATGCCAACGGTTCCATTCACTTGGGCCATATGCTTGAGTACATCCAAACCGATATGTGGGTGCGCTTTCAGAAGCTGCGCGGCAACACTTGCACTTATGTATGCGCCGACGATGCCCACGGCTCGGCGATCATGCTGCGCGCAGAAAAAGAAGGCATCACGCCTGAACAGTTAATCGATAACGTTAAAGCCGAGCATAGCGCTGACTTTGCAGACTTTTTGGTGGACTTTGATAACTTCCACTCCACCCACAGTGAAGAAAACCGTGAGCTTTCTGCCGCGATTTACGTAAAGCTGCGTGATAACGGCCATATCGCGACCCGCTCAGTGACTCAGTATTTCGACCCTGAAAAGGGCATGTTCTTAGCTGATCGTTTTATCAAAGGCACCTGCCCTAAATGCGCAGCCGAAGATCAGTACGGCGATAACTGCGAAAAATGCGGCGCCACCTACGAGCCCACCGAACTTAAAGACCCACGTTCGGCCATTTCTGGCGCGGTGCCTGAGCTGCGTGATTCCAAGCACTTCTTCTTCAAGCTGCCTGACTTTGAAGCCATGCTCAAAGAGTGGACCCGCTCTGGCACCTTGCAAGATTCTGTCGCCAACAAAATCGCCGAATGGCTCGATGGCGGCCTGCAAGAATGGGATATCAGCCGTGATGCACCTTACTTTGGCTTTGAAATCCCAGATGAGCCGGGCAAATACTTCTACGTGTGGCTGGATGCGCCGGTTGGCTATATGGCCAGCTTTAAAAACCTCTGCGCCCGCCGTGATGACTTAGATTTTGATGAATACTGGAAAAAAGACTCAACCGCTGAGCTCTACCACTTCATCGGCAAAGACATCATCAACTTCCACGCCCTGTTTTGGCCCGCGATGCTCGAAGGTGCAGGCTTCCGTAAGCCGACCGCAGTGAACGTACACGGTTACTTAACCGTGAACGGGCAAAAAATGTCCAAATCCCGCGGCACCTTCGTTAAAGCCCGCACTTATTTGGATCATCTAAACCCTGAGTATCTGCGTTACTACTACGCCAGCAAATTAAGCCGTGGCGTGGATGATCTGGACTTAAACCTTGAAGACTTCGTGCAAAAGGTCAATTCGGACTTAGTCGGTAAAGTTGTGAATATCGCCAGCCGCTGCGCAGGTTTTATCCATAAGGGCAATGCAGGCGTGACCGCCGATACCGATGCGGCACCTGAGCTCACTCAAGCGTTTGCAGCTGCCGCGCCTTCGATTGCTGATGCTTACGAAAAACGCGATTTCTCCCGCGCGATGCGTGAAATCATGGCGCTCGCCGATCAGGCCAATGCCTATATCGCCGACAAAGCGCCGTGGGCTTTAAATAAAGTCGAAGGCAAGCAAGCTGAAGTTCAGGCGATCTGCACCGCTGGCGTTAACTTGTTCCGCCAACTGGTTATTTTGTTAAAACCGGTGCTGCCGAACTTAACCAAAGCTGCCGAAGCCTTCTTAAACGTAGCTCCACTGACGTGGGCCGATTTGGACAAAGGCTTATACGGCCATCAGCTAAACGCCTTCACCCCGCTGATGACCCGTATTGAGCCTGCCAAAGTTGAAGCTATGGTTGAGGCCAGTAAAGAAGACTTAGCCGCCAGCCAAGACGCGCCTAAAGGTAATGGCGAACTTGAAAAAGATCCGCTGGCTACTGAGATCAACTTCGACGCCTTTGCCGCGGTGGATCTGCGTATCGCGCTGATTGAAAAGTGCGAGTTTGTTGAGGGCGCCGATAAGCTTTTACGCCTGACCCTCGATATTGGTGATGCCAAGCGCAATGTGTTTAGCGGCATCAAAAGCGCCTATCCAGATCCAAGCAAGTTGGAAGGCCGCTTAACGCTTTATGTGGCTAACCTTGCACCACGCAAGATGAAGTTTGGTGTCTCAGAAGGCATGGTGCTGGCAGCAGGCCCAGGCGGTGAGGAAATCTACCTGCTAAGCCCTGATGCAGGCGCTAAACCAGGCCAGCGCGTTAAGTAACTATGGGGCTCTGGGCGCTTTTGCCTTGGTGTGCAGTGTTAGCGGTTTTATTAACGCCTAACACCGACCTTAAGCGCTTGGCGCTGGCGGTAGCGGTGACAACAGCAGTCGCCGCGCCCCTTACCCACACGTTTAGTTACTTACCTGAATCGCTGGAAGCCATTGAGCTGCTGCTGTTAGTTGGCCTGTTATTAGGCTTAGCTCAAGTCACTCAGCGCTTTTTGGCGGTTGGCCCAGAGCGACTGTTAGCTAACGGTTGGCTGTTAGCTGTTAGCCTGACAAGCCTTCGCAGTTCGCTAGACTTAATAGCGGCACTCAAAGTGGGCCTTGTGAGTGCGGCAGGCTTTTACCTGTTTACCCATGCATTGCAGGCACTCTATCTACGCGTTGATCAAGCGCGCGTGGCACCTGCGCTGCAAGGCATCCCGATGTTATTAATCTGCGCCGCAATGATGGGTCTTGCCCTATTTGGGCTGGCAAGTTTTGGAGTGTTATGACCGAGTCAACGCTTATTCACGCCATCGATGCTTTATTGCCACAAACTCAGTGTGGTAAATGCGGCCATCCTGGCTGTCTGCCTTATGCAAAGGGTATCGCCGAAGGTGAGGACATCAACAAATGTCCACCCGGAGGCGAGAGCACGGTTAAAGCATTGGCTGAGCTGTTGCGAAAACCTGTTTTGCCTTTGGCGCTTCCTGAAGTGCCTACCCAAATTGCAGTCATTCGCGAGGCCGAATGCATTGGTTGCACCAAATGTATCCAAGCCTGCCCAGTTGATGCGATTTTCGGCGCGGCCAAACTCATGCACACGGTCATCACCGCTGAATGCACGGGCTGCGAGCTTTGTATCGCGCCCTGCCCGGTCGATTGCATTGATATGGTAGTTTTAGAAGGTCAGGCGTCTATCGAGCAAAGGCAAAAAGCGGATCATTTCAGAAGCCGCCATAATGCCCGCCTTACACGGCTTGAAGCGGCCGAAAAAGCGCGCCAGCAAGAGCGCTTAGCACGTAAAGCTCCCGTCGCTGTCCCCGCAGAGGCCAAGGCGGTTGATGATGCTGAAATCAAACGCTTAAAAATTGCCGCCGCCATGGCTAAGGTTGCGCTAACCAAGGTGCAAAAGCAGTTTGAGACGCATCAAACAGAGGCCCTTAAAGCCCAAGTTGAGCGCCTGACAGAGGAAGCCAGGCGCGCGCAAAGCGCTTTAGAAAATGCGCAAAAAAGCTTGCCTCAAGTCACCGAACAGGCTCTTAACGCGCTTAAGCAGGCCAAGATAGCCCTTGCCATGCAGCGTGCGGAACTGGCTAAGGCAGAACGTAATGGCGCTCCGGAAGACAAGCTGATTCTTTTACGTGAAGCACTTAAAAGCGCCGAAAATGCGTTGCATATTGCTGAAGATACGAGCGGCAAGCCAGCACCTACGCTTACCCGTAACGCGCCTCAGGTAAGCGATGCCCTACGTGACGCCAAAACCGAGTATGCCTACGCCAAAGCGGATTTATTAAAGCTTGAAAGACGCCAAACGCCTGAAGGAGAAGTGTTGCAAGAAGCCCGCATACGACTGAAAAACGCCGAGGCTAAACTGCGTGAGCTGGGCGCTTAACTCCTCCATGCAAAAAGTCTTAATCGCCCTGATCCCCGGGGCGATGATGATGACCTTGTATTATGGCGTTGGCGTTTTAGTTCAGCTGCTTGTGTTAAATGCAGCAGCGCTTATCTATGAGCGCAGCCAGTCCAGTAACTGGCATTTGGGAGATGGTTCCTCGCTTATCAGCGCAAGTCTTCTGGCCCTTGCCTTGCCACCCACAAGTCCTTGGTGGGTGGGTGTCAGTTGCCTTTTACTGGCGCTTTTTTTCGGTAAAAGCCTGTTTGGCGGCAATGGTCGCAACCTGTTTAATATTGCGATGCTGGCCTATGTTTTGGCGCTGATGATTTTCACTTTTGATATCGCCCGCTGGCCAAACAAGGAGATATCCGCATGGACAGCACTGCACGCGATTGCAGGCTTTACGCCCATTGATGGTCTAGCTGGTGCGACGATTCTTGAAAGCCTCAAAGTCAATGACAGGCTAACGCTGGATGAGCTTTATGCATCGTTCAACAGCTTTGGCAGCTTTTCAGCGCGTTCGAGCGAGTTAATCAACTTAAGTTTTCTCGTAGGTGGCGTATGGCTCATTCGCCAGAAAGTCATTGATTGGCATACGCCTATAGCCGTGATTCTAGGTGTCTTCGCGGTAAGCCTGCTTTTGTACAACGGCGCAGGCTCTGACGGGCGTGGCTCGCCTTTTTTTCACCTATTAAGCGGCGCAACAATGCTCTGCGCTTTTTTCATCGCTACAGAGCCTGTCACTGCGCCCAAATCTTTACGAGCACGCTGGCTGATAGGCTTAGGTATTGGGGTAGGGATTTATCTGTTTAGAAGCTTTTCAAGTTTTCCCGATGGCGTAGCGCTTATGGTACTTGCTGCCAATGCCTTAACACCTGCACTCGAAAAATATGGGTGCCGCAGATGAAGGCAATCACACTTGCTTGTCTGGGTGCTGTGCTTTTATGGGGTACTAACGCCCTACTCAGCCCCTGGGTTATTTCCTCAAAAAAAATCGCCGATGAGCGGCTTGCCCTAGGCTGGCTTGAGCCAAGTCTCTACGACAATCACCCAATGGCGCATCCTATAGAGTTAATCGAGCCCGAAAGTTTAGGCCTGAGCGCTGGACAAGCACTTGTGGGTTATAAAGAGGGCGAGCTGAGCTTGATTATTCTGCCCGCTAAAGCTCAAGGTTATGTAGACGAGATGGCCTTTGAATTTGCCTTGGCGCCTTCTGGCAAGCTTCTAGCGACGCGTTTTGTACGGTTTAACGAAACCCCCACCATTGGCGACCGCATTTTGCCCAAGCACTCTGCTTGGCTGAGTGAGCTAAGCGCGCACGATGCGCAGGCATACGATCATCTTGCCGGGGCCACAAAGACCTCAAAGGCCTTTATGAATGCCTTAACAGACGCGCAACGTTATCTTAAAAAGCATTCAAATCTATGGCTTAAGGATGAACAATAAAGCTTGGATTGTGGCTGCAATACCTTTTTCAGCCAGTACCACAACACTTCTAGAAGCCCTCGCCAGCCTGCCCTGCGCATTTTTAATCTATGGGCTTTGCTTGTGTGTGAGCCATTTTTCAATGCGTTTGGTGGCTTGCACCATCGCCCTTGGCCTTTATGAATTAGTGCTTAAAGCAATCAGTTTCGCAGCCTTTAGCGACTTACAAACAGTGCTGCCGTTATGGCTACTCTTGGCGTTTGCACCCTGCAAAGCGCTTAAACCCTACACACTCATAAGACTATCATTAGCTGCTTTGGCATTAGGTGCGATGCGCGAGATAAGCACTCACGCAGCTCTGTTTACCCAAGCCTATTCATGGTTTGGCCTGCCCTTTGAACACATGGTGCCTATCACCGCACCATGGCTTAACGAAAGCGCGGTACTGATGCTGCTCGTGGCGTTAGCTTTGGCCGGTATTCGCGTGAAAGGACGCCTTCAATGAATGCACAAAAACGCTTAGAAATTTTTCGAAGATTGCACGAAGACAATCCAGAACCCAAAACAGAGCTTAACTACACAACACCTTTCGAGCTGTTAATTGCGGTGTTGTTATCCGCTCAAGCAACCGATATAGGCGTTAACAAAGCCACTGCCAAACTGTATCCCGTAGCCAACACGCCTGAAAAAATCCTAGCGCTGGGTTATGAAGGGCTTTGTGAATACATCAAAACGATCGGCCTTTACCCGACCAAAGGCAAAAACGTTATCGAGACCTGCAGGCTTTTGATCGAGCGGCATAACGGTGAAGTGCCGGATAACCGCGAGGCTCTAGAAGCCTTACCAGGCGTTGGGCGCAAGACGGCTAACGTCGTGTTAAATACCGCCTTTCGTCAGCCAGCCATGGCCGTTGACACCCACATATTTAGGGTCAGCAACCGCACCGGCATTGCGCCTGGCAAAAATGTGCTCGAGGTTGAGCAAAAGCTTTTAAAGTTTGTGCCTAAAGACTATCTGCTTGATGCTCACCACTGGCTGATCCTGCATGGACGCTACGTTTGTAAAGCCCGTAAGCCTCAGTGTGGAAGTTGCCGTATTGAAGATCTGTGTGAATACAAGGCAAAAACCTCGGACGATTAACCCTGATAAATAACCTCTAACTCATCATTGAAAAAATCTTTTTTACCCCTACATAGTTTGTCGCTATAAGTGCGCCAGAGCCCCGGTTTTTGGAGACTCCTATGAGTGATACTGAAGATATTGAAATCACTGATGACTTTATTGCTGAAGATCCTGAAGCAATCGTTGAGCCGCCTGCAGGTACTACCAAAAGCAATTTGGCTAAACGCAGGGTCATTGATAATTTGCTTGAAGAACGGCGTCTTAACAAACTCTTAGCCGAATACGACTACGATGTTTGACGCCGTAGGCCTTAAGGCCTATCGGCTATGCGAGTACGCCCATGCTTTTGGCGCGCGCCACGGCTTGCGTGCGACGCGCCACTCCTAATTTGGTGTTAATTCGGCGAGCATGGGTTTTAACTGTGTGTAGAGAGATAAATAAGCTTTCTGCAATTTCTTGGTTAGACAAACCTTGGGCTATCAGCTTTAACACTGAAATCTCACGAGCGCTTAAAGGCGAGGCTTCATCACCATGAGCAGAAGAAGCCGGCTCTTCGTGAGTGTGGGAGCGCTGTACCCATTGACTGCTCTGTACCTTGTAATCCGGTAACGTCTGGCGAACCCAATCGCGGTGGCCGTTTTGAATATCGAGTAACGGTCTGATCAAACCGATCAGCTGCGCTTCTTGAAAAGCTTCGCGAAGTTTACGTGCAGCACTGTCGTACTCACCTTGTACATACATGGTTTCTGCAAGGCTAAAGCGGCACTCGCAAGCAAAAGAACGTAGCCCTATTTGATCAGATTCGCTGATCAATGCGAGTAATTCGGTTCGCGCACGCTCCCCTCTTCCCTGCATTAAATCAGCCAAAGCAAGAAAGCGACGTAAACGGAATAAAAGATCGTAGCAACCAGAAGGCGCCAACAAGTTTTGAGATTGATACTGTTCAAGCGCAAACTTAAGCGCATCACGCGCTTTGGTGGCGAGTCCTTCTTGCAACCAAATGCCGGCGCTAATCATCGCAATTAAGCCTTGATAGCGAATCTGTGGAACATGACGCCATTGCATCAGGCGCTCGGCCTGAGCCAGATGGGAAAAAGCTTTTTGCCGATCACCGGCTCGCGCGGCTAAGCTCGCAATCCCTAAGTAGCCAAAAATAGTATGCGCATCTTCACTTTCTTCAGCTTCATGTGAGCCCTTGAGATACACCTCTTTTGCTTCAGCATCACGGCCTTGGCACGCTAATAGATAGCCGCGAATAATGAGCGTACGTGCCAAAATCGGGCTTTCCTGCGCTGCCTTTTGTAAATGAATCAAGGAACGCTCGGTCAACTCCAAAGCCTGATTGAGCTCCCCTTGAAGCTCAAGCAATTGCACTTGATCAAGCGTAATAAGACCTTCAAACAAAAGACTGCCGTTGAGCCTGGAAAGTCTTAGCGCTTCGGCAATATCAACTTGAGCTTGTTCAAGCTTGCCTTCGGCTAAAGCCTGCTGGGCAATGGCCTGATGGCATAAAACGCGTTGTGACCAGTCTTTAGCCTGCAAAAACTTAAGAGCCTCAAGGCAATACTCGCGAGCATCGCTGTGCCCAAGCTGTCGATTAAGGACACCTTGTAGCGCCTGCCAATGGGCTAAGAGCGCTGTTTGCCTAGCGGCATTAGGCTGAGGGAAATAATTGCCGAGCGCAGCAATACAGTCTTTAGCCTCATCAAGGCGCGCACTAAGAATCAGCGCCCATGCTTGCAATACAATCAAACGAGGCGAGCTGATAAAAAGCTCAACAGACAGCTCATTTCGCCATTTTAGAAACTGTGAAACGCTGCGTCCGACCAGTAACTGTTCTTGATCAAAACGGAGCAAAAAACTGGCAGCAACCTCAGGTTGCCCTGCACGCAGCGCGTATTCCACCGCCTCACGCATCTGACCACGAGCGGCAAACCACTGACAGGCTTTTACATAAACGTTCTTAGCCGGTAAGGCATTGGGAACTGAAGTTAAAACCTTTACTAATGGCTGCCATAAACCAAACCACTCTCCGAAACTATCAAGGGGCTTGATAAAAAGCTGCATCGCTCTCAAGGTTTCTAGAGCATCTGCTGCCGTGTTTTCTAAAAGGTGATCACATAGCGAGCGATTGAAGCGCTGCATATGAACAAGCGTTAGTAATGCTTGTCGCAATTCATGCTCAAGTTCACCCAGTATTTCTCGCTCTACATACTCAACTAACAGCGGAGTGTTTGCTTGCAGTCGCTCCATCAAGGTCTGGGTATTAGCATGTAGTAGCAGCAAACACACACCTGCAAGCCACCCCTCGGTGTACTCCATTAGCGCTTGGGTCACAGCAGACGGCAGCTCTAGGCGGTGCTGCTTTAACAAGGCGACTAATTCATCTTGAGTCAACGCTAAATCGTGCGCTTCAAGCTCGACTAAGTCGCCTTGTAAAAACAGTTTCGGTAAATTCCACTTAGGCTTAACACGCGCACTCACCCACCACGAAATATGAGCACTATTGAGCTCAAGCAAACGCGCCATCGCAAGGTCTAGTTGCCTATTACTCTGCCTTGGATAGTCATCTATAAAAATGCGTAACGGCTGATTGATGCGTGAGAGCTCAGTAACAAGCTTGGCATAACTCTCTTCAGCCTCATGAGCTTTACCTAAAAGCTCAAGCAATGCGCCACAAAACTGCTGTTCATTAAGTGCATGCCCGTGACAGTCCAGCCAGACTGTGTGGGCATCGGGAGAACTTTGGTGTGCGCACTCATTGAGTAAGACACTTTTACCAAACCCTGCAGGAGCACTAACAAGTTTTAACCGGCAATCACTTTTCAGCAGCCTTTCCGTTAGACGGCGACGCGCAATATGCGCAGAAGGCAACCGAGGCAAATATGTACGGGCAAACTCAGTTGGGGCAGTTGCAGCAAAGCCATCGAAATGCGCAGCCATAGACACCGGCATCCTAGAAACTTATTTTTATAGAAACTGCTAGATAGCAGATTAGTCCGAATAAAATACCTCCTTAGAGGTATTTTTCCTAAAAATACTTACTTTCGCATATCGCAAAGGCAACTTAATCACACTCAGTGACAGTATTTTTAAGAAAAACGGCCCCGGAGGGCCGTTTCATCTAACGCTTAGCGAACGCCAGCGTTGCGCAGTGCTGCAGGAGTAAAGTCAGCAGCAGTCGCCTTATGACCATATTGGAAGGCTTGTTTTTCCTCGTTATTCATACCAATGGCAAGATAACGGCCGGCAATCAAGTCATATAAGGTTTCAGCTGCGTTGGTAGATACTTGGTTAGAGTATCCGTGATAGTGCATGGCTTCACCCACACGCCACAACTGTCCACGGCCGTCATAATGCTCTGACGCCAAGATTGACCAGCTATCTTCATCGATAAAGAAGCGACGCTTAGCATAAATGTTACGCTCGCCAGCTTTAAGAGTGGCCTCAATTTCCCAAACACGATGCAACTCGTAACGGGCAAGTTCTTGATTAAGGTGACCCACTTTAAGAATGTCTTTGTACTTCAGATCACGTGAAGCCAACTTATAGTTGTTGTACGGAATGTACATTTCACGTTTGCCAATCAGTTTCCAGTCGTACTTGTCTGGAGAGCCACTGAACATACTGAAGTTATCAGTAGTACGCAGACCATCAGAGGCTGTACCTGGACCATCATAGGCCACTTGCGGGGCTAAACGTACGCGGCGCTGACCTGCGTTATATACCCATGCCTTACGTGGCTCTTTTACTTGATTTAACGAGTCATGCACCAACAGAACGTTACCTGCAAGTCGCGCAGGCGCAGTTACACGCTGTTTGAACATGGTCATTAAGTTAGCGCTTTTCTCAGGATCAAGACCTGTGATCTTGTCTGGGAAAGCCACCTCGTCTTCAAAGTGTACCAACGTATACTCACCATTGGTTTGAGGCGTTGCCTGGACCAGTGTACGGCGCACGTTGTCACCTAAGTAACGAGTCAGATGGTTCCAAATGACTTCGATACCTTGTTTAGGGATCGGGAAAGCAAACACACGACTTTGGCTGAAATTCTCAACACCGTTGCCGCCATCAACTAAGGTGGCATTAAGCGCGCTGTAACGAGCTTTTTCATAAACTTCTTGCGGGAAGCCAACCGAACGGTGAGTGGCGTAAACTGGAAGTTTATAGGTGTCAGGGTAACGCTTAAGCATCGCCAACTGACCAGCGCTCAACTGAGCTTTGTATTGATCAGCATTCTGCGCAGTGATTACAAACAAAGGCTGCTCATTAGCGAATGGGTTACTCAAGAAACCATTGGCATCGACAGGTGCAGCATTTTTTGCCAAACCACCTTTCCATTCAGGAATGGTGCCAGCAGCGTTACCGGCTTTCTCAGCACCAATTGGCGTTAGGCTTGTGCCCAGTT
>X137_Gaur__coassemble_218_pt1 | contig 12613 bp, 11 predicted proteins | sample X137_Gaur__metabat2_high_PE_003 | metagenome-assembled genome bin X137_Gaur
TGTTGATGCAAATGGCCGTGTCGTTAAAACCGTAGATCGTAGCGTGATGTGGCAGGCCTTTACTCCACAAATGTTCCGCTTAGGTATGCTACATCGAGCGCTTGCCGATGCGTTGGCATCAGGCGTGGCTGTGACCGATGAAGCCTCCGCTATGGAGTGGGCAGGTTTTGCCCCAAGAATGATCGAAGGGCGCTCTGATAATTTAAAAGTCACCCGTCCCGAAGATATGCTGTGGCTTGAAAAACGCTTACGCACTTAACCCTTTTTTGAGCGCATCAACCAATAAACGCACCTTGGCCGATAATAATCGGCGTTGTGGGTAGATGGCCCACACAGCGCTTTGCGGTGGCTGATGCTTGGGTAAGAGTGCAACCAACTCGCCTTTTTTGAGTGCCTCTTCTACGTAGTAGTCCGGCAACTGACTTAAGCCAAATCCGCGTAAGGTAGCATCGAGTACCGCTTGGCCATTATTACAACGCCAATTGCCACGGGGCTTAAACGGATGTTCGCGGCCCTCTTGATAAAAGAGCCACGTGTCACTGGTGCCGATCAAACAGTTATGCCGCGTTAACTCCGATAGCGAGTGCGGCCTGCCGTAGCGTTCTACATAACTGGGCGCGGCACATAAATACATTTGCCGTGGCGCAAGACGAGTGGCGACAAGGCTTGAGTCATTGAGCTTGCCTAAGCGAATACCTAAATCAAAACCTTCTTGAACCAGATCCAAAGTGCGATTGGTTAGCTCGATTTCCACTTCAAGCTTAGGATGCTCGGCCATAAATTCATTCACTAATGGCACGATAAAGCGCTCGCCATAGGTCACAGCTGCGGTCATGCGTAACTTGCCCGCAGGTGTGGTTTGCATATCAGTCAGAGCGTTAAAGGCTTCTTCACGCTCATCAATCAGGCGCTGGCAACGGCTTAAGAAACTTACCCCCGCTTCGGTCAGACTGACTTTTCGGGTGGTTCGATAAAGCAGTCTCGTCTGGAGACGTTCTTCAAGCTGCGCGACTTGGCGGCTGATATGCGATGAAGAAACCCGTAAACGTTCAGCGGCTTTGGCGAAACTTGCGCACTCAGCAACTGCCACAAACTCATCGAGGCCTTCCCAGCGATTCATATTGATTATCCCTAAATGGCAATAATGAATTACTTATTTACTCATTATCCCCATTAAAAGCTCAATTACACTCTTATTTTTTCACCCATTCTTCGAGGCACCTTATGACTATTAAATCCCGAGCAGCCGTCGCCTTTGCGCCCAATGAGCCTTTAAAAATTGTTGAAGTGGATGTGGAGCCGCCAAAAGCGGGTGAGGTGTTAGTGCGTATTGTGGCAACTGGTGTGTGCCATACCGATGCTTACACCTTATCAGGCGCGGATTCTGAAGGCGTATTTCCATCGATCTTAGGCCACGAAGGCGGCGGCATCGTTGAGGCGGTGGGTGAGGGTGTAACCTCGGTTGCGGTGGGTGATCATGTCATTCCGCTCTACACCGCAGAGTGCCGTGAGTGCAAATTCTGTAAATCTGGCAAAACCAACCTCTGCCAAAAGGTACGTGCCACCCAAGGTAAAGGCTTGATGCCAGATGGCACGACCCGCTTTAGCTACCAAGGTCAGCCGATTTATCACTACATGGGCTGCTCGACATTCTCTGAGTACACGGTGCTGCCGGAAATTTCGTTGGCCAAAATCCCTAAAGAGGCGCCGCTTGAGAAGGTGTGCTTGTTAGGCTGTGGCGTAACCACAGGCATCGGTGCGGTGCTGAACACAGCCAAAGTAGAAGAGGGCGCAACGGTTGCCATCTTTGGTTTAGGTGGCATTGGTTTGGCGGCAATTATCGGTGCGAAAATGGCTAAAGCCTCGCGCATCATTGCGATCGACATTAACCCCGCCAAGTTTGATGTGGCGCGTGAGCTGGGTGCCACTGACTTTGTAAACCCGAAAGAGCATGACAAGCCGATTCAAGACGTCATTATTGAGATGACCGATGGTGGTGTGGATTACTCGTTTGAATGTGTGGGGAACGTGCAATTGATGCGCGCCGCCCTTGAGTGCGCGCACAAGGGCTGGGGCGAGTCGGTCATTATCGGTGTGGCAGAGGCCGGTGCCGAGATCTCAACCCGTCCCTTCCAATTGGTGACAGGTCGCGTTTGGCGCGGCAGTGCTTTCGGTGGCGTTAAAGGTCGCACTGAGCTGCCAAGCTATGTTGAAAAAGCGCAGAGCGGTGAAATCCCCCTCGATACCTTTATCACTCACACCATGGGCCTTGAGCAAATTAACGAAGCCTTTGATTTGATGCACGAAGGCAAAAGCATCCGCAGCGTTGTGCATTTCTAAACCCAGTATCAGGTGCAGCCTTGCTGCACCTTGTTGGAGAGAGATATGACTTTAGAAATTGTGGCTAGCAACAAAAGTTTTGGCGGCTGGCATAAACGCTATAAGCATCGCTCGCAAACTCTTAATTGCGACATGGTGTTTGCGGTGTATTTACCGCCACAGGCTGAATCTGGCGCCAAGCTTCCTGTTTTGTATTGGCTGTCAGGTTTAACCTGCACCGATGAAAACTTTATGCAAAAAGCCGGTGCCCAGCGTCTAGCCGCCGAGCTTGGCATGGTGATTGTTGCGCCTGATACCTCACCGCGTGGTGAGGGCGTGCCGGATGATGAAAATGGCGCGTATGACTTTGGTCTGGGCGCAGGCTTTTATGTGAATGCCACTCAGGCGCCATGGTCGACGCACTATCAAATGTATGACTATGTCGTTAAAGAGCTGCCAGCATTAATTGAGGCGAACTTCCCTGTTTCGGATAAGCGCAGCATTTCCGGACACTCCATGGGTGGGCATGGCGCGCTGATTTGTGCGCTGAAAAACCCGGGGCGTTATCGTTCAGTCTCCGCCTTTGCGCCCATTACCAACCCAATGAATTGTCCTTGGGGCGAAAAAGCCCTTGGCCAATATTTGGGTGAGGATCGCGCCCGTTGGCGTGAGTGGGATGCCAGCGTATTAATCGCTGAGGCTAAAGAGCATTTGCCGATGCTCATTGATCAGGGCGATCGTGATGATTTCTTGGTCAACCAGCTAAAGCCTGAGGCGCTGACCTTGGCTGCTGAAACAGCAGGCTATCCGCTGACACTGCGTATGCAACCGGGCTATGACCATAGCTACTACTTTATCGCAAGCTTCATGGATGACCATCTGCGTCATCATGCAAACGCCTTGGCATAAAGATAAAGGCCTTGAAGACATTCAAGGCCTTATTTTTTTAAGAAGCGATAAAACGCAAAATCCACTCGCCTACAATGCGCCCGTGATGGGCATTGTCTTTAAGACTTTGTGAAGCTTGGTGGTACGCCTCTTCGCCTAAACGCTCGCGGCGTAAATCCAGCAGGGCTTGGGCATACTCCTCTGGAAACTCTGGATGCCCTTGGAAACAGAGCACTTGTTTGCCAATGCTGTAGGCTGCATTGGCGCAAAAGGGGCTATGGGCTAAAAGGTCTGCGCCTTCAGGCAAACTATGTACTTGGTCTTGATGACTCACTTGAAGTTTTAGTTGATTGAGTTGCGGCTGCATCCAATCATGTTGGGTTAATGAGTACTCATGTACGCCAAGCCCCCAGCCTTTTTCAGAGCGCCCAACATGTGCGCCTAGCGTATAGGCCAGTAACTGATGGCCAAAGCAAATGCCCACCAATTTCGCGCCTTCTTTGTAGCGTTCAAGGACAAACTCACGAAGGCGCACAATCCAAGGCTCATCACTAAAGGCGTCCGCTTTGCTACCAGTTATGACATACCCGTCGTAGTGTTTAGACGGATCTGGATAAACGCCATTTAAAACGCTATAGACCTCGCAATTAACGGCTAAGGGCTGGTTGGCAAATAAGTCGCAGAACATCTTGCCGTAGCTATGAAAACGTGGGGCCAGATCAGGATGAAGCTCATCAGTTTCTAAAATACACAGATTTAAAGGCATCGCAAACGACCTTGGTGCGGGCACAAAACCCGAGCGTATGCTGACTTTGGGCGTGTGAGCAAGCGGCTTTCATGGTCTTAAGGCTGCTAGAATGCGATAAATTTTTTAAGAGAGGTTTAACATGCGAATCGGCCATGGTTACGACGTGCATCGTTTTACAGAAGGTGATTTTGTAACCTTAGGCGGTGTGCGTATTGCTCATCGCTTTGGCCTGTTGGCGCATTCCGATGGTGACGTTGTGTTGCATGCTTTAAGTGATGCGCTATTGGGTGCGGCAGCGCTTGGGGACATTGGTAAACATTTCCCTGATACCGATGCAAGTTTTAAGGGTGCTGACAGCCGTGTGTTATTGCGCCATGTGATGGCGCAGGTCAAAGCCAAAGGCTATATAGTTGGGAATGTCGACGTCACCATTGTCGCTCAAGCGCCTAAGATGGCCCCGCATATTGAGGCGATGCGCGCCAATATTGCCGAAGATCTTAATGTCGAGTTAGATCAGGTTAACGTCAAAGCCACAACTACTGAAAAGCTTGGCTTTACCGGCCGAGAAGAAGGCATTGCGGTGCATTCAGTCGCATTACTGATGAAGGCTTGCGCATGACCGAAGAGCAATTACTTGGCCCGCGCGCGCATGGTTTACCTTGTGGCCAGGCAGTATTAAAAGCGGTTGCCGAAGACTTTCAAGTCGATGAAGTGCTTGATATTGAGTTATCCGGTGTCGGCGAGCATCTATGGCTTTGGGTTGAAAAACGCAATCTCAATACTGAAGAAGCGGCGCGGCGTATTGCTAAAGCGGCTGGTGTTTCCATGCGTATGGTGAGCTATGCCGGTCTTAAAGATCGACAAGCACTCACTCGTCAATGGTTCAGTATTCATTTGCCGGGTAAAACGGATCCAGACCTTTCAAAAGCTGAAGATGAAACACTCAAAATTGTTAAAACCACGCGCCACTCCAGAAAGCTTCAACGCGGAGCGCATGCAGCCAATGGTTTTACGTTATGTCTTACCCAGCTAAACGCGGATAAAGACGCACTTGAGCAGCGGCTTAACAGCATTAAAGCCCAAGGTGTTCCTAACTATTTCGGCTTACAGCGCTTTGGTTTTGACGGTGGCAATGTGTTTGATGCCAAGCGCTTTGCTGAATCTAAAGAGCTGCCAACCTCACGCAATGTGCGCTCACGATTATTATCGGCAGGTCGCAGTTATCTTTTTAACCAAGTATTAGCGCTGCGTGTGGCTGAGCAAACGTGGAATCAAGCACTGCTTGGTGATTTGCTTGCCTTTACTGAAAGCCGAAGCTTTTTTCCAGCCAAAGAAACGGATCTGACTGACCCACGCCTTTCGATTTTAGATCTGCACCCAACAGGAGCGTTATGGGGTGTTGGTGATTCTCCAGCGGGCTTTGCAGTCTTTGAGTTAGAGCAGGGTGTTGCGAAAAAAGAGCCACAATTGTGCGCTTGGTTAGCTTCTGCTGACCTGAAGCAAGAACGACGTATTTTACGCCTCCCCATTCGTGACTTGGCGTGGCATTATCCGACACACGATACACTGCAATTGCAATTTGTCTTGCCCTCAGGCTGCTTTGCAACTTCGGTTGTAAGGGAGCTGGTGGACTTGGTGTCTCACACGGATTCTACATGCATATTTTAATCGCCAATGATGATGGGGTTTATGCCCCTGGCCTTGCCGCGTTGTACGAGGCTTTAGCCGATTATGCTGACTGTCAGGTTGTGGCTCCCATTCAAGATATGAGCGGTGCGAGTAGCGCGCTAACCTTGGATCGTCCGCTGCATCCTGTGCGCATGCCCAATGGCTTCATTGGCATTAACGGTAGCCCTACCGACTGCGTGCATCTGGGACTCAATGGCTTGCTTGAGCACACTCCAGATCTTGTTGTATCAGGCATTAATTTGGGGGCAAATCTGGGTGATGATGTCCTGTATTCAGGCACCGTAGCCGCTGCGATTGAAGGACGATTTACCGGACATCCGGCCTTTGCTTTTTCGTTGGTCTCGCGTGATCCTAAAAATCTCGATACGGCAGCCTTCATTGCTAAACGCATTATTGCTGAGCATTCGTCTCTGAAAGTGCCTGAGCGCACCGTGCTTAACATTAACGTACCCAATCTGCCGCTTAATGAAATTCGTGGCATTCAGCTCACGAAATTGGGACATCGCAAGCGAGCCGCTCAGGCGGTCAAAGTAGCCAACCCGCGTGGCAAAGAAGGCTACTGGATTGCGGCAGCAGGCGAGCCTGAAGACGGTGGGCCGGGAACTGATTTTTACGCCATTAGCCAAGGCTATGTTTCGGTCACGCCATTACAACTTGATCGCACATTTCAAGAAGCATTCTCAGGCATTGACAGTTGGCTTAAGGAGCTCTTGTGATGCTTCAAGAATTGCAGCGTTATGGCACAGGCATGACTTCACAGCGCACGCGAGATCGTCTGATTCAGCGGCTTTATGAAGAAGGTCTATCTGACGCGCATGTCCTTGAAGTGATCAGACGTACGCCTCGACATTTGTTTGTTGATGAAGCTTTAGCGCATCGAGCCTACGAAGATACTGCACTGCCTATAGGTCATAACCAGACCATTTCTCAACCCTATATGGTTGGACGTATGACTGAGCTGTTATTGGCGGCAGGTCCTTTAGACAAAGTCCTGGAAATAGGTACTGGGTCTGGTTATCAAACCGCAGTACTTGCTCAGGTGGTTGAGCGCGTTTTTTCGGTTGAGCGCATCCAAGTGCTGCAAGAGCGAGCCAAAGAACGCTTACAGGCACTTAACCTGCGTAATGTTGTATTCCGTTGGGGGGATGGATGGGAGGGCTGGCCGGCCCTAGCCCCTTATAATGGGATCATTGTGACGGCAGCCGCCGCAAGTGTACCGCAAGCACTGTTAGATCAACTTGCTATGGGGGGGCGTTTAGTCATACCTGTAGGGGCTGGCGATGAGCAACAATTGATGTTAATTGAGCGTCAAGAACAAGGTTTTATTCGCCAAGTGTTAGATAATGTACGCTTTGTGCCGTTACTAAATGGCCCCGCTATTTAATCGCTCAGATACGTACTCCCGTCTTATCTGAAAGCTATTGAAAGCGTCTAAAGGCCTTGGCTTATTTCATATCTAAGATCATTGCTGATGTTGCCGTAGGCGACGGTACTGTCTAGCAGGAGAGGGTTAATGGTTCAAAGTCGGTTTTCATCCACGCTCACTACAGGATGCCTTGCCATTGGACTGGCTATTGTGACCGGCTGTACTAGCACTAACTCACCTCGCCAAGTTCAAGTTGTCGACCGTAGTGCACCGCAAAATGTGCAAGTGCGTCAACCTACACAACCGGCCCAAGGTCAATACATTGTTAAGCCTGGAGATACGCTCTACGGTATTGCTTTTCGTTTTGGATGGGACTGGAAAGCATTGGCGGCTCGTAATCAAATAGTCGCCCCTTACACGATTAAACCCGGTCAGAAAATTTACTTTGGCACAGGCTCATTTGCTTCGCGTCCAACAACGACTACACCTGTAACCACGCAAACAGCAACTAAAGCTCCGCTACCTGTAGCCGCAAAACCTGTGCAGGCTGCTCCTGCAAGTAAGCCGGTTGTCGCCCAAGCTCAACCGTCTGTCCAGAAGACGCCGACACCCGCTCCGACACCCGCTGCCGCAAAATCGGCAGCAGGCTGGACATGGCCTACATCAGGCACTGTGATTGGGCGTTTTTCTTCAAACGCTAGTTTGAATAAAGGCATTGATATCGCAGGCAACCTAGGACAGCCTATTTTGGCTGCGTCTAATGGAACAGTGGTGTACGCCGGTAGTGGCCTGCGCGGATATGGCGAGTTGGTAATCATTAAACACAGCGACACTTATGTGAGTGCATACGGACATAATCGTCGGCTGCTGGTACGTGAAGGACAGCAAGTTAAGGCAGGTCAAGCTATTGCTGAGATGGGATCGACAGGAACTGATCGCGTAAAACTGCATTTTGAGATCAGAAAACAAGGAAAACCGGTCGATCCGCTAGAATATTTGCCTCGTCGTTAAACTCTGAGCGATTTTTGTCCTCACATAAGGGGGAAGATTGAGATCTGTGACTATGGACAGCCTACAGAACTCAATCTATGTCGAACTCTGCTCAGGACAAAATAATGGCTCTTCAATTAAAAGAAGCTCCCGAGTTTAGCTTTGATGATGAAATGTTTTTGGCCGGCGTTGATAGCGTGCCAGAAACACTGGATGACGTTGCCTTGGATGAGGTGCGCTCATCAAAAGCTTCCGCCTCTGCTAAGCAACCGAAACTCATCGATTACACTCGCGCACTTGATGCAACTCAGTTGTATTTAAATGAGATCGGTTTTTCGCCGCTTCTAACGCCTCAGGAAGAGGTGCATTTTGCAAGGCTGGCGCAAAAAGGTGATCCGGCGGGGCGCAAGCGTATGATCGAAAGCAACCTGCGCTTAGTTGTCAAAATCTCTCGGCGTTATATCAATCGTGGTCTTTCGCTATTAGATCTGATTGAAGAAGGCAATCTGGGGCTAATCCGCGCCGTAGAAAAATTTGATCCAGAACGCGGCTTTCGATTTTCAACGTACGCTACTTGGTGGATTAGGCAAACCATAGAGCGGGCGATCATGAATCAGACCCGTACCATTCGATTGCCTATACATGTTGTTAAAGAACTCAATATTTACCTCCGTGCAGCACGTGAGCTCACTCAAAAGCTCGATCATGAACCCTCCCCCGAAGAAATTGCTGCACTGCTTGATAAGCCTGTTGCCGATGTTAAACGCATGCTCAGCCTTAATGAGCGGATTAGCTCGGTTGATATGGCACTTGGCCCTGACTCTGAAAAAACCCTGCTAGATACACTAAGCGATGAGCGACCTACCGACCCTTGTGAACTCTTACAAGATGATGACTTATCGCAAAGTATTGATCACTGGCTTTCGGAACTCACAGAAAAACAGTGTGAAGTCGTGGTGCGACGCTTCGGCTTACGAGGCCATGAAAGCAGTACACTTGAAGAAGTGGGTAAAGAAATAGGTCTAACGCGTGAGCGAGTACGTCAGATCCAAGTTGAAGCATTAAAGAGACTGCGTGAAATTCTGGAAAAGAACGGTTTGTCCGGCGAGGCCTTGTTCCAGTGAGTAGGAAAAGCCCTAAGCAATGGCTTTAGGGCTTTTGGTCATCTTAGCTTCATTTATTCATGTAAGCATTTGGCTATAAGCTCTGTACGGATTGGCCGAAATCAGTCTTGGCTATTGCCTATCGAACATTAATTTAAATTTTAAGTATTTGATTTATAAGGAATTTATTTTTATAGATCAGGGCTTTGAATGAATGAACCCATCTGGGTGATATGTTGTCTTAGCGGCGCTACAGGTTAAGATTGCCACGTGTTTAAGGATAAACACGGGCCATAGGGACAGTGGTCAGGACGTCACAGGTAGTGACCCATCAGGATGATGGCTGGAATTTCAGGGAATCAGGGAAGTAAAAGTGGGCGGCTAACTACCGCCCCTTTTTTTGCCTATAAAAAAGGCCTGCGATGCAGGCCTTTTGGGGATTGATCAATTAGCGCTCTAATTGGCCAATCTTGCCTTTTACGCCGTCCCACTCTTCAGCGTCGGCCAAGGCTTCTTTCTTCTCGGTGATGTTTGGCCAAACTTCGGCTAACTCAGCGTTCAGCTCGATAAATTCCTGCATATCTTCTGGCACTTCATCTTCAGAGAAAATGGCTTGTGCAGGGCACTCAGGCTCACACAGTGCGCAGTCAATGCACTCGTCAGGGTGAATAACCAAGAAGTTTGGGCCTTCGTAGAAGCAGTCCACCGGACAGACTTCCACACAGTCGGTGTACTTGCACTTGATGCAGTTGTCGGTGACGACGAAGGTCATGCTAGTTATCTCCTCAGGCAACATCCGGATAACACTGAACGCTTCCGGCTTGGAAAGGACTCGTTAATATCAGGCCAATATCAATCGGTCCAAAAACGCGCGCGATTCTAACAGCAAGCGCGGACAATTCTCTACGAAAACTCAATTTATCTGGTTAAGACACTGTAAGCGGTCATTGGGTCAGACCGCTTGTATGGTGTTTAAAGCTGCTCTTTAAGTTGATAAAGCAACTCCAAGGCTTGGCGTGGCGTCAGATTATCAGGGTTGATTGCTGATAAGGCATCGACGGCAGGATGGGGCAGGCTGGCAAACAGGTCATTTTGTACCGGCGCCGAATTAGCTTTGACGGTAGGTGCATTGAGGCTTGTTTGTTCAAGACGAGTGAGATGCGCTTTTGCACAAGCCATTACATCGCTCGGCACGCCTGCAAGCTGGGCAACGGCAAGACCATAGCTTTGGCTGGCAGGGCCAGGCAATACATGGTGAAGAAATACAATACGCTCGTTGTGCTCAGTTGCATTTAGATGCACGTTGGCTACTGTCGAAAGCGTTTCAGGTAAAACGGTTAACTCGAAATAGTGGGTGGCGAATAACGTCCATGCATTGAGTTTGGCAAGCTTTTCAGCCGCGGCCCAAGCTAAAGACAAACCATCAAAGGTGCTGGTGCCACGGCCCACTTCATCCATCAATACCAAGCTGTTTTGAGTGGCGTTATTTAAAATATTGGCGGTTTCGCTCATTTCCACCATAAAGGTTGAGCGGCCACCGGCCAGATCATCACTTGAGCCAATACGCGTGAAGATTCGGTCGACGACCGAAAGCGTGCAACGTGCGGCAGGCACAAAGCTGCCGATATGGGCTAAAAGTACGATCAGTGCAGTCTGGCGCATATAGGTCGATTTACCGCCCATGTTAGGGCCAGTAATGATCAGCATGCGTTTGTCTTTATCTAGCAATAAATCGTTAGCGACAAATGGGCCATCTAAAACCTGCTCCACCACAGGATGGCGACCTTGTTCGATATGAAGGCAGGGTTCACTGACAAAGGTGGGGCGATGCAAATCAAGATTTAAGGCGCGCTCGGCTAGGTTGCTAAGAACATCAAGCTCAGCCAGTGCGGCAGCTGTTTCCTGCAGCGGCGCTAAGTGCTCAATAAGCTGCTCTATAAGCGCTTCATATAAAAGTTTTTCGCGCGCTAATGCCCGGCTTTTTGCGGAGAGCGCTTTATCTTCAAAAGCTTTCAGCTCTGGCGTAATAAAACGCTCAGCGCCTTTGAGCGTTTGCCGGCGAATATAGTCCGCAGGCGCGGACTCTGCCTGCTTAGAAGGCAGCTCAATAAAGTAGCCATGTACTCGGTTGTAACCCACCTTAAGATTGGCAAGCCCGGTGCGCGCTTTCTCGCGGGCTTCCAGATCCATAAGGTATTGGCCGGCGTTTTCTGAAAGTGCTTGCAGTTCATCAAGCTCTGCATCAAAGCCGGTTTTGATGACGCCGCCATCACGAATAACTGCAGGTGGGTTATCGATAATGGCACGTGCTAAAAGCTCAGCCAGCTCTGGGTAGATGCGGGTATTTTGCGCCAGTACTTGTAGGTGCTTTGCCTCAAGATCACTTAAGGTCACCTGTAGATCAGGTAAGGCCGCTAACGCATCACGTAGACGCGCTAAATCTCGAGGACGTGCGTTACGAAGGCCAATACGGGCCAAAACACGTTCTAAGTCACCAATGTCTTTGAGCTTGGGTTGTAGCGCTTCAAATCGGTAGTTGGTAAGCAAACAGCTGATGGCTTCTTGGCGATCATTGAGCACTTTTAAATCACGCAAAGGGCGATTTAGCCAGCGAGAGAGTAAACGACTCCCCATTGCGGTTTGGCAACGATCAACCACCGATTGCAGGGTGTTATCACGTCCGCCCGCAAGGTTGACATCAAGCTCAAGGTTACGGCGGCTGGCGCCGTCCAGAATCACCGTATCATCTAAACGCTCGTGTTTAAGAGCACGAATATGAGGCAGGGCGGTGCGCTGGGTTTCTTTGGCATAACTTAACAAGCAACCCGCAGCACCAATGGCCAGTGTCAAACCTTCGCAACCAAAGCCTTTTAAATCTTGCGTATTAAACTGCTGACAAAGCGCTTTAAAGGCTGAATCTTGATCAAAGTCCCATGGCGCGCGACGGCGCGAGCCGCGGCGCTTTTCCGCCGGCAGCCCTTGCGGCCAATCATCGGGGATCATAATTTCAGCTGGGTTAATGCGATCAAGCTCTGCTAGCAAGCTTTCCCAGCCTTTGATTTGCTGAACGCTAAATCGGCCGCTGGTGATATCCAAAACAGCTAGACCAAACAAGCGCTCATCGCCCACCACGGCTGCGAGCAGGTTATCGCGGCGCTCATCTAAAAGGGCTTCATCGCTGACCGTGCCTGGGGTGATGATACGCACCACTTGGCGCTCAACCGGGCCTTTGCTGGTTGCAGGATCACCGACTTGCTCGCAAATCACCACGGATTCGCCAAGTTTAACGAGCTTGGCTAAGTAACCTTCCGCGGAATGGTGCGGAATGCCACACATAGGAATTGACTTGCCCGCCGATTGGCCACGCGCGGTTAGCGTAATATCCAAAAGCTTTGCGGCTTTAATCGCGTCTTCATAGAAGATTTCATAGAAGTCGCCCATGCGATAAAACATCAACTGATCTGGATGCTGCGATTTGAGCTTCCAGTATTGCTGCATCATGGGGGTGTG
>X137_Gaur__coassemble_220_pt1 | contig 12543 bp, 8 predicted proteins | sample X137_Gaur__metabat2_high_PE_003 | metagenome-assembled genome bin X137_Gaur
TGGCCGACAACATCGGTGAAGAAGTGCTGCGTGAGCGTGATCCAACCAAAACCATCCCTCCATTGGCAGGCGCGTTGGTTAAAAACGAGCAGGATGTGATGCTGCTTGAGCGCTTAGCCTTTATGAGCCGCCGCTCTCCCCGTTAAGCATCGAGCCTATGGCCCTAGACTGATTCACTCTGGGGTCTTAATAGCACTTGCCTGCTAAACCCAATCGGGAGATCACGAGCATGCTGCTCAACCTATTTAACGAAATGCGCGCAGCCAAAGTGCCGGTTTCGGTGCGCGAGCTGTTGGATTTACATGAGGCGCTTAAGCAAAACGTCGTCTTCGCCGATATGGACGAGTTTTACTATCTGGCGCGGGCGATTTTGGTTAAGGACGAGCGCCATTTCGACAAGTTTGACCGCGCCTTTGGTGCCTACTTCAAAGGCCTTGAAAACCTTAACCAAGCCATCGAGGCAATGATCCCGGATGAGTGGCTACGTAAAGAATTTGAGCGCAGCCTCTCTGAAGAAGACAAAGCCAAAATTCAATCGTTAGGCGGTTTAGATAAACTCATTGAAGAGTTTAAAAAGCGCCTTGAAGAGCAAAAAGAAAAGCACGCAGGTGGCAACAAATGGATTGGCACTGGCGGCACCAGCCCCTTTGGCTCAGGCGGTTTTAACCCTGAAGGCATTCGCATTGGCGATGCGGGCAAACGCCAAGGCAAAGCGGTCAAGGTGTGGGATCAGCGTGAATACAAAAACCTTGATGACCAGGTAGAACTCGGCACACGCAATATAAAAGTCGCCCTACGTCGCCTGCGTAAATTTGCCCGCCAAGGCGCGGCTGATGAGTTTGATTTAGCCGGCACCATCGACCATACCGCTAAAGACGGTGGCCTTTTAAATATCCAAATGCGCCCCGAGCGCCGTAACGCTGTCAAACTCTTAATTTTGTTTGATATCGGCGGCTCGATGGATGCCCACGTTAAGGTCTGTGAAGAACTCTTTAGCGCCTGCAAAACCGAGTTCAAGCACCTTGAGTATTACTACTTTCATAACTGCATTTATGAAAGCGTATGGAAGAACAACCTCCGCCGTACCTCTGAGCGCACCAGCACGCTGGATTTACTGCATAAGTATGGGCCCGATTACAAAGTCGTATTTGTCGGCGATGCCGCCATGGCGCCCTATGAAATCACCCAGGCCGGTGGCAGCGTTGAGCATTGGAATGAAGAGCCCGGCTATGTCTGGATTCAGCGCTTTATGGAGAAATACAAAAAACTGATCTGGATAAACCCTTATCCTAAAGATGCGTGGGGCTATACCTCATCGACCAAACTGATCCGCGAACTGGTCAATGATCAAATGTACCCCTTAACCCTACAAGGGCTTGAGGACGGCATGCGGTTTTTATCCAAGTAAAAAAACGCCGGATTACTCCGGCGTTTTTTATGCTTGTTTCTTAAAGACCGACAACACCCACACGTAAAACACAGGCACCAGTAATACACCCAACACGGTTGCTGCCAGCATTCCGCCAATCACGCCTGTACCAATGGCACGCTGGCTGGCGGCGCCAGCTCCTGTTGCAATAGCCAGCGGCACCACGCCTAAAATAAAGGCCATTGAGGTCATGACGATTGGCCTAAAGCGCATCCGTGCTGCGGTAATCGCCGCCTCTTTTAATGCCATACCTTGCTGAGTAAGACTCTTGGCGAACTCCACAATCAAAATCGCGTTTTTAGCCGATAGCCCAATGATGGTGATCAAGCCGACTTTGAAGTAGACATCATTTGGCATATCCAAAAATGTTACCGCAAGCACCGAACCCAATGCCCCCAACGGGACGATCAACATCACAGCAAAAGGCAAGCTCCAGCTTTCGTAGAGGGCCACCAGTAACAGCAGCACCACTAAAAATGACAACCCGAGAAGAAGTGGGGCTTGAGCGCCGGAGGATTTTTCCTCAAGCGAAAGGCCTGTCCATTCATAGCCAATGCCTCGTGGTAAATCGGCCATCAAACGTTCCAACTCACGCATTGCATCCCCACTGCTCACACCGGGCGCAGCTTCGCCTGCGATCTTAAAGCTGGGATAACCGTTATAGCGTGAGATTTGCACCGGCCCTTTTTCCCAGTCGATTGTGGCAAACGCTTTAAAAGGGACTTGATCACCTTGGTTATTCACCACAAACAGGTTTAAGACCGATTCAGGCGTCATGCGCTGGCTGCTATCAGCCTGCACCACCACGCGCTGTAAGCGTCCTTGGTTTGCAAAGTCACCCACAATATTAGAGCCAAACGCTGTGGCTAAGGTTTGGCTGATGGTTTCAAAACGCACGCCCAGTGCTTGTGCTTTAGCCCGATCAAGGGTTAAGCGTATTTGCGGTGCATCTTCCAAACCTTCAACCATTGCATACATCAGCAAAGGTGAGGTGTACGCCTTATAGAGCAGTTGATCACGTGCTGCCGTCAGCGCTTCACGACCTAAACCTGCACGATCTTGCAGACGCAGTGAAAAGCCGCCAGCACTGCCTAAGCCTGCAATAGGCGGGGGTGAAACCGCCATAATCTGCGCTTCAGCAAAATTGGCAAACTGAGTATTCAGCGCGGCAACCTCAGCACTGACTGATTGCTCGGAGGTGCGCTCGGACCAATCTTTGAGGGTTGAAAAGCCCAAAGCTGCATTTTGCCCTACCCCGGAAAAGCTCCAACCCATAATCATGGTGGTGGCTTGTGTAGCCGGTTGCTCAAGCATATAGGCCTCAACCTGCTCCACCACTTTTTGTGTACGCTGCGCCGTAGCGCCGGCTGGCAGTTGCACATTCAAAATGTAATGCCCTTGATCTTCAGGCGGAACAAAGGACTCCGGCAAACGCAGGTAGCTGTAGCCTAACAAGGCAAGCAGGGCGAGATACACCAGCATCACCCGCCCCGCTCGCGAGACTAACGCCACGCTCAAACGGCTATAGCGCGCGGTGAGCCTTTTGAAAAAACGGTTAAAACGTGCAAAAAAACCCGTGTCTGTATGCGCATGCTGAGGATTGATGGGTTTGAGTAACGTTGCACATAACGCAGGGGTTAAGGTGAGCGCCAAAAAGCCTGAGAATAAAATCGATACCGCTAAGGTGAAGGAAAACTGCTGATAAATCACGCCAACCGAGCCGCTCATAAACGCCAGCGGGATAAACACGGCGCTTAACACCAGCGTAATACCAACAATCGCGCCAGAGACTTCACCCATCGCTTTAATGGTGGCAGGCAGGGGCGCAAGGCCTTGCTCGCTCATGATGCGCTCGACGTTTTCCACCACCACAATCGCATCATCCACCAAGATGCCGATGGCCAAGACCATGCCGAACATGGTCATCATGTTCACCGAATAGCCAAGCGCATACATCACCGCTAAAGTCCCGGCCAAACATACCGGTACTACGATGCTCGGAATAAAGGTGTAGCGAATGTTTTGTAAAAACAAAAAAATCACGACAAATACCAACACCGCAGCTTCCAGAAGCGTCATCAGCACTTTGCTGATGGCAACCTCCACAAACGTTGAAGTGTCGTAGTTAATTGAAGCGTGCATGCCTTCAGGAAAGTCCTGCGACAACTCGGCCAAACGCTGTTTGACTTTTTTAGCCGTGGCAATGGCATTGGCACCTGGCGCTAAAATGATGGCGCCGCCGGTTGAAGGTTGACCATTACTACGCAAGGCAAAGGTGTAATCTTGAGCGCCAATCTCAAGACGTGCGACATCCTTGAGCCGTACGGTAGAGCCATCGGGCTTGGCGCTGAGAATAATGCGCTCAAACTCATCGGCAGAGCTGAGCATACCCTGCACCGCGATGGTGGCACTAAGCTCTTGGCCTAAAGCTCCGGGTAAACCACCAAAGCTGCCTGCTGGAATTTGTAAGTTTTGCCCAGCAATCGCGCGATTAACCTCCTCAACCGATAAGCCGTAACTTACCAGTTTATTCGGATCCAACCATACCCGCATGGCCGCTTCAGATGAGAAAAACTGAATCTTGCCAACGCCCTCAATACGGCGAAGCTCAGGGTTAATATTACGTACCGCATAATCTGAAAGCGCGATGACATCGCGCTCTTGTGACTGGCCTTGGCTTGAAACTTCGTAAATTAACAAAAATCCAGAGCTGGCCTGTTCAACCTGAATGCCTTGTTGCACCACTTCACGCGGCAGCCTCGCTTCGGCTTTTTTGAGTCTGTTTTGTACATCTACTTGTGCTTGATCAGGGTCCACGCCTGGAGCAAAGGTCACGGTGATTTCAACCGTCCCCTGAGAGCTGCTGGAGGACTCAAAATACATAAGGCCCTTGGCACCGTTGAGTTCTTCTTCGATGACGTTGGTTACCGCATCCACCACCGTGCTCGCAGATGCACCGGGATAGGTTGTGTAAATACTGATTTGGGGCGGCGCCACATTCGGGTACTGCGACACAGGCAAAAGTGGCAGTGCCAAAAGGCCTGCCAAGACAATAAAAATCGCCACAACCCATGCAAGATTAGGACGGCTGATAAAGAAATTAGGCATGCAATGCGCTCACTCTAAAGCAAGGTGTTGGGCTAAATCACAGGGCTGTGGCGCTATCGCCGAGCTTTACCTGACCGTCAATAACAACCTCATCTCCCTCAGCCAAACCTTCCAGCACAAGCCAATCACTGCCTTGCATGGCACCGGTTACCACAAGGCGCTCTGAAACTTTGCCCTCATCTAAAACCCAAACACGTTGACTGCCATCGGCCATTACTTTCACTGCCCGTTGCGGGACTTTAAAGAGCGCGTGAGTCGTTGTTTGATGAATACGTGCTTGCACATACATACCGGGCAAAAGCCATGCATCTGGGTTGGCAAATTTGCCGCGCACCAACACCTGACCGGTGTCCTGATCGACACTGATATCAGCAAATACCAGCTCCCCCTGCAAAGGATCCATGCCTGCTTTCACCCACGCCTCGACCGGCAACCCCTCAAGCGTCGTATGGGTTTGTCGTAGGAGAAAGAGCTCATCACTGGGTACTTTAAAGTCGATATACACCGAATCGATGTTTTGAATAAGTGCCATAGACGTGGGCTCATTCTGCCCAACTAAGGCACCTTCAGTCACAAACGCACGTCCAACTCGCCCTTTAATGGGCGCAGTAACCTGGGTGTACTGGTAGTTCAAACGTGCGGTTTTAAGTTCGGCGATGGCCGCCTGATGCGTGGCTTTGGCGGTATGGAAGGTGGCTTTGATGCGGTCAAAATCATGCCGACTGACAGCATTCGATTTCACCAGTTGTTCATAACGTTTAAAACTGGCTTGGCTTTCATCGAGTAGCGCTTGAGTGCGTATGACTTCGGCTTGCGCTTTGTCGAGTGCCGCTTGGTAAGGCGCAGGATCAATCACAAACAGCGTCTGCCCTGCCTTAACTTTAGTCCCCTCGGTAAAAGTACGTTCCAGCACAATACCTGCAACGCGCGCTCGAACTTCAGCGACCTGTATCGCCTGTACACGCCCTGGATAAAGCGCGGCTGCATTGCCAGCATCGTGAGACACGATGAGCGTCTTAACCTTAGGCACTGCCGGCTCATACACAGCTTCTTGTTGGCCATCGCAGCCTACGAGCAAACCGAGTGCCACGATAGCTGTGTACTTGTGTATGAACTTCATCGGCTGACCTCAAATTCCTTGGCACTGTGCGAATGCTGATCATCCTATGCCACAGCAAATGAATCAATATAGATTCATTTGAAACTTTATTATTTTTCGACGTATGCTTGGCCAAGCTCAATTTAAAAGCCTAAAACCATGCCTTCAGCATCTTCTTCAAGTAGTGACACGCAAACACTCGCCGCCCTGTCTGTAGCGCTGGTCAATAGCCCACGCGCCAACTTACAAGAACTGGCACAAAGCATTGGGATCAGTAAAGCCACGCTGTACCGGTTTTGTCGCACCCGAGATGAGCTAATCGAGCGCCTTGGCAACCATTCGGTTGAGGTACTTAATCAAACCATTGAGCTGATCGACTTAAATGCGGACCCCATTGAGATGCTCCAAACCCTGACCGAGCGTTTTCTAGAACGCCGTGAGGTCAGTTCTTTTCTCACCTACTACTGGGTGGAAGTAGCCAAAACGGTTGAAGGCCACTTAAGCGTATGGGAGCGATCCCTCGACGCGTTCTTTTTAAATGGGCAGCAACGTGGTGTATTTCGGCTTGATATCAGTGCTCAAGCACTCACCGAAACCTGGACATCGGTGATGGTCGGGCTTATTGAGGCAGAGCGCCGCGGACGTGTGGCACGGGCAGGCCTCAGCAGCCTGACCAACCAATTATTTTTAGAAGGCGCCAAAGCTTAACTCGGCGCCCTGTGTGCCTTGCGTTCTTACCAACGCCACACATATGGGAACTGTGCGCTCAGGCTTAAGTGCTGAACAGCCCAATGCTCAGGTAAAGGCTCTAACAAACGAGCAGCCACTTTGAGGTTCCGGGTTGGAGCACTGAAAGCGGCTCTTAACTCTTGAGGGACAGGCACCGCATCATCCACTGCCCGCATTACCTCTGCTTCAAGCTTCTTGCCATCAGGCAATTTAACTAAAAAGCGCTGACCGGGGGCCGCAAAGGCGCCATGCTCTGGGTCTAGAAAAAGAAAGACAACTGGCTCACCGTCAATGCGCAAGTTCAAAAGCGGTGTGCCGGGGCCAACATTCTCACCTGCTGCAACAAGAATATCTGTCACCAAGCCATTTTTAGGTGCGATGAGATCAAGACCGTTTAAGCGGCTCTCCAACCATTGTTTTTCAGCTAGGCGCTGAGGTTCGGTACGATCAACCGATGCCAACGTCTGCGCCCGTTGAAACTGCTCAAGCTCAAGTTGCCTACGATCCAGCTCATCTTGCGCACTTTGAACCTCAGCACGCGTGGCAGCGCCCATTCGTTGCAGGTCTTTAAGTTGGTGAATACGCTCCTGAGCACGGTATACCATCCGTGTTAAAGCCGATTGTTCGCGACTTTCAGGCATAGCAACAGGCTTGGCTTCAAGTACATTGAGCCGCATACGCCAGTCACTGTTATCTAAGCGAATCAGCGGCTCTCCTTCACGCACGTGATCACCTACATTTACGTCAACCCCTACGATCTGGGCATTATCAGAGGCTCTAAGCTCCATCGAAGGCAGTAACAGTTGCGCCGGCGCACTGATTACCAACTGCTGCCAAAGCCATGATCCCAACAGCCATAAAAATGGGCTCAGCACGAGCAGTAAAATAAGGTACCAACGCATCTTAAAAGCAAGCCGTTTGCCCGGGGCATACAGTACGTCTAGGCCTTGCTCTTGAGTAGGTGTCTTTTCTTTTGGACTGGTGAATTTAATTTTCATAACGTCTCAAGCGGGTAATAGTTCCATTCTTGCCAATCAACCCCAGCAACTCCCCATGTCGCCAAACGCATCTGCCATTGTTTGACTTGAGCGTTTAAGTGCTGCATTCCTGTGCCGTGCCATGTTTCATCGCGATTGAGCTGCGGCTCTACGCTTTGTGCAAGACGAAATGTAAGCGCAGGCCAACGACGGGCGATGTCTTCAGCCAGCTCACCGCTGCGCTCTGAGTTTTTGGTGTAGATCATCAAACTCACCTGCCTCACCCCTATCTCAGGGAGCTGACACGGCACACAGGGATAGTCAGAAGACATTTGACCAAACCAGCGATGATGACTAGAGAGTTCGAGCGGCCAAGGACTGACTGCCTTAATTGCCGATAATGTCTCTAACCAACCGTTCACATGTTCAGGCGGTACTGGCCACCCGAGCTGTTCAACTTCAAGATCAAGATGCAGCGCATGAAACGGTAGATCGCGTAGCTTCGTAACCAACGCTAACAACTCATGTCGATTTGAGCTTTTTATCCAAGCAGGGTCACCTAACAACAAAGCCACTTCCAACGACTGACCCTCAGCCTCTTTTAGCGTCTGGCGAAGCGCATTTTTTAGGTGAGCCAAATCACTCAGTTGTTTGGCAGACACACCAAGGTAAATGCGCTGCATATTGGCGCGTTGCAGGCGCTGTAACTCTTGCATACGCGTTTTGGTATCAAGTAAACGCTCACTGTCCCAGACGTATACACCTTGTCGCCATGTACGTTGTGCTTGGATCGGTTGTGACCAATGCAACTGTTCACTGCCAAGCAACGGAGCCAAAGACGCATCCATTTCGGTATACACACGCAACGCCGCCTCACTGCGCCATGCGTTATGCCAAACCTCAACGAGATGCAAACGAGCCTTTTGCCATGCCAGTTCTGCTTCCCATACTCCAAGCCAACTTTGTTCAAGCTCAGCGTTAGCCCGCAACTTACGTTCGCGGTTAACAAGCTCTGCGGCGCTTAACTCATCGTGGGCGGTTATGAGTTCATCCATTGCCAGCTGATAGGCACTTAGCACTTGGCCCAGACCAACCTGCAATTGCTGATAAATGATCTCTAGCTCTGCCTGGGCTTTATGCATGCGCGCTTGTTTTTCACTGCGACGTGACGCGCCATACCCCATCACATCAAATGGGCTTGAGACATTGAGACTGGCTACTAAGCCGTCTCCATGTTGACTGGCACCGGGACGCGTCTCAAGGTTTTGGCTGATAGCAAAATTGGCATCAATGGCCTCATACCAAGCTGCGTTTGCAAAGCGCTCGGCAAAGGCCAACTCACCCTGCTGCTGCCGATATTGAGGGTGCACTTTTAAAGCTGTTTGCCATGCGCTAAAAGGTTTTGCCTTGATAAAAACAGGATCAGCCTCAGCCTGCATATGCGCTGCTACCGCGCGCCCACTTAACAGTGCTACAAGCTCACGCGTTTGGGTTTGCAGTCGCTCTGCCCGCTGACAGCGACGCTTAAGCACGTGCCATTGATCTATCTGAAGCCGTGCTTCGGAGTTAAGCAACCAGCCCTGACGTTGTCGTTGTGCAAGCTTTTGCTGCGCATCCGACGCTACATTAACCAGCTCAGTGCACACAGCAGATTCACGGCTGGCCCGCCACCAATCAGCATAGGCGGTACGCAGTGCCAGCCGCTGCTCGGCAAGGCGCAACTGACTTTCAAGGCTGTGTCTTGCTAATTCTCTCTCAGCAGTTGCCTGTGTTTCACGATGACGCTTTAAAGTGCCTAACAAAGGATGACGCAGACCGATAGCGACCGTCAGATTCTCATAACTGTCTCGCCCATAATCATTACCTTCTTGAACCAGCTCATTTTGCTTACCCAGCGCGGCGGCCGAGAACCACTGCCAGCCACCTTCTTGTTGACGCTGCTGATATTGCTCAAGCAAAAGCTGCTGTTGTGCATCTTGGCTGCGCGCATAGGGGCTTTGTGCAAGCGCAGTTAATAAATCAGTTAACGGTAGTGGCGTGGCCTGCGTACCCAAACTGACTAAAAGGAGCCAAAGCCCAATCAGACCTATCCTCATGCTAAAAGCGCTTCCCTTTTTTTAAGACCCACCAAGGCGCCATGCTGCTTTCTTCATGCCCGCGGCGCAGTGCCTCATTAAGCATGGCAACAGCACTCCAACACCGCATCACCAACATAAAAAGTGGAAAAACCAACACAGCGGGTAAAAGTTTTACGTCAAGACGTGGGCGCTCTGAGACCAAAAGCAGCATCACCACAAAAAGCAGTAGCGTGACTGCGGTGTAAACCAAGTAAATCAAAATCGCTAACGTGACAAAGCTCACCCAAGGAAAGAAAAACAGCCCATACAACAGGTAAAGCCAAATCACAAAGGGCAACACTATTTGTACAAAGGCGTTAAGCACGGTCATTAAAAAGTTTTTCCAGCCGAGCAATCGTGGACTAAAACTGTGCCGATGCTTACGCGCATAAAGAAAATACAAATCACCATCCCAACGTAGCCTTTGCTGTAAGAACTGCCAGAACGATACGGGTGCGTCTGTATGCCCAATGGCCCTCGGTTCAAATGGGATACGTAGATTCTGACGAGCAAAATAGTGTTTGATACGCAGCGTCAGATCCAAATCTTCAGCAGTATGCGTATCCCAGCCGCCAATTTTGACCAGAAAACTGCGCCTAAATGCGCCGAAGGCTCCAGAAATGTTATTCACCACATTCCATTCACTTAGTCCGATTTTGGACATATGAATTGACAGCAAATACTCAAGTGTTTGCATGATGGTTGTGAGCGATCGATTCCAGTTCCGCACCCTAAGGCTGCCTGCAACCGCTGGGACACTCGGGTCAGCAAAATGCCGGACAATATTGCTGACCATGTCATTATCAAACGACGTATCGCCATCAAGCGCCATGACTATTTCGCCTGTGCAATGGGCTAAGCCTGCATTCAATGAAGAAACCCTACCTCCACGCTGCCATTTGGCGATAGGCCTTAAAAAACGCTTTGGGTACAAATGCCGATCCAGTTGAAATGATCGCACCGCTTGCATGGTTGGCTTGTTAACTGCGGCTCCATCGACCACAGGGATCATTTCGATTTCACCTTCATACACCTGCTCACACAAACTGCGCAGAGTTGATTGCACATCCAACCCTTCGCTGTAGCAGGTAATGACACACGATACGCGCGGATGGTATTTCGCTTGCTGTGGCACAGCTGTTGACTGACGAATAAACCAGCGAAAAACGCCTAGTACCACAAGCAGATTGAGCGTCACTTCCAGTAATAGGAATGCTGGAAACACCGTTACAAAAAGACTGACCCATCCACTTTCGCGGGTCGTCTCTGAAAAAATACCGAGTAGCTGATCCAGCACTGCACTCATCGTAGAGCCCTACACTAAGTTGGCCCCTAGCCGCGCAATCAACAACGCTGCATTTTCTTGATCCAAAAGCTCGCTCGGCGCCGTAAAATTAACCAAACGCATTTCAACGTCGAGTTCTGCGTGCTGACTCATTCGCGTTTTGTCCTCACGCAGCCTTGCGTGCACGACATTTAGACCTTTTTCGTCTGTATAGGGTAAAAGAATCCACAACACCTCATCACTCAGGCGACAACAGCGATCGGTATCTCGCACTGCATTTTGCAAACGCTCGACCAGACTGTCGATCAGCGCATGACCGCGCATTTCACCAAGACGCTCTAGCGTTTGCATCAAATTGACAAAACGCACCCCAAGTAGGGAAAAAGGCGGATTTTTATACCGCTGTACTAGCTGTATTTGCCAATCAACGAAGGCGAAAAACTGACGTTTAGAAAGCACACTTAATCGGCCAAATTGCTCAACTTCACTTTCGTGATGAACAAGCCCTTGCCGACACCGTAAGCGCCCAGCTTCTGAAAGTTTAAAGTGTCGTATTTCTCGAATATTAAGCTCATCAGGAGCGTGCTGCTCACCGCAGTCTACGCAGTGCGCCTGCACATCAGCATCCACAAAGAATGCTTGGCAGCACTGGCAGCGATAATTTTCCATAGGCCTGTCGTAATCGCTGCCAATATGGCGCAAGCGGCTTAGACAGTTAGGGCACAGTAATAGCCCGTCTTTTAAAAACTTATCCTGATCTCCCACATGTCCGCATGTAAAACAATGCAATGAGGGCTGCCGAGAAATTTCCAACGCTTGGCATTCAGGGCACACATCCACATAGTTCAGGCGCGCTGAACCACACCCTCCACACAAACGTAAACGGTTAATCAACTCACCTTCTTCAAGCCAACCGTGTTGACGCATCAGTTGCACCCAAGAAAGCTCGTTAATTACCTCGTCTTTGGTTAAAACCTCTAGCAGCGGGTAACGGTAATATTGAGCAAAACCACTGTCTTTAAGCGCATAAAGCGTGGCATCTGCCCTCAACCAGAGCCATGCCATGGTGCGCTGCTCAAGTTTTTCAAGGGCGAGTTGTTGTCCAAGCACGTTATAGCGCTCTGACCAAATACCCCACTGGGTCTGAAGTAATTCTTGGGTGTTTGGCACAAGACCATCTGATAGCGCCTTGGCCCAAGGATCTAGTGTTTGACAGCAGTAAATCAGACTAAACTGATAACGTGCGTCCTGACGTAAAGCCCGTACGGCCTGCCCTGCTTCAGCGCTTGGCAAATTAACAATCAAAAGGTCATACGCATCAACTGTCAGCAGCGCGCCAAGCGTCTCAAATGTCTCAGCAGGCATAGGGTGTAGATGGGTGACAGAGGTGCCTAAAACACCAACCTTCGGCATATAACTACTCATATAATCCACATCAATATGCTGAAAAGATTTTGACGACTGCCTAAGCAACCAACATTTGATAAAGCACAGAAAAACCACTGGCAGGAAAATGATATCACTATGGCATCATTGTATCTAACACCCTGTTTGGGCGTGACCTATTTCAACAATTAACACTAATCCAGCTATCAAAGCTCAGCGAATTTTCAACTGAACTTAAGCCTTAAATCAGACCAAACGCCTTGTATGGTCCGAGTAAAACCCTTTGCACTTTGCGATTTTGCTAAGCTAGCAGCCATTCACATCTGATGTTTTAAGATCAAACGTACGTTTTTTGCCTTAAGGCAATTCTTCAAGTAGATGCTCCTCATGCCCACTGATAACGCCCGTGCACT